>JACXTT010003732.1_pt1 | contig 23202 bp, 34 predicted proteins | sample 9270951 | NCBI WGS metagenome assembly JACXTT01 (sample SAMN15532306, study PRJNA645909) | rock metagenome | isolation source: weathered quartz diorite | place: Puerto Rico | collected 2017-06-21
AGAAAGCCAAAGGCATGTCCTTCTCTCATAGTCGTTGTAGAGGCAGTGGCTATAGAGAAGGCTGCCTTAGGCGCCTATCATTTGTTTTTTCTAATCAACGCTTAATCTTCTTCTAATCATTTCTTGTTATCATTGATACAGAAATAACCATCAAGGAGGGATTTATGAAAAAGACGATTATAAGCCTTATTTTAATGTTTGTCATGGTTGGTCCCGTCTTTGCCGATGATGTGGATGTCGACATAGATTATCATCACCGCAATCCGTTTAATTATTTTACAGATTGGTCGGTGACGATAGGCCGAAGCCCAGTCGAAAGAGAGCGCATCGTTACAGAGAGAATTGAATCGCGCGCCCGATACCGTCGGGAATGTTGGGAAAGACGCCATCACCACCATCATCATGATCACGATGATTTTGATAGAGACCATGACCGAGATCATTGATGGTAAGGAGCCTATCTTTTAAGGGCCATTGGTTTTTTACCAGTGGCCCTTTATGTTTTTTATCCCTCCGTTAAAGAGCTCTTCTAAAAATATCAACATTGATTTTTTAAGTTTGAATAAATCCCCTTTTTCTGTTAGTATTTGGTTCAACGTAAGATAACCGTAAGGAGACACTATGGGAGAATTTTCAATCGGCCATTGGCTGGTCGTTTTGATCGTCATTTTATTGCTGTTCGGCCCTAAAAAAATGCCGGACATCGCCCGATCCTTAGGAGAGAGCATCAAAGAATTCAAGAAGTCTCTGAAGGAAGGGTTATCCGAGGAATCTTCTCAAGAAACATCTTCATCCAACCCAACGCTGATCAAAGACGAAAAGAAAAGTTCATAAGCCGCACATCAATCATGCCGAATCATACAACAGAAATTGTCTTTTACTGGTTGCCGCTTGTTTTATGGATGTCGATTATCTTTTGTCTTTCTTCCATTCCTGGCCCATCTCTTCCTAAAATGCCGACGGAAACAATTAATTTTTTGGCCCACAAGACAGTCCACTTTGTCGAATATACAGGGTTAGGGTTTTTGTTTATCAGAGCCGTCATTTATTCGAAACAAAATCTTCAAGTTCTAAAATGGATGTGCTTGTCCGCGGGGATAATTTTTTTATTTGCAGCTTCTGATGAATGGCATCAGTCATTTGTCCCTGGCCGATACGCCAAATGGACTGATGTCATTTTTGATATGGTTTATGGATGGCTGGGCATGTTTTTTTATCTTAAAACCCGTCGGATGGCATCACATATGGGGCAACGGTTATAATTTTTTAAATTAATTTTTTACAAGCGAGGAGACTATGCAAGAAACAATCGACAAAATCTACGGGTACTTGATCCAATACGGCATGAATTTGATCGCGGCCATTCTTATTTTTGTCATCGGGAAATGGGTGGCGCGGCTGGTTTCCAATTTTCTTGAAGCCGCTTTATTAAAATCAAAAGTTGAAAAAACATTGGCCACGTTTGCTAGAAATATCGGCTATTTTACTATTCTTACCTTTGTGGCTATCGCCGCGCTTAATAAACTGGGCGTTGAGACCAATTCTTTTTTGGCCATCGTCGGCGCCGCCGGTTTGGCCATCGGTCTGGCCCTTCAAGGTTCGCTTTCTAATTTTGCCGCCGGGGTCATGATGATCTTGTTTCAACCTTTTAAAATCGGCGATTATGTGGAAGCGGGTGGAGCGGAAGGAAGTGTTACGGAAATCCAAATTTTTAGCACCATCATTACGACCAAAGATAACAAAAAAGTTATTGTTCCTAACGCTAAAATTACGGGTGATAAAATAACCATCCATCCTGTAAAATAAGATAATTTCTTCTAAAATAAGGAGAAGACATGGCCGAAATTTTACAAGAAAAGTGGATGAAAGGCGTTGCCATCACGACGACGGTCCTTGCGGTCCTCACATCGATTGCTTCCTCACGCGCAGCCTATTGTGTGGCCAAGGCCCAGCTTCTGACGGCGCTTGAGGGCAGTAAATGGTCGTATTACCAAGCCAAGAGCATTAAACAAAATTTGCTTGAGAGCGAGCATACCCTTTTTCAATCTCAAATTTTGGGTGCGACGACACCTGATCAGAGTGCGTTTATCCGAAGCCAAATAACGACCACCGAAGCCGATATCGCCCGGTATAGTAAAGAGAAGGACAGCATCAAAAAAGAAGCGGAAGCGACGGGGAAAGAAAATGCGACCATCGGGAAAAAAGGGAATTATTTTTCTTTGTCTGTTGTCTTTTTTCAGATCGGGATCATGCTTTCTTCGGTGAGCGCTCTTCTTAAGAGAAGAGAGATGTGGATCGTCGGCCTTATTTTCGGCGTGATCGCATCGGTTTTTTTGGCCAACGCATTTTTGTTATTTTTTTAGTTTTTTAACAGATTCTAAATAAGAATATGTATAAACAAAGAGTTACATTTTTTGTTTTTATATTTTTTTTATGTGGTGTTTTGGGCGGCTGCGGTTATAAAAAGCTCGTCGACGCCCAAGTGGTCATCGAGTCTTCCAAAATGCAGAATTCCCTGTATGATCAAATCCGCTATTTAATGTCATATGCTTTGGATTTTATGGACACCAAAAGATACGATCAGGCCCAAAAGGTTGCTAATTATATTTTGAGCCTCGATCCTAATTTCCAAGCCGCCAAGGATATTCTTACCCAAATCGATAATCAAAAACAGGTTGCAAACGGTCCTTTAAAAAAATAATAATTTTTTAAAGAGCCAAGGCCGCTATGATATATTCTAATCATGGGCGGCAAAACATTTTTTCGTCACTACGCATTTTCCCTGCTTCTTCTTGCCTCTATCACTGTCGGTTCCTTCCTGGGATTTGTCTTAAAAGGAAAGGCCATCTATCTAAAACCGTTCGGAGATATTTTTCTTAATCTTCTTTTTAGTGTCGTCGGGCTTCTAGTTTTCTTTTCTATTTCTTCGGCGGTTGCATCCATGGGTGATGTGCGAAGGCTCGGCAAGATTATGGGCTGGATGATGGTTATCTTTACAGCAACGGGGATTATCGCATCCATCGTTATGGTCATCGGCGTTAAGCTTTATCCGCCCGCGCAAGGCGTTAAGATTGCTGTCTTGGGCCAAGCCCCGGTAGAAAATATAAAACTCTCCGAACAAATCGTTAAAGCGCTCACCGTTTCTGATTTTCCCGAACTGCTTTCTAAAAAAAATATGCTCGCCATGATCTTATTTTCGATTCTAATTGGCCTGGCGACATCTTTAACGCGGGAAAAGGCAAACCCCTTTGCCCAGTTTCTTGCGGCCGGCAATGAAGTGATGACCAAGGTGGTTTCTCTGATTATGCTTTATGCGCCCATTGGCTTGGGCGCGTATTTTGCATATCTCGTCGGAGTTTTTGGTCCGCAGTTGTTGGGGACGTATGTGAGATCCATGGTCCTTTATTATCCGATAGCGGTCCTTTACTTTTTTATAGCATTTTCATTTTATGCGTATCTAGCCGCCGGCCAAAAGGGCATTAAACTTTTTTGGACAAATATTATTCCTGTTTCATTGACAGCTCTTGCAACCGGAAGCAGTGTAGCCGCCATCCCGATGAACCTTGACGCTGGCCGGCGTATTGGTATCCCCAAAGATATCAGGGAAGTGGTGATCCCGATTGGCGCAACCATTCACATGGAAGGTTCGTGCCTGTCGGCGATTTTAAAGACAGCGCTTTTGTTTGGATTATTTAATATGAATTTTTCTGGCGTCGAAACATTAGCCACAGCGGTTATTGTCGCTTTGTTAAGCGGGACGGTGATGAGCGGGATTCCTGGCGGCGGATTCTTAGGTGAACTTTTGATTGTCACGATGTACGGATTTCCAATGGAGGCGCTTCCCATCATTTCGATGATCGGCACTCTCGTTGATCCGCCGGCGACGATGGTTAATTCCGTCGGCGATAATGTCTCCAGCATGATGATCGCGCGCGTTTTAGGTGGCAAGAAGTGGATGGTTAAAGAAGAGCAAGAAGACCTCATTTAAGTTGTTAATCTCGAAATCCGAAGCACGAAATCCGAAAAAATATCAAATATTAAAAATCCGAATGACCAAAAGTGCTTTTGGTCATTTTATTTTTTGAAGATTAAAATTTGTTTCGGATTTCGATATTCGGATTTTGATGATGAGGTGATTACTGTGGCTTCTGTTCAGGAGAGAAGATTTGTTTGTCTTTCCAGGAGAAGTAGACCTTTTTTGTTTCTTTCGTTTCCTTGTGCTCAAGCGTTACATTATCGGGCGCAATTTCTTTAATGACATAATCGTTGATCGGATCGCCGACCTTAAACATCCCGCCGCTGATGATGGCTGTTAAGACCCCGTCTTTGGTGACAACGGCGTTAAGGATAAGAGGGATTTGCGGCTTGCCCGCCGGAGCATTGGCCGGCGCACTTACCTGCGAGAGCGTAATCCCTTGGTTCATGAGTTCATAGCGCGTCTGCATTTCCGGAATACGGTCGACCAAGGTCTTCTGGCGTCTAAGCTCGTTTAAATTTTTCTGTTGGCTCAAGAATATTTTATTTCCTTGCCAAAGAATAAGGGCGAGGATAATAATGATTGCCGTGCGGATAAGCCCGGCGCGCTCCAGTAAGAAGAAGCGGATGAATTTATTGATAAGCCCTATAGGAGTAGCGTTCATTTGACCTGTTTTTGTAATTTAACCGCGTATTCATAATCCTGAGGCGAGAAACTTGCCCGGACGCTTTGCGTTTTATAGATTGCATTCATAATTTTTAAACCTGTCTGGATGCAAAAAAATATGAGGACGATAGCGACCAGATGTGTTAGCTGTAATAATTGAACTCGACGCTCCAGAGAAAATGAAAAATTTCTTAATAGGTTAACTTTAAGAAAATTCTTTTTGGAAAAGGCTGATTTAAGTGGATTAAGCTCAAGGACCTGCTGGATTTTTTTTCCAGTGAGCGCTTCAACCACACCTCCCAAATCGCCCAGCCCCATAATATCTCCCCAATAAAAAATCTGGTTGAATTCTTTAGTAGCGCTTTTAGCGACGATGGACTTAAACGTTTGGACGATTTCGTTCTTGGCCTCATCGGTTGTCTCATACGGGATATCGCGTAAAATTTCACAGTGTTTGTTATTAAAGACGGAGCAGTAAATCCGATGAGGGGCGGAGAGGTCCAGAAAGCACACGCGCCCTTTTAGGTCCGCGTTATCAAGGATGAAGGCGTTAATGACCGATAAATAATAAGAGTTTATGTTGGTCGGGATCAGATTATTCTTAAGAAGCACTTTGGTATATTCGTCCATCACTTTTTTAGGCATGCAAATCAAAATGCCGTGGGTACGTTCTTTGGTCGACTCAAAAATTTGATAATCAAGGACGATGTGTTTAGGGGTAAGCGAGAGAAGCTCGACAGCCTCGAGCTCCAGGTGATGATGAATAGATCCGTTTAGGTTGGTCAAATTAAAAGGGAAGACAAGGACATCCGAGCCCGTTAAGGCGAGCGCGGCGTAGTGCGCCTTGACCAAATGGTCTTGGCGCAGCTTGGCGATCTGCGGCTCTAGGTCTTTAACAGAATGGGCGATAAATGTTTTTGTGTCGGGGGTCATAAGTTTTAAACATGAAAAGATTTAAAATTCAAATCTTTGATGGCCTGGTAATGTTTGGTATTGCTGGAAACCAGGGCCAGGTTATTTTCACTGGCTGTGGCTGCGATGATGGCATCGCCCGCTCTTAATCCGTCAGAAAGTGCGTATTCTTCAATATAAATCAAAGCGCGGTGACCAATATTCTCCGTTAAGGGAAGGACAATAAAGCCAAAATCAGTCAAAAAGTTTTTGACATAATCTTGGTGTTTTTTGTCTTTTGCCCCTTGCAGCAGTTCCATGCGCGTATACACACTTAAATATTTTTCATTTGTTTCTTCGACTAATTTTGCGGCCTTTTTATTCCCCCGTTGGATCCAAATCAATATGTCTGTATCAAACAGCATATCTTCCCTTGCGAAGGCCCTTCATGGTTTGTTCTACAGTCTTTTTATGGGTTTTTAACATGCCAAAGAAGGGATGGTCTTTGACGGAAATCTCTTTTGTCTCTCCGGCAGGAATGATCACACCCTTGGGACGGCCATGATAGAGGATTTCGACCCGCTCTTTTCTAGCCAAAGCTTTGAGGACATCTTTCATTTTGTACCGTAAATTAACAATAGAGGTTTTCATAAGGCTTCCTTATATGTATAGTCAAAGTATACATTATTTCTAAAGAGCCCGCAACAAAAATTAAAGGCAACAGGCCTCAAGCTTTCCCGGCGATGAATGTTTTTGTGCCGGGGGTCATTTTTTAAAAATTTTTATGAGTTTTTGTAAATGCATACTTTTAAGTTGTTTATATTGATTGCGATTTGTTTTATATTTTTTATGTTTTGAAATCATCCTTTTGAGCGCTTTAAGAAAGGTCCTGTAAAATGGCTTCCAATTTGGGTTTTATGTCAGGCAGGTCGTGTTTAATTGTCTTCCAGACAACGCGTGGTTTAATGCCAAAATACTCATGGATCAGTTTATCTCTCATTCCCGCCATTTCCTTCCATGGAATATCTTTATGCTTATTTCTGATACTGGAGGGAATTTTTTTAACAGCCTCGCCCATAATTTCGAAGGCGCGTACGACCGCAAAAATTGTCTTAGCATCTTTCTCAAACGCCGCCAAGTTCATTCCTTTTACGAAAAGTTCTATTTTTTCAATCGCATCAATGATATCAACGAGATAGTCTTTATATTCGCGGATCATACATAAATGACTTCGTGCATGATATGCTTGCCAATCGTGGGTTTAAGGGAGCCTTTCATGACGAGATCAACGCGTTTTTTTAAGATAGCACTCAGACCATTTTCTATTTTTATAAAATCAAAAAGTCCTGGAGTTTGGGAAAACTCAACCAAGATGTCGACATCGCTTTTTGGGGTCTGGTCTCCGCGGACATAGGAACCGAAAAGGCCAAGCTGCTTGATTTTGAAATCGCGCTGTAGCCGGCGCTTATTCTTTTTTAAGATTTTCTTAATTCTATTCAATTCACTCATAACACTTTCTCCCTACAAAAAGTATATCATTGCCCGTTTGTTCTTCAAGCAAAGTTTCGGCGATGAGTGTTTTTGTGTCGGGGGTCATGAATATTCTTTAAATTATCTAATTATATTGCATGTGCCGGTATAAAGGTTTGGCCATCGGTTTCAAGAAGTGAGAAGCGTTCAAAATTTCAATTCCGATTACCTGTCCGTTACGGTCAAGTTCGACAGAAACGCCCACAGCAACCTCAACAAATTCTTCTTCTTTACCTTTTTTCGTCATGATGTAAATAATATCTGCCTTGTCATCATAATGAATGGCATTTTTGGGATCGGCTTTTTTAATCATATTTTTATTTACTGCAGAAGAATGAAGGGCCAATGTCATTTAATTTTATTCATTATCTCTAAATATTTCTCTTTGGAAATATTTAGAGTCCTAAGGTTGTTTAAGATGACAATTCTTGATAATTCTTGATAATTCTTTACTCGCAGGGAAGACAATCGGCCGATTTAAATCAGAACGTTTGTAAATTAAATGGCTGCCCTTTTGCCTATCAAATTCACATCCAATATATTCAAGGAATTTACAGAATTTTCCGTAATGAACAGGTGTTAGATGTGGCATGGAATATTGATTTTATGCAGGTCTTCTTTAATAAAATCAATGGAAGGGGGTTTCCATGTTCCTCGAGCGGATTCTTTAATCCAGCCAGAAGATAGTAACACTTGGTCTAACGTTCCCATCTTTATAAGTTCGTCGATATATGTTCGGGCGAGCTCATCAAACATTTTTTGAGCTTCTTCAAAAGTGTCCCCTTGAGTGGAAATATCTAAAGCAGGACAATAGGCAACAAAAGATTTTCCATCTTTAATAAATTGAACAGGCAAGCTAACGGATATGTCATGCGATTTCTTCATAAAAAAAGTATATCATATTCTCTTGGAATCATACAAAAGTTTTACGAGCTTTTGAGATTTTTTCAAAACCAACGCATCTTTGTCCCCGGCGATGAATGTTTTTGTGTCGGGGGTCATGAAAAATTTTTACGTTTAAACGGCCGTTGACTTCGATTATTATTGATTAGAGTTCGTACCATTTGCTTGCTGGATTAGTGGGAGGTTTTCCTAACGATTCATCATAATGTAATTTAAAATTATTTCCTGTTGAAATGATAGTATTTCCTACCAAAGCACCATACAAATCGGAAGAACTTTGGCTGTTGTTATCGATGATAATGTTCGCCGACGGAGCATAGATAACACCCGCAATTTGAAGTTGGTTACCGATATTAATACCATCAGCTGGTCCAGTGGAAGCATAGGTGCTATAGAATTGGAAATTAATAGGTTTTCCTACAGTTGGCGCGGCGTTTACAGAGGCTTTGTTAACAAATGTAGCTTTGCCATCGGTATAAACTGTGAGGCTAGAACCAGCGGTCACGGTAATCGTATTTATGGTGGCGGCATTGGAGGTGCTCGTTAAATAAAGATTCACGGTCCCATTAACAGTAAGACTGACGTTATTGGAAGTATCCGTATATTTATAACTGTGTGTTTCTCCAGCTACCCCAATGATGCCACTATTTAAATGGTTGCCTGTAGCGGCCATGCTTACTAAACTGGCCGGAACCACGACGGGCGGTATAAATGTTGGAGGATTAGTATTTGAAACATCTCCAGTTACCGTTCCTCCGCCTGTCGTACCGCCAGGGACAGTATTCGCATCACCTTTAATCGTTATGTTATTACCAAGATCAATGATGGGCTGCCCGTTATTATCTACCCCATTACTTCCAATATCTCCATTTTGGCTGGCATTAGCTGGATCATAAGGCCCATTATTGGAGTTGTAGCTATCCACAACAGAATTTGAACTACTACCATGCAAATAAATTTGTCCTTGAGCAAAAATACCTTTTCCAAACAATGATCCACCATCCAGTAATATCATACGACATCCTTTAGCAGCAGAGGATGGACAACTTTGATCTGGTGGAGAAATCGCACCAGAGGGACGGCTAGCATACCACCCTTTTGATATGATCGTTGTGTTTGTGTCATTAAGAACAATATCATAATCTCCCTGAGCAATAGTTCCACTAGAATCATAAACTGTAGCGTATAGACATTTATCTCCTGTCCCACAACTTGTACAGCTAGCGCAAGTTGTTGCTTTAGGGCAAGACGCACTTCCGTTTTTTTGATAAAGTCCGTGACAACTATTATTAGTATATTCCCATAGGGCTTTTTGAATACCAGCTTCTGCTAACCAAAAGGCTTTCGTCGAGGCTGTACGTTTTTCGGCCGCTTCATTTTGAACAGTTCCTAAATAAATAGCACCTAATCCGAGGAGAATAAAAATGAGGACAAAACCTAAAGTAACAACCAAAATAGATCCACGTCGATTATTCATTTTATTGGTTCCTCTTTAGAATGGTTGATTCCATATCAAATGGAATTTTATTTTTCTGGCCCGTGATGCTCACGGTAATGGATTTAACGCCCGTTGAACAATCGCTGGGATTCAAAGGGTTCGTGGAATCACAAGTAACAGTAAAATTCAGGTCATTGCTGGTATCACAACAGCCAGAGACAGAAAAAAGAGCTTCACGCCTAGTTTCATCATTTTTATCCGCTAGAAAAACAAAATCTCTTTGCGTGCTTCCCGATTCTTGATACAAACCAAAGCCGACATTTTGTGATCCACCATTAACAACAGCTGTATCAATGGTTAATTCTTGTGCATTCACCCACGGAGGATTACTTTTGCTGGTTAGCTTGATTACACTGCTTTGTGATCCGCGCACGCGTTGCTGCATTAATTTTAATCCATAAGAAAGGTCATTATAAATTTGTTGCTGCAAATTGGCTTTATTATATGAACTGTTGGCAATTTGAGAAAGGATACCAATGATTAGAACTAAAATAGCTGTGATAAGTAAAGCTATAAGTAATTCAGTTATAGAAAACCCTTTATTATTTTTCATTGGGAGATATTTGTTGCTAATGTGATTTCAGAATTTTGTTGTCTTCCAGCCTCTAACCATCTTACGCGGACTTCAACCGTTTTATTGGCAGGCGCGCCAACATTTGTAATCCGACGTTGCATATTAACAGAAAAGTCTCCAAAAGTTATAGTCGTTCCTGGATCTGCAGGTGTCCAACTTCCGCCCGTATCCGCAAGCAAAGCATCGTTATACCCTGCTTCTTTAAGTTTTTCTATCACTTGGTTAGCCATTTCCATAGCAATTTTTTTATGCATGGCAATGGTCATGATGGTCGTTGCATTGGTGTAAATAGCAATGCCGCCAGATAGAACGATGGCGAGAATAATAATAGAAATGATTGTTTCAAGGATAGTAAAACCTTGCTCACTCGATAAATTATTTTTAGTCTTTAAATGATTTATTTTCATAATGAAAACCAGGCTGTTTATCTGGTTCTAACTAGCCGAGCAGTATGCACAGGTGAAAACCACGCTTTAAGTGGTATGCGCTGTGCTTTAGCGCCGGTAAAATGTTCCATAAAATTGACGATGGTAAACCCGATGATCTCTTTTGTCTTCGGATCACGGCGGACCACGACCCCGTCATTCATTATTCTTCCGATGGATTGACGCCGCTTTCCTTCGGTGATATAGAGAACGTCGGACTCTTTATCATATGATGTTTTTAGCATAAAAATTCTTTAATTTCATAATTCATTCAACAATCTCGCTCCATGAATAATCGTCAAAATTTTTATTGTCGAACCAGAAATATCATAAATTATTCTATAGTTGTTAATTAAGAGCTCCCGGGTATTTTCTTTTTTGAATTCTGGAACGACCCGACCTGATTTTGGAAAAAATTCTAATTGTTCAACCTTTTCAAAAAATTCTAGGATCGTGACCCGTGCATATGTTTTGGAATCTTTGGCAACGTAAGAGTAAATATTATCAAGATCAGAAACGGCGGTTTCCGTCCAAACAATTCTTTTCATTTAAAATATTTCCGCTTTACTTCCTGGTGATCCACAACCCGTTCTTCTTTAGCCGCCTTTTTGCCTTCAGCAACTTTCATGCGTACATACAGCTCATACATGACATCGGTATAAGAAGCGTTAGCGGGGAGGTGATCAGCAATAAATTTTAAATCTGATTTGATTTTTGTAATCATATAATCCTTTGGAATGATTTGTTTCTATGTGCTTTTTTGAGGTCACAAATTGTGACCACTTCTACAATTAATCAAACTTTCGTTTTCCGCAAGATGTCGGTCATTAAAGTCGTAAACACTGGAAGTTTTTCATAGATCATTTGCGCCACTTTTTCTTTATACGTGTGCGCCGTGTCGTTACGGCGGTCAGACATTTCTAAACATTGAACGGTTTGTTCTTCCGTTAAAATTTTTAATGAGAAGAGCTCACGGAAAACCGCCTTGGGCGAATTGGCGACGATGCCTTCTTCAACTTTTAAATATTCCTGAAGATATTTCCAAAAAGCTTCAAACGTATATTCGAAACGCTGGATGGCCGCGTCTCTGATAATTGCTGAAAAAAGTTCTTTTTGAATCGCCTCTAATGTCGCTAAGCTTCTATGCGCGTCCTGATATTTTAACTTTAGTCTTTCCATACCACGGCATCTTTGATGGCCTCGTTGTAAAAATCTTCGGATGTTTCTTTTAAATTGACGACATCTACTTTAAAGGGGATGTTTGATTCTTCAATTTTTTCCTTTAACAGAGTTGTTGCCTTCGCACAAGAACCGCTTCTAGGGATGATACCGATATCGACATCGGACGTCGGGTTTTGATCACCCCTGGCCCTGGAGCCAAACAAAATAATTTTAACCGGCTCATTCTCAAAAATTGAGAGCGATAAATTTTTTAGTTGTTGAAGATATTCGTTAATAGCTTCCACCATTATGTCTATTTTTTGAGGTCACATTTTGTGATCTCAAAAGTTGAGCTTCTTACTCATTAAGCTGAAAGAGAAAATCACCAGGAAAATATTATTTTTCAATGAACTCCAGGCTGCTTAATCAAATTAAGCAGCCTGGAAATTACACTAATTAATAAGAGTTCCAATTATTAGCATTGGAACAATCGGTTCCATAACAGGCAAAAATACGACCACTGTTGTCCATAACAGCTTCATAGTCAGTTGTCGCGCTCGTACCATTAACCTCGGTTGCTTTAGTAGCGCAACTTTGAGTTGAAGTGGGAGCTGCGCCATTCGGACACGGAAAACTATTGGCACCTCTTACGCTAATGATAAAATCTACAGGCGCTGGATTAGTAAATAATCCAGTCGCTATGGCGCGAATGGAGCCAGGAGCAGCTGGTGATGCATTATCAGCATCAACAAAATATGCTGCATTAGAAAAATACTGTGTAGCACCAAGATTAACATCAGCCCCAGCTGTTGCCGGTGTAGGTGTCCCATCAGTCGCAACTGCAGTTGGAAAACCATTTTTTACGTTTCCTGCATTGAGAGATTGAGTCGTAACTTCTGTGATGTCAAAGTAAGCGTTGTGGTTTACTTTGTAATCTCTTTCCGCTTGACGGATAAGACCCATTGTGGCTACGGCTTCAGACATTCTGGATCTCTTGACGTTGGTCAAGTAAAGCGGGGCGGCGACGGCAACTAAGATCGCCACGATAATCAAAACAACTAACAACTCGATCATGGTAAAACCTTTTTTGTTTGTTCTGTACATTTTTACTTCCTCCTATTGTTATATGCCCGGGTTTACCCCCTTCGGGGGTTAACATCGTCCGGTTCGATTAAACTTAGATTAACCGGCCGACCCTTCGGGCAGGTTTTGCTTCGCAAAACCTGTGTTTATTATAAGTCAGAAATTGCATTTCTGATGAGTTTTATTGCTTGTTTGGTCCTTCTAGAGTTTCCTCCTTTCTTAAGTAAGGTAAAAAAGTAATGTTAAGTTCGAATATCGAATCTCGAAATCCGAAACAAATCCCAAATTCAAATATCGAATATCGAAACCCGAAATCCGAAACAAATTCAAATTTTCAAAAAACAAAATGTTCAAAAGCGCTTTAGGGAATTCGAATTTCGAAAATTTTATATTGTTTCGAGTTTCGAAATTCGGATTTCGAGATTAACACGCTTCTGTCTTCCTAACAATTGCTCCAAAAATGTTCATCAACTCTTTTGCTTCCTGAATCAGAACTTCTTGCTGCTTTTTTAAATCGTCTGCCTGGTTTATATCCAACAAATTAAGCCAGTACCGACTTTCTTTGGCTTCTTTGCGCGAGATTTTTATGCGTAACAGAAAATCTTTTTTGCTCAGGGCCTCATTAGCTTCAATATAGTTGGCCCCGATGGAACCAGAAGCCCGAATGAGTTGCTTGCCATCTTCTTGGTTAACGACATTTTTGGGCAAGCCTTTGACGAAATCTCTCGTCGATTTCGCAAATTTCAATGTACGGTCTTCCAAATCGTAAACTTTGTTTTCGTTCATAATCATCCTTTCAGTTAGGTGCAATAATAATCAAACGTTAAATCCGAATATCGAAACCCGAAATACGAAACAAATTCAAATTTTCAAAAAACAAAATGTTCAAAAGCGCTTTTGGTGATTCGTATTTTTGTCATTGAATATTGTTTCGAAATTCGAAATTCGGATTTCGAAATTTACATTCAATATTACTTAATAATAACCGCCATCTGGAATATCGGTAAATAAAGCGCCAAGACGACGATTAAAACGTTGACGCCGATAAAGACAATTAAAATCGGTTCCAAAAGCGTTGTCATCCGCTGAATCGAATGTTCAAGCTCATTATCATAATAATCCGCTGTCTGAAGAAACATGCTGGGGATTTGCCCTGCGCGCTCCCCGACGGAAGCCATCTTGCTTACCAGTTTAGGGAAAATAGGTTGTGTTCTTATCTCATCGCTCATCATCGAGCCCGTCATGACACGCATTTTAATATATTCGATGGCATCCACCATTTGGGAGTGGTCTAAAACAGCTGACGTGATTTCTAATGATTTCGGTAAACTGACACCGCTTGCCATCAAAAACCCGAGCGTACGGCAGAAGCGCGCGACCAACGCTTTCTGGATGACACTTTTGCCAAGCAATGGGATCTTAAGTTTAGCGGCATCAACGCCGACTTTTGTTTTTGGATTTTTTTCAAGGACAAAATAGAGAACACCAAGGCCCAGAAAGAAAAGAAGGATCCATAAAAAGTTATGCGTACAAAATTTGCTGATACCCATAACGATACGTGTGAGCAACGGCAATTTCGCGTGGAATGATTCAAAGGTGGATTGGAATTTCGGGATAAGAAAGAAGACCATGACGCCAATGACGACAAACGCAAACCCGACGACAAAAGAAGGATAGGTGAGCGCACTTTTGACTTTTTCTTTGAGGCGTTCGCTTGCTTCCAAATATTCGGCCAATTTCGTGGTTGTCTCATCCAGGCGGCCTGTGGCTTCCCCGGCGCTGATGATGGCAACAAACGTGGCAGGGAACACTTTGTTATAACGGCTCAGCGCCGCCGAGAACGACGCCCCGCCGCGGATATCTTCGACGAGCTTTTTTAAGACAGCAGCAAAATAAGGGTTTTCTAAGTCTTCGGTTATGGTTTCGATGGCTTCGGTTAATAACAGCCCGGCTTTTAATGTCGTCGCTAACTGTCGGGTAAAAATGGCCAGTTCTTTGCCGGAAACTTTTTTGACAAGACCAACTCTCTTTAAAATCCCAAGACCTTTTTGGGACTGGACTTCATAAATTTTAAGAGGGATGATGCCTTGACCTTTTAAGCGCGTGGCGAGCGCCATCGCATTCGGGGCTTTGGCCGAAAGAACCATCCGCTTTTTTGTATCTTTTTCTATGAAGACGTATTTATATTCCATAGCTGTTAGACCTCGACTTCCTGCGTGATACGCATGATTTCTTCAGGGGTTGTTATCCCTTCCTTAAGTTTGTCGATACCGATTTGGCGAAGCGTGTTCATGCCCGCTTTTTGGGCCGCGGAGCGGATCTCTTCGCTTGAACAGCGTTGCAAAATAAGGCGACGGACTTCTTCGTTGGGCGTTAACACTTCGAAAATACCGCTGCGGCCTTTATAACCGCTTTGGTTACATTGCGCGCAGCCTTTACCTTTATAGAATGTTGAAATTTTTTGGTGATCGAGAGCTAATGAGGCTAAAACGGCTTTGTTGGCTTCATAAGATTCACGGCAGGCTGGGCATGTGGTCCTGATCAGGCGTTGCCCGACGACACCTAAGAGAGATGACGTGATTAAAAATGGTTCGATGCCCATGTTCGTTAATCGCACGGCGGCGCTTGAGGCGTCGTTGGTGTGAAGCGTTGAAAAGACCAAGTGGCCGGTGAGCGCGGCGTGGATGGCGATCTCCGCCGTTTCCTGGTCACGGATTTCCCCGACCATGATGATGTCCGGGTCCTGACGAAGAATGGAGCGAAGCCCGCGCGCGAAATTAAAACCGATATTGGAATTGACTTGCGATTGCTGGATAAAGCCAAGCCGATACTCGACGGGGTCTTCTAACGTGATGATATTTTTTTCAGCTGATTTGATTTCGTTAAGGCATGTATAAAGGGTGGTCGTTTTTCCGCTTCCCGTCGGGCCAGTAACAAGGATAAGCCCGTAGGCGTAATGGATGACTTCTCTAAATCTTTTGAGGTCTTCCGGATAAAAACCTAATTGCTCAAGGCCAAGAAGCGGCGCTGACGTATTAAGAAGACGCATGACAATGCTTTCGCCGTAGATCGTCGGAAAGGAGGAGGTACGGATATCGACTTCGACTTTGCCGATTTTTACTTTAAAGCGGCCGTCCTGTGGCAAACGTTGTTCGGCGATATCAAGCCCGGCGATGATTTTAATACGCGTGTTAATCGCTGGAAGCATGGTCTTAGGCGGCGGCGTACGATTATAGAGAACGCCGTCGATACGAAAACGCAATTCAGGGATATCTTGTTTGGGTTGAAGATGAATATCGCTTGCGCGCAAATTCACGGCCTCAACAATCAGTGATTTGACATATTGGACGACGGGTTGGTCATCAGCGGCAAACGTGGTTAAATCAGGTGTATGGGTTCTGGCGGTTTTTTCGGAAACTTCTTCAAGATCAATAAAATGCTCGACGTGTTTTTGAAGACGCGGCATGTTGTGGTAGCAATATTCGATAGCTTCGTGGATTTCTTCTTCGTTAGCGATGACGCATTTGATTTTAAATCCGGTTTTTAAGCGAAGCGTGTCAATGGCCAACAGGTCAAGCGGGTCAAACATCGCAACGGTAAGTGTTTTATCAGATTGTTCAATGGGAATTAAAGTAAAGCGATGAGAAAGTTCATGCGGAACAGCGTCGATGATTTCAGGTCTTATGTCTTTGTAAATGGCGTTAAGATCAATGAAAGGGATGTGGAAATGTTTGGCAAGAAAGGGCGCGAATTTTTCGGCGTCGATAAAGCCCATTTTAAGGACGATGTCGCCAAGCCGTTCAGAGGTTTTTTTCTGTTCGGTGAGAGCGATGTTGAGCTCTTTTTCCTTGATGAGGCCTTCTTTGATTAGCGCTTCGCCAATTTTCATAAAATATTTTTTCCTAGAGGTTAAACCCTTTTAATTGCAATATTTTAAGTATGTTTTTCTATTCGGGAGTCAAAAACAGGGATGAGTATAATATAATATTGACAAATTGGCAAGTTTATTTACTGAGGGGGCCGTTAGTTAGATTTGTTATTTAACTTTTTGCCTTCATTGATGTTAGTGAATATTTTAATTAAGTATTTTAAAAATTTTATTTTAAGCTAAATTGTAGAGTAAGAAGTTTCGTAAAACTTTAGTGATTCTTTGATACGTTCATGAACTATTCGAGGCAGGCAATATTATTTTTTTGTTTTTTATTAAGCGTAAGTGGTTGCGCCACTCTTTCCCCATCGCTTCTTACCCATTTGGCCCAATCAGAACAGCAGGCCAGCCAGCTTATTTATGTTTATCCTAAAAATAAGAGCTCAGTTTATCTGGAATTATGGCAAAAAGAGGAGAAGGGATGGACAAAAACTTTAGGGCCGATCAGAGCCAACATCGGCCGCAACGGTTTTGCCGCTCCCGGAGAGAAAAGAGAAGGTGATGGCAAAACACCGTCAGGAACGTATCCGTTAAACATAGCGTTTGGATATGAACCTTTTGTCGATACGGACCTTCGCTATATTCAGCTTCAGCCGGACGATTTTTGGGTCGACGATCCAGAGTCGCCGCAATATAACCTCTGGGTCAAGGGTGTGCCTCAGGCTAAATCCTATGAAACGCTTCTTCGTTCGGACAGTTTGTATAAATACGCTGTTGTGATCGAATATAACGCTCACCCCATCGTCCCCGGCCATGGCAGCGCCATTTTTTTACATGTATGGCGTGGCCAAAATAAACCCACCGCCGGATGTGTTTCCATTTCCGAGGAAAACATGAAAAAGACTTTAAAATGGCTTGATCGCAAAAAGAATCCGGTTATTATTTTAGGAAAACAAATCTTAAATACTGCGTTATGAACCTAAAATTCGAATCTTGAATCTCGAAATTCGAAACAAATTTCAATTTTCAAAAACAGAATGTCCTAAAGCGCTTTGGGCCATTCGAAATTTTGTTTTTTTGACATTGTTTCGGATTTCGGGTTTCGAATTTCGGATTTATAAACTTTTATGAATAATAAATTTTTTGAATTCATCGACTTTAACGCGATCGCCCACCGCACAATGCTTAATTATGGGTTTGTCGCCGATTTTTCGGCCAAGCTCATGCGTGAAGTCCACGCCATTAATGAAAAACAAATTTTAGAAATAGAAAACCAGGCCGTCCGCGACTTGAGGCATTTGATGTGGTCATCGATTGATAATCTGGAATCAAAAGATCTCGACCAGATTGAATACTGCGAACGCGCGCCCAACCGCGAGATCCATGTGATGGTGGCTATCGCCGACGTCGATGCATTCGCGCCCAAAAGCAGTCTGGTCGACCGCCACGCCCATCACAACGGGACATCCGTTTATACAGGCATGAAAAATTTTCCGATGCTGCCTGATGAATTGTCGGCGGACATGACATCATTATTACAAGATGAAGACCGACTGGCCGTCGTGATTGATTATTTCGTTAAAAAAGACGGAAGTATCCGTTTTAATGATGTTTATCGATCACTTGTTTGTAATAAAGCAAAGCTGGTCTATGAGTCCGTCGGTGATTGGCTCGACGGCAAGGGCGTGCCGCCGGAAAAAGTCATCGCCATTTCCGGGTTGGCTGATCAATTGAAATTACAAAATGAAGCGGCAGAGAGGCTGCATCAGTTCCGTATGGACAAGGGAGCGCTTGAGCTTGAGACCATTGAGGCTAAAGTTGTTTCAGAAGATGATAAGGTCAACAATTTGATCGTGCGCAAAAAAACGAGCGCCAGTTATATCATTGAAAATTTTATGATCGCTGCTAACCAGACGATGTCATGGTTTTTGGAGCGCCAAGGTTTTCCGTCGATCCAGCGCGTCTTGCGCACGCCCGAGCGATGGAGCCGTATTGTTCAAGTGGCCAATACCATGGGAGAGTCTTTGCCTGAGATCGCTGACCCGCAGGCGCTTTCGGATTTTTTGGCACGCGCCCGTCGTAAAAACCCTGAAAATTTCCCTGATCTTTCTTTAACGATCGTTAAGCTCATCGGCCAAGCGGAATATATGATGACTGAGCCTGGGAAAACGAAGCTCGGGCATTTTGGTCTGGCCGTGCAGGACTATATCCATTCCACTGCGCCTAATCGTCGCTACGTTGATTTAATCATTCAACGATTATTGAAAGCGGCTTTGGTCAAAGCGCAGTTACCGTATACCAAAAAAGAATTAAGCGATATTGCGTCATGGTGCACCAACCGCGGCCAGGAAGCCAAAAAGGTCGAGCGGTTCATGCGAAAGATCGCGGCGATGATTTTGCTCAAAGACCATCTGGGCGATGTTTATGAGGCGATCGTCACCGGCGCCTCCGATAAGGGGACGTATGTGCGATTGCTTTCACCGCCGGCGGAAGGACGCGTGATAAGAGGCGAGCACGGGATGGACATCGGAGAGAAAGTCAAAGTCAAGTTGGTCACGCTCGATCCCGAAAAAGGTTTTATCGATTTTGAACGCGCCAACGGCACGAAATATCAATTTAAGTTCCCAGCCCCTGCCCCCGGGACATCACGTCCCCGACGCAAAAAATAGAAATTATTTTTTAGAACGTTCATTAAAAATCTTTCAATTTACAATTATCGGTTCTAGGATATGATATAGGGCAATTGTCGGTTGACACACGAAAGGAGTTTGATATGAAAAAAATTTTATTTTTTCTTCTGATCAGTTTTTTCTCGACGCAAGCTTTCGCCACTCTTCATAAAGAAACGCTCGAATATAAATCAGGTGATACGACTATGGAAGGTTACGTTGTTTACGACGATGCTGTCTTTGGCAAACGTCCTGGGATTGTTGTTGTCCATGATTGGATGGGGTTTGGTCCGATGCCGCAGGCACGGGCGGACATGCTCGCGCAGTTAGGATATATTGCAATCGCCGTCGACATTTATGGCAAAGGGGTCCGGCCTAAAGATGCGACGGAGGCTTCAGCGCAAGCTACTTATTATAAAGATCACAGAGACATTTTACGAGAGCGTGCGTTGGCCGGGCTTGATGTCTTAAAAAAGAATCCGTTGACGGACGACAGCCACTTAGCGGCTATTGGGTATTGTTTCGGCGGGACAACGGTTCTTGAGATGGCACGAAGTGGTGCGGATTTAAAAGGGGTCGTGAGCTTTCATGGCGGATTAAATACCCCGCATCCCGACGATGCGAAAAATATTAAAGGAAAAGTTTTGGCACTCCACGGCGCCGATGATCCGTATGTCCCCTTGGATGAGGTAAAAGCTTTTCAAAAAGAAATGCGCGATGCTAAAGTTGATTGGCAGATGGTTGAATATGGCGGGGCTGTCCATGCGTTTACTGTGAAAGCCGCTGGCAATGATAATTCCAAGGGCGCTGCCTATAATGAAAAAGCCGACGCGCGTTCATGGGAAGCGATGAAGCAGTTTTTCGCTGAAATATTTAAATAAAATCCGAAATTAAAGGAGATGAATGGATTTTTTGCAAGCAATTACCTTGGGCGTTGTTGAAGGTATCACGGAATTCTTGCCCATTTCATCGACAGGCCATATGATCTTAGCTTCGAAGATCATGCATCTTTCTTCCACGGAATTCCTTAAAAGTTTTGAGATTATGATCCAGTTGGGCGCGATCCTGGCTGTCGTTGTTTTGTACTGGCGTTCGCTTCTGGTCAATCAGAAAATTATTAAACGTATTGCGGCTGCTTTTATCCCGACGGCGATCGTTGGATTTGTTTTATACAAACTTGTTAAAAAAGTTCTGCTCGGCAACGCGCATGTCGTTGTCTGGTCGCTTTTTTTAGGTGGGATTTTTATTATTTTGTTTGAAAGATTTCATAAAGAGTCGCCGCAAGCAGAAAGCAATCTGGAAAAAATCCCTTACCGCACGGCCTGCCTCATCGGGCTTTGCCAGGCCATAGCGATTATCCCCGGCGTTTCGCGTTCGGCTGCAACCATTTTGGGCGGGCTTGCTTTGGGAATTAAACGTAAAACCATTGTTGAATTTTCGTTTTTCTTAGCCGTGCCGACGATGTTGGCCGCCACAGCGCTAGATTTTCTAAAAAGTGCTACAGATTTTCATTCGACTGATTTCGGTTTGCTGCTGGTTGGCTTCGGGACCTCGTTTATCATCGCTATCTTGAGCATTAAATTATTTTTACGTTTTATTCAGACAAACAGTTTGATTGTTTTTGGTGTTTACCGTATTTTTGTGGCGATTATTTTTTTATTTTGGAAATAGGGCGGGCCAATATAAAAAATACAAACTCTTAAATATTTTTTTAAAACGAAAAAGAAAAAGCCCTATAATAGGGCCAACCTAAGCCTAGAGGGGATTTTATTTTTTAGAGGTTGTCAACAAACAAATGAGAGGCATATGAGAAAAATTATCCTTCTTTTTGCGTTGTTCTTTTTTGTCGTCGGTACTGTATGGTTGTATAGCATTTATAAACGTGGGCAAGTCGCTTGGCCGGAAGGGTGGAACTACTTCCAACTGATCAGCGAAAGCATGGCCCGCCATAAGCCCGTCGAAAATATCCTGGAAATTGATGCGACGGTTAAAACAAAAGAATCCAAAAAATTTTTGGAAGAGCAGGCCCCTTATCAGTTGAAAAAAATGTATGTCCACTTTTTTTGGGTCATCGTCGTGTTGGAACTTATGGTAGCCATGATGTACGTTGTGAGCTCTATTGCTTTATTAAGGATGTATCCCATCGGGCGGCTGTTGGTCTTGTGGACGCTGCTTCTTGAGCTGTGGATGAAAATCGCTGTTGTTTGTTATGAAAAAATGATTTCTATACCGCTTAAGGCCGTTTTTAAAAACCACAGCATCATTGACGCTTATTTTTTGCCTAATCTTCATTGGACCTCGGCCTACTCTTTATATACAAGCGGGTTAGATTTTCTTTTGCCCATGGGCCAGCGTTTTTTAGGATGCTATCTTGTTTTTTTGGTTTTCACCTTTTATCTTTTTTCTAAAGATTCGATGGTCAAAACATTCGGTCGGTAAAAATGAAAAATTTTATTTTGTTGATACTTATAGTCCTGTTGAGCGGTTGCATGACGCTCACAACAGAAACGTCCCGTCCCGGTGAGAAAAAAGAATTAACGGCGATTAGCCAAGTGAAGATCGGCATGAGCTATCAGGAAGTCAAAGCCGTGATGGGGGAAAGCCTGGTTGTCGGTTATGAGCAAAAAGGTTCCCCGACGGATTCTTTTGAACCTATTAAAATGTCCCAGCCTGTTCGGGTGGAGAGGGTCACGCAACAAAATAAAATTTATTTTGTCGTTTATTATTATACGAAGGTCGTTAAAGCCGACCAGCTGATCAGTGACGATGAGCTTACGCCTCTTGTGTTTGAGTCGACCCAACCCTCCAGCGGCCTCATGGGCCAAGATAAGGTTATCGGCATGGGCATGGACTATGTTTTCCGTATCAAACATTAATCCTCATAAAGATTTCTTGTGAAACACCAAACGCCTCTTTTAGAGCCTTTGATAGCCTACCATCAATTGCCTCTTCCCATTGATTGGACCAATGTATTTCATCGCCGTGCACCCTTAATTATTGAGATCGGGTTTGGATTAGGCGAGGTTCTGATGCGCCTGGCCCAACATCATCCAGAGACCAATTTTATCGGCATTGAAGAGAATGGCGAGCGTATTGCAAAAACCCTTCAGTCTATTGAGAGAAGAAAAAATTTAGACAACATCCGTATCCTCGATGTCGACGCGCGGGTTGCCTTTGACATGATGTTTGTCCCCCGGCAAATTGCAAAAGTTTTTTCTCTTTTCCCTTGCCCATGGCCTAAAAGAGGGCATACTAGACACCGGTTATTTTCAAAAAATTTTTTGGCGACCATTAATAGTCGTTTGGAAGATAACGGGCATTTGCAGATTGTCACTGATTGGAAAGAATACCGCGACTGGATCATCCAAGAGTCTACCTCGTCGGGATTTTCTTTAGAATCAAAGCCGACCGCGGCCCGGTTTGATACAAAATTTGAGCGTAAATGGCAAAAGAAGGGCCAAAAAGAATTTTACGAATTAGATTTCATTAAGGTTGATCATATTGATGTACCGGTCAAACATGAGGTCGAATTGAAAAATTATAAAATCAAATCATTTGATCCGAAATTGTTTAAATGCCCTAAGGTCACGGGAGAAACATCGATCGTTTTTAAAGACATAGTTTATGATTCATCTAAGAAACAAGCTATGGTCCATCTGGTTGTTGTGGAGGACCATTTGTCCCAGCATTTTTGGGTAGACATCGTGCACCGCAAAGACCATTGGCTCATTCGTCGAGCTGAAGGCCAGCAAGTCTTTCAAACCTCTGGGCTTCAAAAATCGTTAGAGCTAGTTTATGAGGCGACTAGTGTTTAGGTTAATCAAGCGCACAGCTCATGGCTCATGGCTCATGGCTCATATTAGCTATGAACTCCGAACTATGGACTTATTCATTATTGGTATTTTTCTTTTTACATTTTTACCATTAAAAAACGCTGTGGTTAAAAGGGAGAAAAGAG
>JACXTT010003733.1_pt1 | contig 23194 bp, 13 predicted proteins | sample 9270951 | NCBI WGS metagenome assembly JACXTT01 (sample SAMN15532306, study PRJNA645909) | rock metagenome | isolation source: weathered quartz diorite | place: Puerto Rico | collected 2017-06-21
TTCACCAGCACCTGGGTACGCCCGAAGGCAATGCCGACCCGCAACTGCTCACCAATGCCGCAAGGGTCCACCTGCGCGAAAAGTTTTTAACGCGGCGCATAGCCATTACCGGCGTTAACTTTGCCGTAGCCGAAACCGGCGAGCTGGTGGTATGCACCAACGAAGGCAATGCCGATATGGGCGCGCACCTGGCCGATGTGCATATTGCCTGCATGGGAATTGAAAAGCTGATACCGCGGCGTAAAGACCTTGGCGTGTTTCTTCGCCTGCTGGCACGCAGTGCCACCGGCCAGCCCATTACCACCTATTCCAGCCATTTTGTAAAACCCCTGCCGGGGCAGGAACTGCATGTTGTGCTGGTAGACAACGGGCGTACCACCCAGCTGGGGAGGGAAGATTTCCGCAACTCGCTTAAATGTATCCGCTGCGGCGCCTGTATGAATACCTGCCCGGTGTACCGGCGCAGCGGCGGCCACAGTTATCATAATGCTATTGCCGGTCCTATCGGGGCCATCCTGGCGCCCAACCTCGATATGAAGCAATACGCCGACCTGCCTTTTGCTTCTACGCTTTGCGGCAGCTGCAGCAATGTATGCCCGGTAAAAATTGATATTCATGTGCAGCTGTACAAATGGCGGCAGGTGCTTACACAGGAAGGGCATTCGCCGGCAGCCAAAACCGTGGCCATGAAGGCGATGGCCACTACCCTTTCCAAACCGGGCGTATACCGGTTTGCGGGTAAGGCTGGCCGTTGGCTGATGCGTACCATTCCCTGGCTGCTGAACAATAAACTAAACCCCTGGTACAAACAACGGGAAATGCCGGCGCCGCCGAAGCAGTCGTTCGGGGAATGGTATAAAAAGCGGGAGAAAGCAAAACAACCATGAGCTCAAGAGATAACATATTAGCGGCCGTTAAAAAAAACCAGCCCCCGCCGGAAGCAGCGCCGGGTTTGGGAGCGATAGCGGCCATCCAATTTGCCGACAAAACAGCGCAGTTTAAAGCAACGCTGGAAGGCATTGGCGGCAAACTGCTGCCGGCGGCCGGCATAGAAGAAGTCTTTGCTTATACACGAACGCATTTTACCGAAGGCAACCGGTTTATTACCACCATTGAAGGCGCTGCCGGCATGAATGTATTAAGCGGCGATGAGGCAGCGCTGAGCCTGGAAAACCTGGAAGCGGCCGTTATCCGCGCGGAGTTTGCCGTAGCGGAAAATGCGGCGATATGGGTTACGCATACATCGGTAAAAATACGGGTGCTGCCTTTTATCTGCCAGCACCTGGTAGTAGCGCTTGACCCGGCCACGATTCTTAACAATATGCACGAGGCCTATACGCGTATTGGCAGTGCCGGCTACGGCTTTGGCGTATTTATAGCCGGGCCGTCAAAGACAGCGGATATAGAACAGTCGCTGGTATTGGGCGCGCACGGGCCTAAGAGCATGACGGTGTTTCTGCTCTCTCCTAATTCCATTTAAACGGCAGGTACCAGTTATTCGGGTCCATCAGCCGGGTTCTTACATCGGCTGCGCCGGGAATATTGTCCTGTACAAGTTTGTTATAAACGGCTGTTGCCAGGAAAGAAGGATCGTTGCGCCGCAGGGCAATGCGTACCAGGTCGGGCCAGCGGTAACCTTCATACGCCAGTTCCAGCGCCCCTTCGTTTACCAGTGCATTTTCAATAGGCAGGGTGCTATCGCCTGCGGGGAATGTGACCCTGGTAACATAGGCGCAACCGCGAACGCCGGCATTGCGGTACCAGTCGCCGCGGTAATTGGGATATTGCCCGTTGCGTGCATCGAAATTATAGGGGGCGGGATACATGAGCGTATTCTGCAGGTTGGTAACGTCCCGGCCGGCAAGGGTAGACGTATCGAAGGTAGTGCTGATGCCCTGGTTAAGCAGTGCCGCCGCCAGCTTATGCCAGCCGTCGCGGTTGGCGGCTTCGGCAAAGCGCAGGTGCACATCTGCCGCCCGCATCAGGAACCATTGGCCGTTTTTGGCCAGCGGGTTAACCGGTATATAACTCACCGGGTCTACGTAATTGTAAAGGTATTTCATAATAACGGGCTGCCCGTCGAGCGTTTTCCAGGTAAAATTACCGCGCTGGTCAAAGGGAAAACCGTTGGCCTGCGTTTGGTTGTTCCAGTTATTTATCGCGTTAAGAGAAGGCTTTACCAGGTAACTGCCGCCGCGGTTTGAAAACAAATCAACAAAGGGGTTGGTGGGCGCAAAACTACTGTTGAACGGAAGGGCCCATACCCATTGCTGGCGGTACAGGTTATCGAAAGAGCGGGCGAATATGGAGCGCCATCCCTTGGTATTGCTTTCCACCAGCGAATACTGGTTCATTTCCTGGAAGCGGATATAGCCAACGCACAGGTCGTTGTTATCTGTAACGCTGGCATAAGGCTGCTTGAACTGCTGGAAAAACTGGTCGCCGGAAGAATACAGGCCGTTGGGATTATCAAGATCGTAGCCGGTATGCTCCATCAGCATACGGTAATAGGTAGCGGCTTGTGTATAATTGCCTTTCCAGAGATAAAGATCGCCCAGCAAATTATACTTGTCAACAAAAAAGCGCTGGGTAGAGGAACCGTCTACCGTTGTAACCAAACCGGTATTGATGCCCACGCCGGTGGGATAGGGACTGAGAAAAGGCAGTTTTGAAGTAAAGGAGATCAATGAATCCAGCAGGCTGTTGAACGGCAGCATCGGGTATTTGGAAGCATCCTGTACCGCATCTACGTTTTCGAGCGGGTCGGTTACATAAGGTATTTTACCCCAATGAATGCCCAGCTGCAGGTAAAGCCAGGAGCGCAGGGCGCCCACATCCGAATAGCGCTGCTGGTATTCGCTCGTTTTCATTTTATTGGTGGCCAGCATGCTATTGAAATTCTTCAGCACATCGTTGCAGTCATTAATAAGCGCATAAAACGGGCGCGGGTTAGCATAGGGATTGGTGGCGCTTTCCTTGTGCAGGTTAATTTCGCGCAGGTTGGCATCGGCATTATCAGTTACTTCCATCAAATCTGCGCGCAGTTCGTTGAGCACTACATATTGTTTGGCAAGGCCCATAAATTTTCCATACAGGCCAATGACGGCAGCATCGGCATCGAATACATTGCGATACACCTGCGAAGAAGAAAGGGAATCTTCGGGCTGTTTGTCGAGTACTTTTTTACAGGAACCCGACAACAGGGCGCAGGCTATGAAAACGCCCCACATCATCGTATGCTTTCCAGGTACTATTTTTTTCATCCGTAACTATTTTTTAGTTCGTTTAGAATAATTGAGGTCTGAGGTCCGAAGTCCGAGGTCTGATCGTTTGCTTCGTCTTCCGGCTTCAGACTTCTTACTTCAGACTTCCGGCTTCCGGCTTCCTACAATCCCATCCGCACGCCGGCTATTACCGATTTATACTGCGGTTCCAGTCCTACATCTACCCCCCTGGCAAACACGCTTTCCGCCGCCTGGAACTCCGGATCATAACCCAGGTATTTGGTAAAGGTGAGCAGGTTATTGCCGGTAAGGTAGAGGGTAATGTATTTGACTTTATAGCTGGCCTTTAACGGTATGTTGTAATTCAGTGAAATCATTTTCATGCGCAGGAAAGAACCGTCTTCTATCCAGCGGTCGGAAAAGCTGCTGTTGCCCATGGGGTCGCCCCAGGCAGCTTTGGGCACATTGGTAATTTGCCCGGGCGCTCTCCAGCGGTTTACCACGCTTTGCAGCTGGTTGTAAGCGCCTGCTTCCGATTCGAGCGCAGCGCGTACCCCGTTGTACACCTGGTTGCCTTTGCTGAAGGTAAAGAGCACGTTGACCGAAAAACGCTTCCAGCTCAGCTGGCTGCTGATGGCCCCGGTAAAATCAGGATTGGGATTGCCGATGGGCGCGCGGTCGTTTTCGTCGATCAGTGAATCTTTGTTCAGATCAAGGAAACGCACATCACCTCCTTTAAAGGGTACTATAGCACCGTTGGACAGTTTTTTATACACATGGGCGGCGGCGGCTTCGGCATCGGTGGCAAACACCCCGTTGGTTTTATAGCCGTAAAACATATTGGCAGGCGCATCTACCTGGCTGATGATAGCAGCGCCACCAAACCCGTTGATGGCAGAGCCACCGGGCAGCATGGTAATCCTGTTTTTATAAGCAGCAATCACCAGGCCCAGGTCCCATTTCAACGATTTGGTATTGATCAGCCGGCCACCGACGGAAACATCAATGCCGGTGGTTTGCATGCCGCCGTTGTTGGTAAGCGCATAGCTGAAGCCGGAAGCCGCAGGTGTGGATTCAAACGTGAGCATATTGCTGGTACGGCTTTTATATACATCAAGGCTAAGGCTAAGGCGTTCGTTGAACAGGGAGGCATCCAGGCCGATATTGCTTTTATTAACGGTTTCCCACATCAGCGACGGATTACTGATATTGGCCCTCACCAGGCCTTGCATACCGAGCAGGTTTTGCGAACTGTACAGCTGTTGTGCGGCATAATCGCCAATATCATCGTTGCCCGTTCTGCTGAAGGTGGCGCGCAGTTTAAGCATGTCGATCGTTTTGATGTCTTTCATGAAATCTTCCGAAGAAATCAGCCAGGAAAAGCCCATGGAAGGCATCACGGCAAATGTATTACCAGCCAGGTGAAAGGCATGCGGGAGCGACAGGTTAATATCGGCGCCCGAGATATTGGCAGTAGGGTCCATTTTATCGCCGAAGCGGGAAGAGCCGTCTACCGCCAGGTTGAAAGTAGCAAAGTATTTATTGTTAAGCGAATAATCGGCACTGATATAGTTATTGATCCAGCCGTACTGGCCGATGCCGCCGCCTACTTTGCGCAGGGCATTCACACCGGTGCCCACCGTTATAAAATCGTCGGTAGCGGAATTATATCCCAGCGCATAATCCTGTTCGGACCGGCTGTTCAGGTAGCGCAGGCCTGCCCTTGCCTGGAGTTTGTGCACCCGGTTAAAGATCCGGGTATAGGAAAGCCAGGTATCGCTGAACAGGGAGAATATTCTTCTTGACTGGCTGCCCATACGGCTGTCGGCCACGGCATTGCTGAGGGTATCATTGGCTACGCCTTTGCGGGGAATAAAGGTTTGCTCACGCACTTCATCCACGGTGATGCCTGCCAGTGTTTGCAGCGTAAAATACCTGTTCACCTGGTATTTAAGGTTGAGAGAGCCAAAAAAACGGTAGTCCTTACTATTGTCCAGCGCGTTTTTGGTAATGGCAACCGGGTTGCTCACCCCGAAGGTATCGGTATCGGCCAGGTTGGGGGATACCAGGCCTTTACTGTCTACGTCGTTTTTAAGCAGAAAAGGGGCTTTTGCCAGCGCCACAAAGAGCGGGTTCGTTTTTGGCGAAAGCCCCTGGTCTTTTAAATTCTGCTCGTAATAGGTAAACGATAGGTTGGTGCCTGCGGTTAATTTCTGACTGAGATTAAGATCTGAATTAAAACGCACGCTGTATTTTGTGAGGTTAGTATTATCGGTAATGCCGGCATTTTTGGTGTATCCCATAGAAAGCGCGTAGCGGGCTATATCATCACCACCGGTAACTTTGAGGTAGTAATTGCTGATGGCGCTGTTTTTCAGCACTTCGTTCTGCCAGTTGGTTTGATTGTGGTACTGGTAATAATAAGGATTGGAAGGATCGTCGTTCATATAGGGCTGCGCCTGTATCTGTGCGTCAGTCCATCCTCTTGTTTTCAATACATCCGATAAATAAACCCGGTAGTCAGACGCTTTCATTACGGGGAGGTTGGCGGGAACAAAGTTCATGCCGCCATATACCGCCGCGTCGATGCGGGTGGCCAGTTCGTGTGCATGGTTAGTGGTAATCAGTATTACACCATTGGCGGCCCTGGTGCCATAAGTAGAAAGGCCATCCTTTACCACGGTAATGTTTTCGATATCTCTTACATCTATCTGCGCCAGGGCATTGCTGTAGTGATTGCCGATGAGCGAGCGGCCATAATCGGTAATATCGTATATCATTCCATCTACCACCATCAACGGCTGGTTGGTGCCGTGCAGGGAGTTGTATCCGCGCAAGGTCAGCCAGGCGCCCACATTGGGCGTTCCTGAACGCATAACAGGAGTGAGGCCGGCAGCTTTGCCCTGCAGGATGCCGTCGGGCGTTTCGGTACTCCGGTACCAGTTGCCCGGCAGGTTCACGGAACTGATGGCATTCACCGTTTGGTTTCGTGGTTTGGCGCCGAAAGGCAGTTGCACTACATCGTAGATGGAGGTGAAGTTTTCTTCATATAAGGTAGCCGTTACCGTGATACGACCTTTCAGGGCGATTTCCTTCGACTGGAAGCCCTGGCCGCTGACAAACAGCGTGGCTTCATAGTCGGGCACTTTTATGGTAAAGCGGCCATTGTCGTCGGTCAGTGCCGCCGAAAAATCGGGGACGGATATATTGATGGCGGCCAGGGGCTTGCCGTTTGCAGCATCTTTAATCACACCGGTCACTTTCAGCTCCACCTGTTTTACGCTGTTGCCCGCCACCGGACTGGCAGGTACAGTGCCCTGCTGCGCCTGTGCCGGCAAACCGGCCGCAAAGGCAAGGGCAAGAAGAAAGAACCCTGTTCTATTTTTTTTGTATTGTAGCATTTTCGTTCTGTTGGGCAAAATTTGTTAAGCAATCAGGTTTGTTGCCCGCATCTACGGCAGCGGGGTTAGTTTTATATAATCAAGCGATATGGAATTGATGCCGCCCGACGAGGAAGCCGTGGTGGGCCCTATTACATACAGGTTCACTTTCCGGTAATTGTTGAGCGTCCACTGCCCCAGCGCTACTTCGCTGTAAACATTGTAGCCAACGGTTACATAGGGAAGGTTGGTAGTATTGGTGGTACTGTCTATACCCACACGCTGTTGCCAGAGCGGCGTGGACTGCACATCGTTCAGGGCCACCCACGATACATTGTATTTGGTGGTATAAAGGCCTTTTACGAGATAGCGGATCCAATAGTTGGCATAGTTGTAATTCTGCATGAGCAGATCGTTAAAGATGCGGCCGGTGGAGGTATCCTTCCTGATCCGGTACATGATATTGGAACTACGGTCCGCCGCAAAGTCGGTGGGGTTTTCGCCCTGCACGAGCACCGGCGGAAATTTATTGGCAAACGTAAAAGTAACATCACTCATAATGTATACGATGCCGTTACTGGTTTTATAGGAAGCTACCATGTTGGCCGTGCTAAGCGGTACCTGTACGCCGAATTTTGAAATAAGGGTAAGGGGTAGTTGCGAGGGTGTATACACACCTTTGAATGCAAAATCCTTGACAAGGTGAAAGCCTGCGAGGTTGTTGGTGCTGTCGGTGGTCCCCGTTTTAAAATAGGGCGTTATTTTACCCAGTTCCGTTGTATAGCCGGCATCGATAAGCAGCACAAAGGTGTACTGGCCCGATTCGTCGCTTACGTCGTATGCGCTGTCAAGAAAATGGTTGCGCAGTATTTTGCCGTTGGTGGAATCCCAGATGGGGCGGCCGGTATTGGGATCCACGCCGGTTTGGGTGGCTTTGGTGGAATCGAAATAAATATAATTCTGTGCCACGAGCAGGGCTTTCTCGAGGGGTGTGGCTGTGCTGTTGCTCATCCACTGCCAGCAGTTATCGTACCGGGGAATGAATTTGTCGATGATGTGAAACAGGCCGTTGCCGGCATACTGGTTGGCCGTTACGATATTGGCCGAGTCGAAGGTGGTGCCGGTTACATTATTGTATTTACCATTCAGCATCAGCACGCGCAGGCTGCCGGTGGAGGCACTTTCGATGTACGACTGGTTGGAAATATGATTGCCTATAAACAGCTTCAGTTTGGCCGTATCGCTGAGGATAGCCGGATCGAGGGTTTGGAGCGCCTGGTCGGTAGGCGCCCAAACGGTATACGTTTTGGATGAGCTGATAATTTTATCATAGCCTGTTTTCACCAGCATGGCACTGAACTTGCTGAGGTTGGTGGCCTGGCTGATGGCCTGGTACAGGTTGTTCTTCAGGTTAGGGTCGGTTATTTTGTTGTGGTCGTCCCATACCTTGGTGCAGGCAGAGAAGGTCACGGGCAAAACCATCGCAAAAGCAATCGCATTTCTTATTTTCAGGAACGTCATATTGATCTTATTAATCGGTATTTTATCTTTTAGGGTACAATAGAACCATCTTTTCCAAATACGGGCCTTTCCTGGTCGTCGTTGATTGGAATAAACTGTACAAAATCGACCGTAACCGTATTAGTCGCACCGCTGCCCTGGTCTTTTACACAGGTAAACCTGATTTTATGCCGGTCGGTGGTAGGCACGTTTACAACACCTGCCAGTTGCGCCACCTGTGTACTGACCGATGCAGCAGCGGTAGCTGAATAGCGTTTGTACCCGGTAGCTTCAAGCGTGGCGCCAGAGAGGGAAGTGTTGAGGTTTGCGGTAAAATCGATCAGTTTGGCTGTGGGGGTGCCATCGAATGACAGCTGTACATATTGCCCGGTACTTGCCTTGCGGAAGCATACCCATACTTTATAGGTACCCTGCACGAGCAGGGGCGTTGTGAATTCGATCCAGTTATTGGCCGCCGAGTTGCCAAACCGCATATTGAAATCGAAGTGATCATTCCACCAGTAATAGTTGGTGCCGGTAGCGGCATCGCAGCTGTATTGCGGGGTGGAATTGGGGTTTTGCCAGGTTACGTCGGCCAGCTGGCCATAGGAAAAAAGCTGTGATTTGCCGGCTTTCCGGTAAATGGAGGTGAGTTTAATGATTTCGGGTTGTGCTGCAATATCGAAATCGACCCTTACAGGGGTACGTTTCTTCAGGTAAACATTGCCCAGCAGGCTATGCACTACGCCGTTGGTGCACGACACGTCGCTGTTGGGCCTGTCTATTGGTATCCCTGCTTCGAATATACCATTGAATGTGGCCTGGTTAAGCAGGATGGTTTGACCATCGAGCGTTTGCGTTACCACTGCCAGCGGCGCCAGGGTAGTATGTGACGGGAACGAAACAATATCCGCCAGGTATTTGATACCGGTGAGGATATGGTAAGCCATATACAGGTGAAGGCTGTCACTGGGGTTCAAAGGATTGCCGGTATTGCAATAGGTGGCTTTCAGGTCGGCATAGTTGGTAACATGGTGGATGGTATCTGCCTTCAGTGCAGAGTCCGACTCGGCAAGGAAGGTAAGCCAGCGGCGGGTAGTATCGGCATTGTTGACAATATTCAGTGAATCGTACAGGCCGGTTGCCTTCAGCGCCTGTGTAAAAATAGTATACTTAGTGTTTTGCTCCACCGTCTGGGCTATGGTAAGCGCAGCCGGCTGCAGCACATGGTCCAGCACATGAATATAGCCATTGCCGGTTTGTATGTTGGGCTGAATAATGGCTGCCTGGCGATTTACAATGGTAACGCCCAACTCGTCCACGGCAGTAGTAAGGTACTGGCCATACATGGTGATGGCGTACAATTTGCCATCGGTAAATTTCTGCGTGCTGATGGTGTCCTGTATGAGGTGCAACTGGCAGATTTTCCGGAGTGACCCCGTATCAATGTCATCCGTTGAGGTTTTACCTATTTTTTGTAAGTAAAGCTTAAAGGCATCATTGGTTGGTGCAAAGCAGGTGTAGGTGCCGTATGCATTTAAGAAAGGTGAAATATTGGTCCGGTCCAGTATTTTCAGGTATTCCGAAAACTGGCTGGGATAACGGCGCATGTAATCCACTATGTTTACATCCGTGGTAGTAGTAGTAACGTACTGCAGCTTCCGGCAGCTGATGGAGTGAAACAGCACCAGGCCGGCAAACAGTATCAGTACGTTTATATATAGAAGGCGTCTTTTCATATACAGGCTGCTTTACTGGTTATTTGTAAAAAGGGTTTTGAATAAGGTTCGGGTCTGTTTGTATTTCGTACGCATAAATCGGGAAATAATGGCTGTCGGGGTTCCTGTATTTATTGATGGCCGATTGCTGCAACTCGGGCGGTGCACTGCGGGCCACCATGTTCAGCAGGATATCAATCCGGGCATAATTATTTCTTTTGGCATTGCGCAGGATATCATACCATCTTTTTCCCTCGAATGCAAATTCACGCGCCCTTTCGGCAAGGATATAATCGCCCAGCGCATTTTGATCAGTGGGATCGGGGTTGGTATTGGTAGCATCCAGTGCATGCGCCCGCCTGCGGATAGCATTTACAAGATCCAGCGCTTCCTGGCCGCGGCCGCCCAGTTGGTTGAGGGCCTCGGCTTTCATCAGTAAAATATCGGCATAACGGTACACGAACCAATGGGCGAATGAAACATCGGGTGTCCGGCTTGTATTGTAAGTTATTCCTACATATTTCCAGATGGCGTTGTCGCTTGTTCTTACCGATCCCGCATCTCCGCGAATATCCTTGTTCTGGTCGTTGATAAGATCGATGGTATACACCTGGTCCATCACGTAGGGAGAAGCCAGGTACCGTTGTTTGGACGTGAGGAACATAAGATAAAACGAATTCAGTTTCTGCGCATCGTACTGAAATTCAAAAATAGATTCATTGGAATTGCCCAGGTAGTAGAGGGTATTGAACCAGCTGCCGTCGCCCGCTATCAAACCGAAATTGCCGGAGTTGATGATATAATCGCAGGCATTGGCACAATCCTGGTACCGGCTCATCCACAAAAACACATCGGCTTCAATGGCTTTGATGGTGTATTTATTCAATCGACCCTTGTCTGTAACCGAATTACCGTAGGTTACCACGACATTGCTGTCGGCAAATGCCAGGTCGCTCACTACCTGCGCCAGTACTGAATCGGCCGATGTTTTGGGCAGCTGCTCCAAATCGGTATCGCTCGAAGTGGATTTAATCTTGAGGGGCACATCCCGGAAGCTCCTGACCAGGTAAAAGTACATGAGGGCCCGGAGGCCGCGCACTTCGGCCAGGTAAGCGTTCAGTTGCGTTTTGGTGAAGGTATTGTCATTGGCCAGCACCCCGGGCGCAAAATCGATCACCGTATTGCAGTAATTAATGGTGCGGTAAAAGGAGGCCCATTGCACCATGGTGTTGGTGGACAAGGTATTTACATTCATGATGTCGAGTTCGGCCGGAGTAATGCCCATGCCGGCCCCTATCATATCTCCCCTCAGCTCACCCCACATAAACATGTATTCACTCAGGGGCCTGTCGCTGCCTGTAGGGTCACCCAGCAGCGAAGCATAACATCCTACTACAGCCGATTGCACCTGCTCCTTGGTTTTCCAGTATTCCTGCCTTATGATACCATCCTGGGGTTGCAGGCTCAGGTATTTCTTACAGGAAGAAGCCATAGTGAGCAGTAAGGCCGCAGCAACTATATTCAGCAGTATTTTATTCATCTCCTTGATTTGAATTATTCATTATTAACTTATCAGAACGAAGCCGTTAAACCCAGGGTAAAGGTCAGCACCGGCGGCGTATTCGAATTATCTGTGAGCACCGTAAAGGGCCCGGTAATGCCGCGGGGCGCCACTTCAGGGTCCTGCCCGGTATATTTGGTGAACGTTACAATATTTTCGGCCGTCAGGTACAGGCTGGCGCTTTTTATCTGTAATTTTTTAACCAGGTTGTTGCCCAGGTTATAGCGCATGGTCACGGTCCTGAAGCGAAGGAAGGAAGCGTCTTCCACATAACGATCGCTGCCCAGCCAGTTGTAACCGCCATTCCAGAGCGCGCGGGGTATATCGGTTACATCGCCCGGGTTTCTCCATCTTCTCAGCACCGCCGTGCTCTGGTTGTTAAAGCCGTACATATTGGTGGTGGTCATCTTGGTGCCGTTTACCACATCATAGCTGGTCCTGAAGTTGAAAAAGGCGCTTAGTTTCAGGTTCCTTTTGAATGTAATGGTAGGCCCAAAGCCGCCGGAATATTTTGGGTTGCTGTTGCCCAGGTATACCACGTCTTTATAATCGATGTTGCCGTCGTGGTTGATGTCTTCGTATTTGGCATCGCCCGGTTGAAAGATATAATCGGTGGCGGGGTAATTGAACCGCATGTAAATGCCCTGGCCATTGGGGCCTACAATTTGCTGGCCTTTGGCATCGGTGGCCAGCGTGGAAGCGGCATCCTTGTATACTCCTTTGTATTTGTAGCCGTAAATAGATCCGAAGGGATTGTTGATTTGCAGGTAAGTGAGGTAATTGCCGTTGGTGGTGGCATCGCCCGATTTATTGGGATAATAGGGCGAGATGGACCGGATAATGTTTTCGTTGTGGGCAATATTGAAATTGAAATCGATTGTCCAGTTGTCTGTTTTCAGCACGGTGCTCATTATGTTTAGTTCCCATCCCTGGTTGTCCAGGGTACCCACGTTCATATTCACCGTGCTGTAGCCGGTATATGTGGGTATATTAAGGTTGTTGAAATACAGGTCTTTTGTCCTGTTGCGGTATGCTTCAAAGTCGATATTAACCCGGTTTTTCAATATAATCAGGTTGACGCCCAGGTTGGTGCCATGTATCACTTCCCATTTCAGGTTGCTCAATTCGATGGTGGAAGGATAGACACCGGCCATGCCCTGGTAGGTCCAGCTGAGACTATTGTACTGGTTGTAGAAACTATAATCCGATCGGGGAGCATTGCCGGACTGGCCGTAGCTGGCGCGGAAGCTCAGGTCGTTGATGAATTTATATTGCTTCATGAATTTTTCGGACGAAGCTCTCCAACGGGTAGATACTGAAGGAAACAACCCGTAACGCTGCGACGGGCCAAAGCGGGAGTTAGCATCGCCGCGAAGACCGGCATTGAGGATATAACGATCCTTGTAGCTGTACTGGGCATTGACAAGTGCCGACAATGTTCTTGTTTGCGCAAATCCTGAAGCAATACCAAGCTCCTGGTTTTGCGTACGTGAAGGCGCCGAGGGGTCCTGCAGCAGGGAGGACGCCGTATTGGATGTCAGCGCCTGGCCCGATACCGCTTTGTTATCGTAAGTCTGGATAGACAGCAGGGAGGTAAGTGTGTGGTTGGTGTGCAGGGTGGGTGTATACACCAGGTTGGTTTTCGTTTGCACGTTAAACACATCCACATCCCCGTTATAGGCCCGGTTGACCACGGTTTCGGTCGTTGGCCGGCCTGTTGCTATCTGCGGGAGAAAGGTATTGTTTTTGTTGTTGTTGATGTCAAACTGCACATCGGAAGTGGCAATGAGCTTGCCCGGTATGATCTGGTACTGCAGGTTGAAATGCGGGGTAACCCGGTTGCCGATGATGTTGTTTTTGGCGGTATTGGCCATGGCCACGGGGTTGTAGGTATTAGGGTATTGTCCCTGTATATTGGAAGCCGGCGAAAAATAGTTGGGGGTTTTGATGCCCTGCTCATTGTATTCGTAAATGCTCATGTTGGGCATTTTATTCAATGCCACATTACGGATATCATAAACATTGGTAGCTGTAGTGGTGGTGGTGCCGCTGGAAAAGCCGGGTGAATAATTACGGGGATTGTCGGTATAGGTATAGGCGATATCGGTCCTGAACCGGAGCCTTTCGGATACGAAATAATCGAGGTTGATACGGGTATTGATACGGGTAAGATCGGTACCGATGGTAGTACCCACCTGGTTAAGATAACCTACCGAGGCGAAATAGCGCGCTTTTTCACCACCGCCGGACATAGACAGGTTATGGTCCTGCAGGTAGCCGGTTTGGGTTACGGCCTTCAGCCAATCGGTGTTCTGGCTGTAATTATAATAATTGTAAGGGTCGCTGGGATCATAGGCAAATTCTTTTACCGTTTGGGTGTTTAGCGGGGCCCCGGTTTTGTTCATTACTTCTTCGGGTATGAGGTTGGAAAACTGGTTGCCGTTGAGCATGGGGATGGGCTTCGGCTGAAACGATACCGCGCCACGCACGGTATAGGTAAGCACCGGTTTGCCAACGGTGCCCCGTTTGGTAGTAATGATCAGCACGCCATTGGCGGCGCGGGAGCCCCACATGGCCGTAGCAGCCGCATCTTTCAATACCGTGATTTCCTTGATGTCGGAAGGGGCGATATTCAGCAGCGCGGCATAGCCCTGGTCATCGGCCGTACCGAAATTAAAATCGGAGGGTATGGAGGTTTCGTAGGGCATTCCATCTACCACGATCAGGGGATTGGTGCCTGCATTGATAGACGAGGTGCCGCGGATGCGGATAGACATCCCTGCACCCGGGTCGCCGGAAGATGCGGTAATATCTACTCCCGACAGGCGGCCCTGCAGGGCCTGGTCGATAGAAGCGGAGCTCATTTCTTCCAGGTCCTTGGCATTAATCTTGGATGAAGCAATGGTTAAATCGCGATCGTTGATGGCCAGGTTACCATTGTCTGTTTTACGGCCGCCCAATATAATGACTTCCCCCAGGTCGTTGCTACCCTGTTCGAGGGTGATGTTTATGGTAGTGCGGCCTTTGATGTCTTCCGTAATGGTTTTAAACCCGATATACGAAAACATGATCCTGTTTTTAGGATTGGAAACTTTCAATGCAAAATTCCCGTCTATATCGGTAGTCACGCCTCTTACGGTACGACCGTCTTTGTCCGTTTCGGCTACCGATACGTGCTGGATGGGCGATTTATCTTTTTTGTCAATTACCTTACCGCGAATGATAATGGCGGCGTCCTGCGCCTGCGCGTTGAAGCAACACAGCAGCGGCAGCAGCAACACAATGACAGTCAGACCCTGGTATATTCTTTTCATCCGTTGAGGGAGTTAGTTGGTTTTTAATTGGGGTTGTATTGCAGGTAATTGTCTATCAGGTGTATCACGCACCTGTCGGCCAGGTTATTACTCGATGCCAGGATTACATTCGCCACCCTGCCATAGTTGTCGGTTATCTGCATGCTGCCCGGCGCGCTGCTGATGGTTACCTGTCCTGCATCGCCCGACAATTTTTTGTACACCGTTTCATACGAGCCTGTTTTCCTGCCATCGGGCACTACCGTTGTTTTATTCAGCAGGTGGTACAGGATAAAGTTGTTCACCAGGTCTTTGTCCGATTGAACGGTGGGTGCAAAATTGGGCGCGCCGGTAGATGTTTTCGGTAGCAGGCCGGCTGTTACTGCCGCCTGGATAGCCGTATTGTTGGGTATGAATGCTGTATAAAGCACGCCGAGCGAAACACCGAGTATGCTGTTATTGGTTGCGTTGTAAATAGTTGCGTTTTTCAGAAACTGGTAGAAAGAATTGAACGGCGAGGTAGTGGGCGTTCCCAGTTTTATGATAGAACTGGCCAGCGGGGTAGTGCTGTAATATAATAGCTTATTGGCATAGTATACCCGGCCGTTGACGGATGTTTTGGTGCCATTGGTGGTTACCACATAACCGCTGTCCTGGTCGCCGGCCGACACAAACGTGCCTGCATTGTATTTAATGTATTCGCCACCCGCGGTTTCGATGATGCCGGAGCCCGAGATATTGTCCAGTTCGTTGTTGGGTGTGGGTACAATATGTGTGGCCAGTATGCGCTGCAGCATATCGCGCGCGGTAGCACCATACGTAACAGTAGTAGTGCCGGGGGTGGTATATTGCCAGTCGTTGTGCGAAACGCTCCAGTCGAACCCATAGGCCCTCAAAAGTGAGTCCGGCATCATTATCATGGTATACCGCAGCGTGGGGATGGTAATGATATAGCGGTAGTTAAAATCAAGCGCCCGGGTCATGATCAGGTATTTGGGGTCCAGGTATGCCCGGCCGTATACCGTGCTGAAGATATTGGCCTGCTGCACTTTGCTGGTGCCGTAAAAAAAGCCGTTGCTCAGCACCTGCTTGTCGATCACATCCACGGAAGGGTTAAACCTGGCCGGCTCGCCCTGCACGTTATTATATGTATTGAATTTGCTGGGCCAGACCGAATTCTGCCACATGTGGGCGTTGATGAAATCGATGATGATTTGCGTGGGCAGCACATCGAGCGAAGGATAATTTTCGAGCAGCACCGAGTTGATGTAGGCGTCGAGTACATCGTTCCGCGGAACGAACATGGTATAGCTGCCGGTTTGACCGTCGTTGTCCTGGAACTTCATAAAGTTCTCGTTATTGGGCGAAAAGGCCAGGCCGGGATTGAACGTTTTTATGTATACGTTGGCCGTTTTTCCTGTAACCAGGTTGTAATTGTTTGAAGCATTGGTGTTGAGTACGAACGATACCATGTATTTATCGAATAGTTTTTTAAACTCGCTGTATTGCGGGTTGGAGGCCAGGTATTGATCGATAGTTGGCTGCGGCAATACCACTTTGTCTATTTCATCGATATAACCGTTTTGGGCCACGATATCGGATTTTACCACCGCGGCATCCGCCACGTTAAAACCACCATAGGTAGCGTTGGGGTAGAAATAATTATAATCAGATGCCGTAAGGCCCCTTGCTGAGAAATAATTGTCAATAAAATAAGTGGTGTACTTATTATTGTTATCACCAAATACAAATGAATTGTTGCGGTTGGAAGCCAGGGCGGTATATGCCTGCCCCAAATAGCCGGTGTCCTGGTAAAAACCGCGGTAATTGGCCGTCCTCCTGCGAAACGCCTGGCTGGTGACCCAGCCTGCATTGGACTGGTAATCGCTCAGCCGCGCTTTCAGGAAGGCGTTGTATACCAGCGAAAAGGTCACAATCTGCTTTGCGGTGTTGGAATCAACCTGGTCTATCCCGCTGATACCCCTGCTGGTAAAGAATTTCTGAAAAGCTGCATCGTCGGGTGCAAACATGGTAAACGAGCCGGCGCCGTTCAATATATTTTTATAACCACCTTTATCGATAACGGCCAGCAGGCTCTTGAAATTACCGAGGGCTGTAAGCTGCTGGTAGATGGGGGGTTGCAGGTTGGATGGGGCGCCGTAATAGTCATCGAACGCCTTTTTCCGGCAGTTGACCAGGGCAAGGGGTAAAACAGCAAGCAAAAAGATACGTGGTAGCAATCTATTCATAGCAATTATGTAATAACAGGTTCAATAATATCCCGGGTATAAGAAAGACGATCAGGGTCGCCAATAGCCACAGCAGTTTGTTGCGCCCTGTGCAATCAAAGACATGGCCGGCAGGTGCAGGTTTTGCCTGGCAGGCCGTACAATAATGGTATAGGAATAATAATGCGGTGAGGAAACGGGTAAACAGCGGGGTGGGTGCATCACGGAGTACGTGACATAGTCATTGTTAGCAAACATGGCAAGCGTAATTTTTGAGTTTTGGTTAAAAAGCAGTTTTCAAAGCAATACTCAGCTAATACTTTAGCATTCATCGTTAGACACAAATCCAGAATCCGCTATAAAAATAGATCAATATCCCGATTAACTATCCTGACGTATCCTGCTACAGGCAGGCCGGGGCGGTGTGGTGTAAAAACTACATTTCTGAGCAGGGACGCGGAAAAAACCGTCAAAACACCTTTCTAAGTACTAAGAGTTCAAAAGAGAGAAGAGTGGTGAAGGAGGGGGGTGGTTTGTTTTTGGGGAATTGTTGAAACGGCAGTTTTTTTAGGGGCGCACAGAGCTAAAAGAGCAAAAGAGGTATAACCGGGCCTCCTTCACCTCTTTTCTCCTTTAGCTCTGTGCGATAAATTTCCTTTTTCCCTATTTCTTTTCCCGTAACCAAAAAAAACGTTTATTTTAATTTATGCGAAACACCGCCGTTTTACCAATAGTACTCCTGTTCTTCAATTTTAGTGTATGCGCCCAGGTAAGTATGCCTGCCACCGGCAAAGCAAATGATGCCAGCTCCCCGCTGCACGCGCTGCCACCGGATTACCCGGTTCCGTACGGGCCGCCCACTGCCGCCGGTATAAAAAATATACTTGATCGCATTTATCATTACCTCGATGCCGCCACGCCGCCGCAGTTCATCAACCGGCAAACCGGGCAGCCGCTTCCTGCTGTGAGCCAGGCAGACAGCAACAGTATTTTTGCCCCCGGCGATTTCAGGCTGCTCAGTTACGAATGGGGTGTGGTATACATCGGAATGCTGCAGGCGGCCGAATCCACCGGCGATACTGCTTTTGCGCAGTACACCAATAAGCGGCTGCAACTAATTGCGGATGCTTTCCCGGTATTGCGTGCACAACTGGCCCGCTATCCCGATGCTTCCAATGCTCTCAGGTATGTGCTCCGCCCGCGGGCGCTGGACGATTGCGGTGCGCTCTGCGCTTCCATGATCAAAAGTCTGCGCTCCGGCGGCCCTGCCGGCCTGCGCCCGGTAATCGATAATTGTATACAGTACATCAGCAACAAAGAATTTCGCCTGCCCGATGGCACGCTGGCGCGCAACCGCCCCCATCCCAATACGCTGTGGCTGGATGATCTCTACATGAGCGTACCCGCGCTGGCGCAAATGGGACAGCTTACGGGCGATAAAAAATATTTTGATGACGCGGTAAAACAGCTCCTGCAGTTTTCTGCCCGGATGTTTGAAAAAGAAAAAGGCATTTATATGCACGGCTGGGTGCAGGGCATGAGCACCCACCCCGCTTTTCACTGGGCCAGGGCCAATGGCTGGGCGCTGATGGCTACCGTAGAGCTGCTGGATGTGCTCCCGGCCAGCCATCCCGGCCGCCCGGCAGTGCTGGCGCAGTTGAAAGCGCATATAAAAGGGCTGGCCGCCTACCAGTCGGGCACGGGCACCTGGCACCAGCTGCTGGACCGGAACGATGCTTACCTTGAAACCTCCGCCTCGGCCATCTATACTTACTGTATTGCGCATGCCATCAACAAGGGATGGGTAGAAGGCCTGGTATATGGCCCTATGGTATCGCTGGCCTGGAATGCCGTGGCGGCCCGGGTAAACGGGCAGGGCCAGGTAGAAGGCACCTGCGTGGGCACGGGCATGGGCTTTGACCCCGCGTTTTATTATTACCGGCCCGTAAATGTATATGCTGCACACGGTTATGGGCCCGTTCTGCTGGCGGGGGCGGAAATGATCCGCCTGCTGCGGCATCCCGGCCTGCGGCTAAACGATAGCGCCCTGCAATATTACGGGCAGTAGGTTATGAGCCGCCGGTATGCGATTTTATTCGCGTAATGGGCGGGGTATGGAGACAGAGCCAGGACGGAGCCAGGACGGACGAAGGACGGAGCCAGGACGACCGCCCGGTTATTTGACCGGCATTTAGACTTATGTCGAATAATTTTACCCTTTCCCGGCCACCATCAGCGCCCCGGCGGCAATGCCCATATCTTTAACCAGGTTGGTAAGCGGAAAGCGCCGCGCCGCCATATCGGGGGCATGCATGATAGCCGGCAGGTGAACGGTAAGTACAATGATAATCAGGAAGGCCGCAAGCAGGTAGCCCGCCAGGGATCTCTGCCAGCCGGTAATAAAAGCAATGGCCGCCGCAATCAGCGCCGCACCGGTAAGGTATACCCAAAACACGCCACCGGGAATAAACGAGGGAACCGTATTCTGCATTCCCGTACCAACTAAAAAATGGTTGATACCAAAGAAGGCTATCACCAGTGCATAAATGATCATGCCCGCCTGAAAAGTGGTTGTATTTTTCATATTGAAGCAATTTTACATGAGTAATTTAACCATTTTCCGGCACTATGTCAATTAATCCAATTGCAAAGCATTTTTTATCTTTCCAGAAAATCATCCATGAACCAGGAACTTTTTGCCGCGGTAGACCAGTATATCAGCCAGCTGCTGGAGCCGCCGGACGCCGTACTTGCCGCCACCGAGCAATCGATTATAGACAATGGCATACCACAAATAAGCATATCGCCCAACCAGGGTAAATTCCTGTATATGCTGGCCCTGCTCCGGGGCGCCAAAAAAATACTGGAAATAGGTACCCTGGGCGGCTACAGCACTATCTGGCTGGCGCGGGCATTACCTGAAAATGGTAAGCTGGTAACGCTGGAACTGGAACCGGCCCATGCCGCCGTAGCGCAAAAGAATATTGAGCGGGCGGGACTTGCTTCCAAAGTAAAGATAAAAACAGGCAATGCACTGGGGCTGCTGCCGCAGCTGGTGGCAGACGGGGCCGGGCCCTTTGATATGATTTTTATCGATGCCGATAAACCCCCGTATGCCGAGTACTTTCAATGGGCATTGCGTTTGTCCCATCCCGGTACGCTTATTGTAGCCGATAATGTAATACGTGAAGGGCAGGTACTGGAATCCGGCCATCCCGACGAGCGGGTAAGCGGCGTACAGCGCTTCAACCAGCTGCTGGCCGATACGCCTTCCGTCATTGCCACCATTATTCAAACCGTGGGGGTAAAGGAATACGACGGCATGGCGCTGGCCATTGTAAAATGAAGCACATCTCAGCCCTGGCTCAGCGCGGTGTCTGCCACATGGCAAACGGGCTGGTGATGCACCGGGAAATTGCAGGACCGGGCAATAAAGCACATCTGGTGTGCACGCTGGTGAATGTTATTGGCGTCGGCTATCCGTGCGGCATCTGTAATGGTGACCAGCGGGTGAAGGGTTACCTCGGTAAAATAACCGCCGCCATCGCTTGTTTCCAGCATAATGCCCGAAGCATGGTCCTGGTAATCGACTACCACAATGCCGGCTACCGCGCATAAATGAAGGTACCAGAGCATGTGACAGGAACTGAGCGAGGCTACCAGCAATTCTTCCGGGTTATAACGACCGGCGTCACCCCGGAATGCGGGATCGGAGGAACCGGGAATGGACGGTTTGTTTTCGCCGGTAATTACATGGCTTCTTTCGTAGCTCCTGTAGTCTTTTGTGCCGGCGCCGCTGTTGCCCGTCCAGCTAAGGTTGATTTTGTACTGGTGATGAGGCATAGGTTAGTATTGTGCCTCTAAGTTAGCAAAAATGTTCCTCACTAATACCCCGGGTTCTGTGTAATGATATGGCCGCTTATATCCACTTCACGTTGCGGAACGGGGTACAATTCCTGGTAGGGTTGCACAACAATGGGAAGGCCGCGGTACACAAAATGTGCGTTCATGGCGGTAACTGCATCGCCCCAGCGCAGCAGGTCAAACCAGCGCTGGTCTTCCATACCAAACTCCCTGCGGCGCTCGGCTTTAATAGTGGTGCGGAAGGCGCTTTGGGTATTGACTGCCGAACTGTTATACGTATAGACCAGGCTGGTGGCTGCCGGGTTGGCGCGCTGGCGGATGCGGTTCAGCTGCACCAGCGAAGGCGAGGTGGCTGAAGTTGGCGCCCCGTCCATTTCATTGGCCACTTCGGCAAACATCAGTACAATGTCGGCATAACGCAATACGATAAAATCTGCACCCGCATCGTTTTTAGGAGCCGAGGCATCCATGTATTTGGGCACATCGTAATAGCTGCTGCCATAGGTGCCGCCGGTAACGAAGGTGGCGTTTTTACGAATGGAATCGGCGGCAGTAAAAACAGTGGTGCCCCTGTAATCGCCCGCGCTGCGATAGCCTACCGAACCCGGCAGGTAATCCATGTTATAAGTATATGTTTCGCCAAGGCCATTGGAATTGCTCTTAAAGCGCACTGCGTACATAATCTCGTTATTCATCTCATTGCTGATCCCGAAGATATTCTTATAAGAGGGCTGGAGTGCAAAGGTGCCGGGATTGGTAAGCAGGTCCTGTAGCAATGCCCTTGATGCCGGGTAGTTCTTCTGCGTAAGGTATACTTTGGCCAGCATACCCCTGGCCGCATAGACGTTGACGCGGGCCACCTGTGCGGCATCCCATGCCGCGGGCAGGTTTTGTATGGCCGTGCTGAAATCGGCAATGATTTGTTTGTACACCGTATCCTTATTCACGCGCGGATAATAAGTTACGTCATTATAGGCCACGTTGCCATTGGTCACCAGCGGCACATCGCCCCAGAGGCGCACCATGTTAAAATACATGTGTGCCCGAATGAACTTTGCTTCTCCTTCAAAATATTTCTTTTTGGTGCTGTCGGTCACTACGTTGAGGTATTGCAAAACGGTATTGCATTGCTTAATCGTAAAATAAGCATCCTGCCAGTACTGCGCCACATACGAATTGGTGGAGGCTTCCGAAAAATTATCGATCAGGCTGATATCGCTTTCCGATACAGCAATATAGGAATCATCTGATCGAAGGCCCACCAGCACCGGGTCGTCGTTGTATACATTGCGAAGCGACGCATAACAACCGATTACCGCCGTCTCCACATCTTCGGTGGTCTTATAATAGGTCTCCTGTGTGAGCGAAGATACCGGGTTTTGGTCCAGGAATTTTTTACAACCCTGGCCGGCAACTGCCAGCAGAAGCATGAGTAAAAGATAATAAGGTTTCATCCGATATAGATTTTCTTTTCAATAGTATTACAGGTCAAGGTTTACGCCAAACGTAATTGTTCTCGCCAGCGGTACGGCCCCCACCTGGTATCCTTTGCGCAAAGGGTCATTGGGAAAACCATTGTCGGCCTCCGGGTTGTAGCTGGCATAATTCTTTGCAAAATGGTACCAAAGGTTGGACGACGAAAGATAGAACCGTAATTTGGTAAGCCCCATCCTGCGCAGTAATGTATTCGATACCGTATATCCCAGGTTGAGATTGCGCAGCGCGATAAAAGAGGCATCCTCTATATTATAATCGGTCTGCGTCTTCAATACCATTGCTGCTTTCTGAGCATCGGTATAGCCCTGTTTCAGGTAAGCCCTTGAGCCGGTAGAACCGTACTGCGATTCAAAATAATACGGGTCCAGGTTGAATGTTTTTGCACCGTGCGAACCCTGCAGCGTAATACTCAGATCGAACGATTTGTACTGCATGGTGCTGGTAAAGCCCCAGTTGAATTTGGGATAGGGATTGCCGAGCACCACGCGGTCGCTGTCGGAGATATGCCCGTCCTTGTCGACATCCTTTACAAAAGTCTGCAAGGCGGTAACGCCGATGGGCCAGTAGTTGGTATTATGTATGGGCACAACGCTGTCCATTTTGTAGCCATAGTATTGCACCAGGGGGCTGCCTACCTGGGTGAGGAAGAAATTGGCCCGGCTGGGGTCGCCTTCGTTGATCTGCTGGCTGCTGCCACCGAAATCCAGCAATTTATTGGTATTAGTATAGCCGTTGGCAGAGACAACCCACTTAAAATGAGCCGTCGTGATAACGGGCATGCTGATTTCAAATTCAAATCCCTTATTGGATAGTTTGCCTTTATTGGTAGGATAGGTTGTAAAACCCGAGGATGCCACCGAGGAAAGGTTCAGCAGCAGCCGGTCGGTGATAGTGCTGTAATAATCCACGCTGAGGCGTATCTTATTAAA
>JACXTT010003734.1_pt1 | contig 23178 bp, 14 predicted proteins | sample 9270951 | NCBI WGS metagenome assembly JACXTT01 (sample SAMN15532306, study PRJNA645909) | rock metagenome | isolation source: weathered quartz diorite | place: Puerto Rico | collected 2017-06-21
GGCCCTGAGGCACGTCACCAATGAAGGCAAAGGTCAACGCCGTGCTGGTCGGATTCTGGATATAGGCCCCCTCTCCCGGGTTCAGGGTTGTCGAGGGCCCCGAGCCGCCGACCCAGCCTCCTAGGAACGGCACCTTCGTCGCTATTTGGGGAGACTGTGACGAAAGGTCGAACTTTAGCACCTTTGTCCCATTAGGCACGTTGGGCAGCAACACACCGATCGTGTTACCCGAAGGATTGTTCAACTGGTTGGCTACGAGTGCCTTACCTCCGCCGCCGCAATCGTCCTTACCGGGGACCAATACCTTGATGAAACCTACCATGTTCGCCCCACACCCATTGGCTCCAGTGGCCGAATAAAAACGATGCATCTGGGAACCGACTGTGCTGTCGGTGAAGCTGTAGAGGTTCCCGTTAAGAGTCACGGTACGGATGGAGACCCAGTTCACCAGGTCGTCGCTTTCCTTGATTTCTACTGAGGAATTTGCCGGGCCATTGATCGTAAACTGGAAATCGCTACCGGAAAAACCACTGGCCAGCATCGTCGGCACGTTTAGTGGATTAATCGTCAGTTGAAATGTCGAAGTGGCCGAAGCGCAATCTGGATCGGTAGCTTGGACGGTGATCGTTCCAGTGCCGACGCGATGAAGTCCGCCTCGAACGTGAAGGACCCTGTCGTTCCCGTTCCCGGTAAAACTAAAGTTTACATTTGGAACCAGATTTGGATCCGAGCAGGTCGCAACGTATGTCATATTGTCGGGAGTGTCGACAGACATGTTATCGGTTGCTGTAAAGGGGACATCTATGACGGTGTCCTCGGCCATTTGTTGGTCCGCAATGAAAGACAATGCAGGCGCAGGGATGGCTGGGGAAGGTATGATATTCACAGTAACGGTCGCCTGGTCCCAGCTTGCGCCATCGGACACGATGTAAGTGAACGTTACCGGACCGCTGAGACACCCGCGACCCGCGCTGAAGCGGATATAGCGGCTATCCGTTGTTTTCGTGGCCATCGCCCCCCCCTCTGGGTGTGTTAATATCCCTGACACGGAGACGATGCTGAGAGCAGAGTTGGGTTGGTCAGGGTCTGTGTCGTTGGCCAACACATCGAGGTCCTGGGAAGTGTCATGTACCACCGAATAAGTGTCGGCCACCGCGTGGGGCGGATCGGTGGCTGTCAAGGCAATCGCAGCACTTGTGATCGATGCTGAGCCGCGTGTTACTTTAACGTAGTAGTTTCCGCTGTCGCTGATCTGTAGTCCGCGGATTAACAGTTCGGGCGCATTCGCCCCGACTGGGGTATCTATCGGAGGAGTCACTTTGTACCACTGGTAGGCCATTTGCTCGTTCCATGCCGCATCGATCCCTAACGCATCCACGCTTAGGGCTGCAGCGTTGGCCACACCGTCAACGCTGTGAACGACCGCTATTTGGTTCACTGGTGCACTAAGTATCGCAAGATAAGGCACAGCTACTCCTGACGGGCTGCTCATGGCGCCTTCACTCATATTGACGTAACTCTCACCAGTGGCGATTGTTTCAGTCTTTAGCGCTCTCACCATGTAGTAGTTGTCCGGGGGATCGCCTACCGGAGGGCTGGCGGTCGTATAGGACGCGCCGAGGACAGGTCCTCCGGTGTTCACAAGAACGTACGGCCCTTTTTGCGTCGGTCCTCGATAAATATTATACCCGCTTACAGCAGTATCAGGAGAAGGCGTCCAAGTCAGCATTACGTTGCCAACTCCCCTCGCAGCCGTGACTCCGGACGGGGGTTGCACGGCATGCATACGCAGGGTGGGATCTCCCATTAAGCCCAGGTTCACGTTCAAATTAGTGGAATCATCTCGAATGAACAGCGCGTCGCCCAACCAGTCCCCCAAGGCGCGCTTCTTCATCGTCGGCAGGTCAAGGCCGAATCCTTGTCCCCACACCACCGCGAGGCCGTACCCGTACTTTCCGTTTGCCGGATCGTAAGCATTGGCAAGCGGCCCACGGAGAAGAACATCTTCTTGATCCCACGAACCGAAAAAGCTCCCGTACAAATTCACAAAGACCACCCGGGAACTGAACTGCGCGAAGTTGTTGTGTACGCTGTCGGTGCATGAGCAGCTCGTGCCGCAACAACTCGTGTCATCCATGCTCGTCACCCCCTCGGCGGCCAAATTAGGCCCTACAGGATTCGGGCCTGTGGTGCCAATGCCATGCGCGGACGTGATGGTCCCGTTTCCGCCCCCGTATCCAAGCAGGTATGCCTGGTTTTGAACGTCACCCGTATATTGAGAAAACCACAGTAACGTTGTCGCTTTAAAACGCTGCACGCTGCTCGTCCCAAATACCGCATTTATTCCCTGATCATCAGGAGCGAACTGGACGTCAACTGGCTTGTCTGGCTGGTCCGGGTTTCCCCACTGAGCGATGAGGGCACGGCGCGGTGGTGACAAATTGGCCGCGGCCTGTCGAAAATCATGGTTCTTGTCCAAATACCGCGAAATTAAAATGCTCGGCGGGTCGACAAACGTCGGGAGGTTGTACAGATCCACCCGTCCCACACCCAGCTTAGTCAACGCAGGCGGAGTATTCTGATCGAACTTGCCGTCGTTTGGCGCGTTTGTGAATTGCGGCAAGCCGGGTGTTGCTGGGGCACTTTGAGTATCGGTCCACCCTCCGAAGCCATAGGGTGAAATCGTGTCTCCATAAAAGGCATCGGAAGGCCCCGCGCCAAGATAGTGTCCGCCCGAAACACCATAATCCGTGCCGGAATAGGGCACCGGCACATGACCGATGAGAAACACGGCCTTCACTTCACTCGGTGACGCCAGATAATCTGCGCGAATCAGCGAACGCACCTCGCGAACCCTCGGAGCATTCGCCGTGGTGAAGTTGCTGTCGTACACGTTGGGGCCGGGATCAACGTCGTGCCGTAAGACACGCCATCCATCACCGACAAGATCGACAACAAGGCGGTCAAGTTTCGCACTGAGACTTCCCGTCGCGGAGTTGTCCACGATTAGAATGACCTTTCCCTGATAATGAGGAACGTCGCCCAGCAGGGCGTTGGTGCAGAGAGCGACGATTACGTAAGCAATAAGGACGTGCAGTGCAGTATAGAGTACTGGTCTTTTCATATGTTCCTTCTGACCGGTATTAATCCAATTTTGCTGGCAGCACAAAATGGACTATTATTAATTGTATGATAGTTGCCTGAGCATATCAGCAGTCTGTTTCCGGATCGGAAGGCCGGTCCCGCATAAGGGCTTCTGTGGGACTGGCAGTGTGGTAGTGGTTCGCCGATGTGGGACATCCGGCCGCAGAGAGACGCACGCGCTGCGCACCAAGGCGATGAGCGTTGCCCCCAAAGTTCATCCTCTCGGTAGATTGTCGGTTTGATGCGTTCAGATCGAGGGAAAGTTATGAAAAGTTACTAACAGGTTATTGAAGCGTTACTCTCATTTTCGCTGCGGGCATGAGAAAGGCCGGGAAAAAGGTGAGCGAAGAAGATCAAGGACGAGGACGAAGTCGAGTGTTCTTCGTGCTTACGTCTCCTCGGTTTCGGTGGTCACGGGCTGGCCTTCACCTTTGAGCGCGGCCATGACAGCGTGCCAGGCGAGGATGGCGCATTTGACGCGCGCAGGGAATTTGTGGACGCCGGCAAAAACCGCCAGTTTTCCGACATCGCCTTTCACATGGCCGGTCGTTACCAATTCATGGACCTGGTCGAACATTTTCTGCACGTCCACTTTGCGCTTGCCTTTGACGCTTTCGGTCAGCAACGAGGCCGAGGCTTTGGAGATGCAGCAGCCCGAGCCGACGAAACTGATGTCTTTGACGGTATCGCCCTCCATGGCCAGGAACAGCTTGAGTTGATCGCCGCATAAGGGGTTATGGCCTTGCGCCGAGCTGCTCGGGTTGGGCATTTCATGAAAATTGCGCGGCTGCTTGCAGTGGTCGAGAATGACCTGCTGATAGAGATCGTTCAGGTCGTCGAACATGGTCAGGACTTTGGAATTGCCAGATGCGGATGGGCCTCGATCCGGTCCCACACCAGTCGGTCCATTTCCTCCCGCGCCGGCGCGTGGCGAATCCGCTCAATTATCTCGCCCGCGAATGCATGAATCAACATGCGCCGCGCGGTCTCGAAGTCGATGCCTCGGGTGCGCAGGTAAAAAATGGACTCCTCGTTCAACTGGCCAACCGTGGCGCCATGCGTACATTTGACGTCATCGGCATAAATCTCCAGTTGCGGCTTGGTATCGGCCGTCGCCTCGTCCGAGAGCAGCAGGTTTTTGTTCGTTTGTTTGGCGTCGGTCTTTTGCGCCGCCTGGCGTACGAGGATGCGCCCATGAAAGACCCCTTTGGAGCGGCCATCCAGAATGCCGTTGTAATACTCGTGGCTGTTACAGTGCGGTTGCGCATGTTCGACAACCATGTGATGGTCGGCCAGTTGGTCGGCTTTCGTCAGGTACAAGCCGTTCAGGACGCACTCCAGCCCCTCGCCCGCCAGCGTCGTGCGGATGTTGTTTCGCGACAGGCGCGCGCCGGTGGCGATCGAGTGGGAAATAAAATTGCAGCTTCGTCCCAGTTGCGCCTGGATCGCCGCGATATGGAATGCGCTCTGGCTCTCGTCCTGGAATTTGCAATGTTCGACGACCGCCCCTTCGCCGGCGACAAGCTCGGTCACAGCGTTGGTGAAATACGATGCGTCGGCGATGCTGGCGTAGCTTTCGAGGACCGTCAGACGACTGTCCTTCTCCGCCACAATCAGGTTCCGCGGATTGAGCGTCGCTCCGGACTGGTTGGCCGTCGAGACAAACACAACGTGAACAGGCTTCTCGACCGTGGTCCCCGGCGGCACATGAACGAATGCGCCGTCCTGGAAGAAGGCGGTGTTCAGGGCGGTGAACGCGTTGTCCTCCGTTTGGGCATAGCGGGCCAGGTGCTTTTGGAGCAAACCGGAATCCGAGGCGAGAGCCTGCGCCAGACTTTGGACTGTGACGCCGCGGGGCAGTTGCCCCGGCGTCGAGAGATCCGCTGCATAATGGCCGTTGATGAACACCAGACGGGTGGCGGCGAGTTTACCGAAGGTGAAATTATTGATGTCCGACGCTTTCAATCCATCGCGAGCGGGCGCCAACTGCGGCTTGAACGGCAGCTTGGCAATCGGGGCAATGTTGGTGAAGCGCCAATCCTCGTGTTTCAGCGTGGGAAAGCCCAGCTCGGCGAACCGGGCGATTCCGGCCTTGCGCAGCGGAAACACCCACGACGGCTGCTTGGCTTGCGGCTCGAACTTCTCGAATTCTTGCAAATAGGGCTCAGCCGCGCTTTGTTCCATTGTTTGAACCATGGTATGTGTCGGTTCCGAATCTCATCCAAATCGAGTCAGACAGCTTACAACAGCCGCGCCATGAGGCAAGCACGGGCTGGACCGGCTTGACGAGCGGTGCATCGATACCGCCACCGGAGTGCGGCAGGGCCTAGCGCACAGCCGCGCTCCGTAAACGCACTAGTTTCACAATTATCGGATCACAATGACCTCAGAAAAATCGGCGTCACCTCAAAGTCGTCTCCACCCATGGTTCATAAATCGTCTGGCTGGCGTTGGGCTCGCGCCAGCCAAGTTGGTACCAGAAGGACTGCTCGGGAAGGTACGAGCGCGACAAACGGAAAATGTCCTGCTCCCGGGCAATGGGATAGAGGTAGAGACGCTCAGGCGTATCCACACGTGGACGGAAGCGACAAACAATTGTCCCAGCAGCACGGCCTTTATGAGAAGCCCGCACGACAACGTCGTTATTCTTTTGCTGCACAGCTGCACGCAGACGCGGCAGCGAATCGACGAACTGGCGTTGTTCGGTGACCGCTTGTTCAAGTTCAGCAAAGAACGAGTCTGCCACCTCACTGAGATTGCCCCCACAAGCGTGCAAAATGTCGCGCCAGAGTTCGATGCCTTTTAGACCTTTTGGCGCGTCGGGCCGAGCAAAAGCGCGTATGACCTGTCCGACGGATTTCTCGCCGTAACGTTTGATGAGAGCGGATACGAAAACCTCACCCAGTGGATAAACGAGGTCAGTGTCGCGCTTGCTGGCGAGGGTTTCGCTATCGAAGAGTTCGTCAAAATCAACCTCGTGCCGAGCGTGCATCGTCGCCGCAACACGCAATAACCGGTCCAACTGATCGTTAGGGCGAAACAGGTGAAATTCGATATAGGTGGCAAGGCCTTCGTGGAAGAACCTTGTCGAATTAAAATCGTCCTCGATCCTGGACTGAGATTCGCGGCTGATATAGACATGAGTCGTTTCGTGGCCGAGGACCGCTTCCAACTCGTCAACGCCGCCGGTGATTTTGGCAAGTTCGATTTGCACGCGTTTCCAATGCGCCAGGCCGAGCGTAGTGGGAGAGGAGCCTGTTAGGTCCGCCATGATTGAGGGCATCTGTTGGGCATGTAGAAAGTGGCGCACCCGGCTCTCGACGGAATCGGCGCGGTCCAGAAGCTGGTTCACGAGCGTGCCCTGGTTTTCCTGGTAGAGAAATTCGTAACGGGCCGTGTGAGCACGACTCGTCCTCCATTCCTGATAGGAGACTTTGCGCTCGGTGGCATTGTCGCTGTGTTCACCCCAATAGATGATGAGACCAATCCACAAAATGACGGCCAAAACCATTCCTGCACCGCTAATGACTATAGCTCCCGGGCGACGCTTTACCCGCTCGCCAAAACGTTGCGCCGCATCACCCATCATCTGAAACGATCCGAACCCGATTCCAAAGCAGACCGCACCGAATCCCAACTGAACGGCGAGTTTGGATTTGGGAATCAGCCACTGCCGGCCCTGAAATGCCGGTTCGCTCAAATCGAAAATGTTAAGCAAAGTGACGAAGGGCACTTGCAGTTCACGAAGAAGCAACCAGCCGCAAATGAGAATGCCCAGAACGAGCAATGAAAAACGGCGCAGGAATGAGAGCGCCAGACTAAACGAAAGGAAAACGAAGCAAGATATGAAATCGAGAACGGTGCCGGTGACCAGCGGCTGCCACCATAATTTCGGTTCGAGGGAAGTGCGGGACCAGGAACAGAGAGTCATTTTCAGGAGGAGATCGGAAAGCGGAAAGAGCCAAAGGACGCCGAGAGCGAGCCCAGCCTTTGTAAGAAAGACCCGGGTTCTGCTGAGCGGAAGGCCGTCCAGGAAAGCGAGTGTGCCTTCATCCCCTTCGCGCACCAGAAGGCTCGCTGCGAGCGCGAAAGCGACGGTGAACATCATCACATGCTCGCCTGTGCTCTCCTCCAGCAGTTTGGCCAGGGGGTATTGATCGGGAAATTTGGTGAGGAACTCATCCGCCCAGTCGAGCAGGTTAAAGAAAACAACCAGACCAAGAAAGGGAACCAGCGATCGACCTTCTTTCCGCAACAGCGGATGGCTCATGGAATTTGGTCGCGGTTAAAGCCGGAGATGACCTGACACCCAAGCGCCGGCACATACAATGCCACTGTCCAGCACAGGCGCTGTTCGCGCGAGTAGGTTCCCGGCAATTCGGCTTTAGGGCTGTGAAGATAGCTGTTCTGTTCCCGCTGAAATGATTTTGCGCTCAACTCTTCGTTGAAACCTGTCACTTGCTGATAGAGAAACGAGTAGCGAACATCGGAAACAGGAACCGGATCCACGATAATGCGGAATTTGACCTTTCGGGAACTTGCTGAGACGGGCATAAAGTTCACCTTGCCTCGCAGCCTGGGAAGCTGCGCAAGCTCTTCTCCAAAAAGTAAATGCGCGGAGGCCAGCTCTTCCCGCCATTGCTGAAAGAAGGTTTGAGGACTTGTGCGTGTTTGTTCACGAAGAACTTGCGGCCATGGGGCTTTGCTGAATAACGCGCGGAAGTCCTTCGATTGTTTAGACCCAAGTATTTTCTGAAGAAACTTTTGACAAGATTCAGCGCCTTCGCGACGGGCAAGCGTCACAAGGCCGGACCAGGCAACGCCCGCGGCGATGTCTTCGCCAATCCGTTCGCGGAAACTCAGCCATCCATCCAGGTCCGCCAAAGAAAATCCATGTTCGACGCCATAGAGGGCTCGCAACGCCAGTGCGCGATCGTTTGTCAGTCCTGCCTCGGGATGACCACGTTTAACCCAAAACCAACCGAATCCGTCCAGAACCCAACGCCTTGATTCGAGTTTCGCGCGTTCATGGCTGGCTACAATCAGCACTTCAGGTATCAACCAGGCCAGGAATTGTGGGTCCTCCCAATCTTTCGAAGTGAAGTTGGCATGAACATGAACTCCTTCAGATTTGGCCAATTCACCGCGTTCAAAACGATTCGCGTCGAGATCTTGCCGGCGCACAACAAATATGAATGGCAATTCTTTCATCCCGAGGAATTCACGCATGGCCCCAAGCTCGGTCGCGACATGGTTGGCAAGACGAACCGATCCCGGATCATTTTCTCCCGCACCGGATGCTACCTTGACGCTCACTCCCTGTGCGCGGGCCTCCGCCGCGTTCTTGAGATCGAACGGCGATTTTTTAGCTTTCTCGCTCAGCGTCGAGGTTGCAAACAACAGGCCGCAAATTATCGCAGCAATGAGAACCTTTTCGCGGTGCGACATTTTTTCAGCGAGCAGCGCTGCCACAGAGCCTTCCCGGACCAAAGTCAGGCCCGCCGCAAAAAATGTGAAAATCAGGCTCAGCCCCCATGTGGCATTAAGGGCCTGCCAGGGGATCTCCTCGCGCTCATAAGCGAAATGGGAATCGAGCAATGCGAAGGGCCCAAAATGGCGAAATTCGAGGGCCTTCTCTTCTGCCAGGAACGCGAAGCAGAGGAGAATGGTCAGATATAGCGCGAGGCGGTATCGGCCGGTCAGACCCATGAGGAAGCAGAGGCTTTGGAGAAACCACGCTATTGAAAAGGATCGGAGCGCGATGATCTGCAGAAATCGGGGCGTCATTCCTTCGTGGCGCCAGGAAAGAAAGCAGGCGATGGCGAAGCTCATTCCGACCACCAGGAAGATCGTCACTGAAGCCAGTCCATACTTGAGTGCGACCATGCGCCAACGAGGCACGGGAAGACCTTCGAGGAATAACTGTGTTTTTGACTGATATTCTACGACGACCAATCGGTGGTTTATCACCAGCGCGCTGACCGAACCGATCAACATCAGGAAAATCCGCAGTCCGTCCAGAGGAGTTTCGGATCCGCCTTTGGCTGCGGTGGCGGCGATGATGAAGAGATCGCTGATTGCGCTTGCCGCCAGCACGGCCAGCAGGGCCAGCCAATGCTGCCGCAACTCCTTTTGGAGCAGTGTCCAAGTCATGTCACGATCGCTCCCTTGCCGACCAGCGCAACGAAAATGTCCTCGACTGGGAGGAGATGAATTTCACCATAGTCGCGATGATAGTTTACCCACACTGACGGATGGGCGCGAAGTACGAGCGAGCGCATTGCACCGTGGGTTTCATCCCGCAATATTTGGAAACCGTCGGGAACAAGCGGCGGTTCTGTCCGCGTTGCTGGGACGGGTGGAAGAACCGGCGGGACCAAAACCTGAGGGGCCTCGGCAGACGAATCCGATTCCGGCTCGGAGCGCGACGCTGGAATGGGTGGAGGCTGTAGCGGCCCTGTTTCTACCGGCAGTTGAACCAGCCGGACAGAAGCGCGCAGGTCCTGGAGGGTGCCTTCGTAAAGCATTCGACCCCGATGAATGATTCCAACTCGATCCGCAACCCGCTCGATCTCTCCAATAATGTGAGAAGAGAATAGAGTGGTACGGCGATGTTCACGGGCCTCTCGCTGAATGATCTCCAGAAACTCTCTCCGCGCCAGGGGATCCAGGCCCGAGGTTGGTTCGTCCAGGATTAGAACGGTCGGGCGTGGCGCCAGCGCAAGGGCGAGCGCCAGTTTCACACGCATCCCGCCTGACAACTGCGAAGCTTTGCGATCGAGTGGCAGGTCAAGAACGCGAATCAGCCGTTCAAATTCAGTTGCGTCCCAATTTGGGTAAAGCCCGCCGACAAAGCGGCCTAACGCGCGACAGGTCATCCAGGGATAAAAAGTCTGCTCCTGAGAAACGTAGCCAATGGATTGTTTCTGCTTGATGGTTATGCGGCGCGTTTTCTCTCCCAGCAATTCGATGGACCCCTCATCAGCTTTGATGATACCCATGAGCAACCGGATGGCTGTGGTCTTGCCTGCTCCGTTGACTCCCAGGAATCCATAGATCTCGCCCTGATATACGGTCAGATCGAGGCCATCCACTGCCTTCACTTTACCAAAAGCGCGTCTCAAACCCTGAGCACGCAAGACCGGAGCCGGCTCGCTCAAGGTGATGACAGGTGGTGGTTCGGTAGCTGAGGTTGGTTGGCCATCCGATTCCATATTCTGGGTCGTAATCTCACACCTGCCTGCACGCGGGAATTTTATCCGTCAGGCGGTTAAGATCGCAATCAAAAGGAAAGCACACGTCGAGAAACGCTGCCCTGAATACGGGGAACGACTCGGAATTCCCGCAGTCCAGACCTTTGCAAAGATTGAGGCGATGCCTTATTGCAACTGTGCTGAGCTCTTCCGTAAATCATTATCGCGCCCGCATGCTCGAACACTAACTGGTCTTGCTCCAGCTACAGGAAAAGCGCGACGATTTTTTGTGGGCGGGCCCGCCTCTTCGGTCCAAATCACTTTCGATTAGACGCGATTGTGGATTCCGGTGCCGGCCAGGTCAGGCGGAGTGGTAACTCGTTGGATAATTCCTGATGAAGACCGCCACAGCGAAGGCACTTTCTTGCGAAGCACAGGACAACCACATACTATGCCGCCTCAGGATGAGCGCGCTCTTACTCTGCGCACTTCGGTCCGACGTCGCGAAGCCTAGCGAGAAAGCAGGACTTGGGCTGATCCTGATTGTTTACTTCGTGTGCGAAGCCGTGGCGGCCGAAATGAAGCCCACGGCCACGCAGACGCCTTTGGTCAGCCGGCCGAAGGTCATTTCAAAAGAGGTTCTCCTACGCCATGCAAACGGCCGGCCGGTCGCCACGGGTTTTATTACCTATGTCAGCAAGACGAAGCCGGTCCTGATGCACTGTTTCGGCCGCGAGGATTATTCCGACGGCTACGATGACTATGCGATCCAGCTCAGTGCGGACAATGGCCGTACCTGGTCGAAGCCAGAAGTTCGCTGGAAAAGCAGCGTCGTTCCCGAAGGCCGGATGCGCTACGCCGAGCCGGCAGCGTTTTTTGATCCGGACGCCGAAAAGCTGATTGTGCTGGTCGATCACACGCTCTATCCGCGCGACAAGCTGAACGTGGACACGGATTACGGATTGGAGCTAAACATCTATGATCCGGCGAACGGCAAGTGGACGGAGCGGCGCGAATTGAAATTTCCCGGCCAGCGTACGCCGGCCATGAGCTTCTCGTTTCCGATCAAGACTGCGCGCGGATGTCTGCTCTTTCCCGGCATGCGCAAGCGCGTCGATGCCGAGGGCAAGGCGATCCATTACAAGAGCACGTGGGCGCCGGTGGACGAGGTAGTGACGGTGATCGGCGAATGGTCGCGCGGCCGCGACCTTTCATTTCATCTCGGCCAACCGCTCCAGATCGAACCCGAGCGGAGTTCGCGAGGATTAGACGAGAACGCGCTAACCGAACTGCGAGATGGCCGCATCGCAGCCGTTTGCCGCGGGGACAACAGCGCATTCCGGAATCAGCCGGGCTACAAATGGCTCAGCTTCTCCGTGGACGATGGCGAGACGTGGTCGGCGCCGCTGCCGTTGCCGGCGACCGGTGGTGAGCCGATCGAATCGGGCGCCAATGGGTCCGCCTTTTTCCGTTCGGTCAAGAACGGCAGGCTTTATTGGCTGGGCAACCTCGCACTCCGCGGCGAACGGCCCAACGGCAACTGGCCGCGTTCACCGCTCTTCCTTGTTGAAGTGCAGGAGTCGCCTTTCGCTCTGAAGCGCGAGACGATTTTTGCCGTGGATGAGCGAACGTTTAATGACTCGCCGCGTGTTCAGTTGTCGAATTTCCGTTTCTACCAAGATCGCCAGACCGGGGAGTTGGTGGTTTTTTTGACACGCTACGGCGAGCAAAGCGAAAAGGAATGGATGCTGGCCGATTATTATCGGTACCGGGTGGAACTGCCATAGACCAGAAATCCGAAGGCCGAGACCCGAATCCCGACCCGCTGCGACGGCACGCCAGCGCGGCGAGAGGAAGCCCGAACTCTCAAACCCAAACTCATGGCGCGGATGAGTCGGGGATCGCTGGATCATTCGATGGCTTCGGCCTCATGCTCCTGATAAGATTCGGCGGTGCCGCTGATCCACCTGGAGAATCTGACGCGCTGCTATGGACGCAGGCGCGGGATCGAGCGCGTCTCGCTCTCCGTTCCTGAGGGAGCGTTATTCGGTTTCCTGGGGCCCAATGGCGCCGGCAAGACCACGACGATCCGGGTGATGCTTGGGTTCCTGCGGCCCACCAGCGGAGCGGCCCGCATTTTCGGTTTGGATTGCTGGCGCGAAAGCAAAGCGATCAAGCGAGACGTGGGCTACGTGCCCGGCGACCTGCGCCTGCCGGCGTGGATGAACGGGACCCAGGCGCTGGCGATTTTCGGCGCGGTGCGGGGGCGGGACCTGACGCGCGCGGGTGGCGAACTGGCCGGCCGCTTTGACCTCGACCTGCGCGTCAAGGTGCGCGACATGTCGCGCGGCATGCGTCAGAAGCTGGGCCTCATTCTCGCCCTGGCCCACTCGCCGCGTTTGCTGGTGCTCGATGAGCCCACCAGCAGCCTGGACCCGCTGATGCAGCAAGCGCTCCACGACCTGCTGCGCCTTTTGGCCGGCGCGGGGCACACCGTTTTCTTCTCCAGCCATTCACTCGGGGAAGTCGAGCAGTTGTGCGACCGCGTGGCGATCGTGCGCGACGGCGAGTTGGTTGCCGATGAGTCCCTGACCACGCTGCGGGCGCGCGCTGGGCACGACGTGACAATCTGGTGGAAGAACGAATCCTGTACGAACGAGCTTGCGCCGCCCGAGTTCCTCACCCTGACGCATCGCGACAGCACGGTGTGGCAGGGGACGCTTAACGGCCCGGCGCATCGGCTGGTGGACTTTCTCGCGGGGAAGCCGGTGGAGGAGCTAAGCATCGGACGACCGGACCTCGAGAGCCTCTTCCGGCGCTTCTACGAGCACCAGCAGGAGGGTCGGAAATGAACCGCGGCCTGGTTATCCGCGCCTTGCGCGAGATGTGGCCAGCGACGCTGCTGCTCGGGCTGGTACTCCTGGTAGTTGAGGCGGCGCTGGCCTTCGTGCTGCCGAAGTTCGCCGGTCAGATGGCGCAGGAATGGCTGCGACTGGATTTCGCGCGCGGCATCATGCAGGCGATGCTCGGCACCGAGCTGGGAGGGCGCATCGGACCGCAAATGTTTCAGTCGATGGCCTGGGTGCATCCGGTGCCGCTGGCGCTGGTCTGGGCCCACGCCATTGTTTCCTGCACCCGTGTTCCCGCTGCGGAGGTGGACCGTGGCACGGCCGACGTGCTCCTCGGCCTGCCGGTCTCGCGCTGGGAAGTATTCTTTTCGGAGACGAGCGTTTGGCTGATCTGCGGCATGGCTATTCATGCCGCGGCGCTGGCCGGGAACCTGCTCGGCGGTTTGGCCACGCCTTCGGCGCAGCGGCCGGAACTGCCGCACCTGCTAATCGTTCTGGTGAACCTCTTTTGCCTGTACGTCGCCGTGGGTGGCCTGGCCTGGATGGTATCGTCCTTGAGTGATCGGCGCGGCCGTGCAATGACAGCCCTGTTCGTGGTCCTGCTCGCTCTGTTCCTGCTGAATTACCTCGCGCAGTTCTGGCAGCCGTTGGAGAGGTTCGTGTTCTTAAGCCCGCTCCACTACCACCGGCCTGTTAACGCGCTAACCAGCGGCACTTGGCCGTGGAAGGACCTAGCGGTGTTGTTGGGAGTGGGAGGGGCGATGTGGCTCGCCGCGGGTGCAGTGTTTGCGAGAAGAGATCTCTGCACTGTCTGATCGCAAGTGGTAGCAGCCGACGTCAGGAGGCTCTGATCAATTTTGGATTTTTGATTTTTTGATCAGAGCCTCCTAACGTCGGCTGCTACAGTTTCAAGACCCGTTCTACTTCCTCGCTTCCGGCGTCACAGTCAGCTTCACTTTTTGGCCGTCGCGAACGACCACCACAGCCACCGGCTGGCCGATCTTCACCGCATCCAGCGCGTAAGTGTAATCGTAGATGTTTTTAATTTGCTGACCCCCGAACTCGACGATGATGTCGCCGCCTTTGAGGCCGGCTTTTTCAGAGGGGCCGCCGGCGCGCACGCCGCTGAGTTTGACCCCTTCGACCTCAGTCGTGTAGTCGGGGATCGAGCCGACGTAGGCGCGGAGCTGCTCGCGTCCACCGCTGCCCGCGTCGCTGTGCGTGACTGTTAGGTAGTCGGGCCGCTCGGCAGCGGCGGCGAGGTCGGAGATCAAGTCGCGAGCGAACCGGGCGATGCGCTCCATACCCTCGTAGTTGATCTTGTCGGCGGTGTCGGTGGGACGATGGTAATCCTCATGGCTGCCGGTGAAGAAGTGAACAACCGGCACGCCTTTCGGGTAAAACGACGTCACATCCGTCGGCAGGTAAGGATCATCCTGCAACGCCATGTTGAAGCCGGCCGCGACGTTGCGTTTTTCGATAAGCTTGCGCCACACGGAGGACGAACCAAGGCCTTGCATGTTCAGTTTGTTCTCGCTGAGCCGGCCGACCATGTCGAAGTTCACGTACGCGACAATGTTCGAAAGCGGCACGGGCGGCTGGTCGGCGAAATGCGCCGAGCCGATCGTGCCGATCTCCTCGCCGGACCAGAACGTGAAAAGGAGGCCGCGCCTGCGGCCTAAATGGTTGGCCGAACTTTCCATAGAAAAGGCGCGCGCGAGCTCCAGCACCATGGCGGTGCCGGACGCGTTGTCGTCCGCGCCGTGGTGGATCTGGCCCTCCTCACCAGAGCGTTCTAGGGACCGCCCCTCGCCGCGGCCGAGGTGATCGTAGTGGGCGCCGATCAGGACGTACTCTGGAGGGCGCGAAAGGTTAAGCTCGGCTGGAAGCTCAGCCACGATGTTGTTGTCATGTTTTCTAATCTGCTGCACTCCGGTGGAGACTTTCACTCTCGCCTTCGGGACGGCGAAGCCGCCCTCGGTGTGTGGATTCTCGCTGTCCAGGGCCGTTTGCAGCGCCTTCAAATCCTTGCCGCCAGCGCCGAGGATGGCGGCGGCGACCTTGTCGTTAATGCTGGCGGCGATGATCCCGGAACCAGCAAGGCTGGTGTCAAAAGTAAGCGGCGCGAGTTGACCGGCATTGGGTGAGTTCGGGCCGGTGACCACCAGCAGCGCCTTGGCTCCGCGCTGGCGGGCCATCATCGCCTTGTAACGCAGGCCGGCGTACAGATTGAGCTCCTGCCTGCGTTTGGGCGGGACGTCTTCCGGCACGTAGCGCAGGACCAGGACGATTTTGTTGCTCACGTCCAGGCCATCATAAGAGTTGTAGCCGGGCCCGGCGCCGGCGGCCATCGAGAGACCGTAACCCGCGAACACAACGTCCCCTTCAAACGAGTCGTTGACCGTGAACGAAAGCGGACGGAAATCCTTTTCCGTCTCGTAAGCATTAGCGGGTTGCCCGGCAACGCTCACGGTGAGTTGGTTTTTCTCCGGCAAAGTCTTCACGCCGGCGGTGAACTCGAACGGCTGGCGATAATCGCCAACAGCCGGGAGCGGTTTCAGGCCGGCTCGCTGTAAATGTTCGATGAGAAAAGCCGCGGCCTTTTGCGCGCCGGGTTCACCAGTGTGGCGGCCTTGCAGTTCGTCGGAGGCGAGGAACTCGACGTCCGCTCGCAGGGCGTTGGAGCTGAGGGTGCTTGAGATGGAGGCCGGGGCGTCGGATTTGTTAGAGACGCTACCAGATGAAGATGAACCGCCTCTGAGGCTCTCTTGAGCGGGCGCAGCTCGCTGCGGCGCGGCCTCGAGCGCCTGGAGCGCTGCCTCGTGATTCCAGCGGGCGAGAAAGAGTTGCGGCTTGTGATCGCTCGTGCGGCCAGAGGTCCAACAGAGCTTCTGGCCATCGGGCGAGAAGACCGGCAACCCATCAAAACCATTGGTGAAAGTGACACGCACCGGTTCGCGCGTGCCGGCGGCGTCCACGAGAAACAGTTCGAAGTTGTCGAATCCGAGTTTATTGGCCGTGAAGATCACATATCGGCCCGAAGGATGAAAATACGGCGCCCACGACATGCAGCCGAAATCAGTCAGTTGACGGACGTCGGAGCCGTCGAGCGCCATCGTGAAGACGTTGCCGACGACGCCGTTGACCTCGAACCGCCGCCAGAGGATGCGCTGGCCGTCGGGCGAAAAGAATGGGCCACCGTCGTAGCCGGGCGTATGCGTGAGCCGCCGGACATCCGAGCCGTCGCGGTTCATCAGGTAAATTTCGCAAAAGTAGGATTTGTCAGTCTCAAGCCGTTTCTGGTCCTCGGCCGATAGCTTCTCCGAGTAAGCGTGGCGATTCGAGGAAAAGACAATAAGCTTGCCATCAGGCGAATAACTACCCTCGGCATCATAGCCTTTCGCGTTGGTGAGCCGACGAAGCCCCGACCCATCGCGTCTCGCTGTCCAGATCTCCATCTGGTCATCGTAGTCCCAGGAGTAGCGGCGTTGCTGGCCGGAGGCGCGAAAGTCGAGTTCGGCCTTCATTTTTGCGCGCGCTTCGGGGTCGTGGTGCGTCGAGGCGAATAACACGTCGTCGGTTCCTGGCCGGATGAATGCGCAAGTCGTCTTGCCCACGCCGGGCGAGATGCGGCGCGTTTCGCCCGTTTGGAAATCGAGCAGGTAGATCTGGTAAAAGGGATTGTCCGGCTCGCGTTCGCTTTGAAAGATGAGCGACTGGCCATCGGGCGAGAAGTAGCCCTCGCCGCTCCGTTTGCCCTCGAAGATGAGCTGCCGAATTTCGGTGAGGAACTGCGCCTCGCCGCTGGCCCCTTGCAATCGGCTCTGGGCCGACAATAAACAAAGCGAGAGAATCACAATCCCGGACGCTGTGTGAGTCCGTTTCACGAATGTGCGTGGGCTCGGATTTTTCACGGTCACTCCAGAATAGGACTTGGAGACCTTTTTGCAATCGCCCGGAAACTCCAGGTTTCCTGTCGTGTTGCCGCAACTCTTGCAGGCAATGCAAGTCTTTAGCGGGACCGCCGCGCTACGGGGAACGAGACTGTGGATTCAACGACTCCGGACACCTGGTGTGCTGAGTTCGCAACCGATTGGCAGGAATTGGAAGTCCGTGAATCGCCCGAGGCATACTCTGCGCGCTCGTTCAACGCGCAAAGATCCGGCGGATGACTTCCTCGATCGGCACTTCCTGGATGTCAATGTCGGTCACGGGCAGCTCGTCCAGCAGAGCTTTGCACACCTGGATGACGCGGTCGCGCTTGACCTTGAGCTGGACGCTGCCCGGGGCCTGCTCGACCACCTCGCCGTATTTGCTCAAGCTCGCAGGGGGACAATCGCCACCAGCTTCGCAGCGAATGGTCACCAGCTTCGAATCGGCGAACCGATCCACCACGTCGCTGAGGCGGCCATCGAAGAAAATCGTGCCGTGATCAATAATAATGACCCGTTCGCAGAGCGCTTGGATATCGGCCATGTAATGGCTGGTCAATAGCATGGTGGTTTTCTGTTTGGCGTTGTGCTCGCGCAGGAATTCGCGGACGACCTTTTGTGAGACCACGTCGAGGCCGATAGTCGGCTCGTCCAGAAACAACACCTTTGGCTGGTGCAGGAGGGAGGCGATCAACTCCATTTTCATCCGTTCGCCCAGGGAAAGTTCGCGCACGCTCACGTTCAGCTTGTCGCGCACTCCCAGCAGGCCGCTCAGCTCATCCACGGTGCGCTGCATCCTTTCGGCGGTCAGGCCGTAGATGCGTGAATTCAACTCGAAGGATTCGCTCGCCGGCAAGTCCCACCAGAGCTGGTTTTTCTGCCCCAGCAACAGGGCGAATTGCCGGCGGTAACCGTCCTGCCGCTCCCAGGGGACGTAGCCCAACACCTGAGCCGACCCGCTCGTGGGGTACAACAAGCCGGCCAGCATTTTGAGCGTGGTGGTCTTTCCGGCACCGTTCGGCCCTAGAAATCCCACCAGTTCGCCGGGTTCGATCGCGAAGCTAACTTCTTTGACGGCGATTGTTTGTTCGTATTTGCGCCGGAACAGCCCCCGGATTGCTCCGCCAAAACCCGGCTGCTTTTTGTACGTGCGAAAGGCTTTGGTGAGCTGGGTGACTTGGATGGCGGCCATTTTCCAATCCGGTCGGGTCCTGGTGCCTCGCTCGCCGCGCCAGCTTCGAAGCGAAACCGGCCCCCCTTCAGCGCAGGAGCTGCTTCTCGAGATAATTGACCTTCTGCCGGACTTGCGGGTCCACTTCCATCCGGTCCCTTACCACCCGCCAGGCGTGCAGCACCGTTCCATGGTCCCGCCCGCCGAAGGCTTCGCCAATCGCGCTTAAGGAGATCTCAGTCATCTCGCGGGCGAGAAACATGGCGACCTGGCGGGGGAAAGCGATGTTCTCCGGCCGTCGCTTGCTGGTCATGTCCGCCAGGCGAATATCATAAGTCTCGGCCACTTTTTTCTGGATGACCTCGATGCTGATGGACTGGCGGCCCTCCTCGTGCAGAATCTCACGCAGCAAGCCCTCGACCACTTCCACGGTCAGCTTCCGGCCGGTCAGTGCGGCAAATGAGGCCACGCGAATCAGGGCGCCTTCCAGACGACGGATGTTGGTTCGGATCCGAGTTGCGAGGAACTCGAAAATATCTTCCGGCAGGGTCACACCCATCAATTGTGCCTTTTTGCGCAGGATCGCCAGACGCATTTCGATGTCGGGCGGCTGCAGGTCGGTCACCAGGCCCCATTCGAAGCGCGATACCAGCCGCTGTTCCAGGTTCTGAATTTCACTGGCCGGCCGATCGCACGTAAGCACGATCTGCTTGTGGCTCTCGTGCAACGCGTTAAACGTATGGAAGAACTCCTCCTGAATCCGCTCTTTGCCTGCCAGGAACTGGATATCGTCGATCAGCAGCACGTCGGTCTGTCGATAGCGCTTGCGAAAACGGACCATCTGATTGTTCTGGATGCCGTCGATATACTCATTCGTGAATTTTTCGGAAGAGACGAACGCGACGCGCGCCGTCTTTCGTTGAGCGACAACATGCTGGCCGATGGCATGCAGCAAATGAGTCTTCCCCAGACCGACACCCCCATAGAGGAACAGGGGGTTATAGGATTTCCCGGGCGACTGCGCCACCGCCAGCGCCGCTGCGTACGCAAAGTTATTGTTATTGCCGACGACGAACGTCTCGAACGTGTTCTTGGGATTCAACCCAATGTCGTGACTGGGGGCGGAGTTTCGGTCGGGCGCAACCTCAGCCGCTTTGGTTCTTGCTGGCGAGGGCGTATTGGCTGGCGCGGCGGCGGCGCTTGTCGGATTAACCTTGAAGCGCACTTGCAACTGCCGGCCGGAAGCAGCAGCGACTGCGTCCTGCAGCAAACTTAAGTAATTGTCTTTCAGCCAGACCTCACAAAAATCATTCGACACCTCCAGGACAATGCTGTGCTGGTCGTGCGCGCAAGGGCGCAACGGTGCGAACCAAAGATTGTAAATGTCCGAGCTGAGTGTGGAGCGCAAATGTCCCTGCGCTGCGGTCCAAATCTTATCCGCGGAAGCTTGCATGGTTTCTCCCGAAAGCCCGATTTTCGGGCATTTTATTCACTTAGCCACTTACCGCACTTTCAACTCCGGCTTCGGCTCCCGCTTGTAGCACCAAAGCGCCGTGCCGCCAACAAAATCTCTTTACAAGGCCGAAATTTATTTCAAACCAACCAATAGCAATACGCAAACACCTGATATTCAACTGGTTGGAACTGCCGAACGCGCAACTCTTCCTTCCGGTCATTCGGCCAATCAACACGAAGGAGCAAATCTGCTGCGCGGAATATGGTTTTAGGCAATCCTGGCAAAACTTGCTAGGACAACATATTAACTCTTGTTCACGAGTTATTCACAGCCGGTTTTTGCCCAATAAAATCAAGCAATTTTTCACTTCTGACGCGCTGAGCGCGCTCGTCGGATCGAGCGACGGCTCCTCATCTCTGGCACCCGTTGGAAAAAAAATCACGCAGGCGATCTCTGTCGCGACGCTAAACCGCCTGCTCACCGGTCTCCTCAGTGCGGATGCGGATCGCATTCTCGATCGAGCTGACGAAAACTTTTCCATCGCCGATCTTGCCCGTCTTCGCCGCCTTGATAATGGCATCGACTGCCGACGAAACCACTGAGTCTCCCAGGACCACTTCGAGCTTTATCTTGGGCAGGAAATCGACGGTGTACTCACTGCCACGGTAAATCTCTGTATGGCCTTTCTGGCGCCCGAAGCCTTTGACCTCGGAAACCGTCATCCCAGCCACGCCCAGGCTGGAGAGAGCTTCTTTGACGTCTTCCAGTTTGAAAGGTTTTATGATCGCCTCAATCTTTTTCATATTCCCGTTCGCCGCTGCGGATACTAACAACCAATCGCCGCGTGTAAACAGCAATCGGTGCAGAAATCCGAAGGCCGAAGGAAGCCCGAATTCCCAAACCCGAATTTCTGACGGCAAGCATTCCAAAAGGGTGGCCGCTGACCGAGAACCGGGCCTGCGACCTGCGGAATTCGGATTTTCAGTTCAGGTCTGCGATGCGCGGGACCGGCTCGAGAACTTCTCTCCCAACTCGTCCATCATAGGGACACAGGCTCCTGGCGGCGGAGCTCGTCCGGCAAGCCCGCCGCGGCAGGATCCTGCCGGGCTAATATCTGAGTCAAGTGTTACTTATACCTGATGTAGTGGAGTTGACAACAATTAGGGTCCGTGATTATATTCTTCTAGAGTAAGCCTCCGCATTCCAGGCAACCCAGTTGCTCTTTGATAGCACAAAACGATTTCGGTCCGGGTTACACGTACAGGCCCCGGTCCGATTTTTCTCCGTAATCCTACTGCTGTACTTAATTCGAAAATTCCCCGGGCTTTTCGGTCATCCCCTGACTGACTAGCCCGGTTTTTTTTGAACGGCGGCAACTTCCATAGGAGTGGGGACGGCCTCGTCCCCAGCCTCACTCACGGGCGACACACGGGGACGAAGCCGTCCCCGCTCCAGCTTGAATCGGGCGGGTGTTAGTGCCACGCGTTCATTTCTGTATTGCGCCGTCGCCAGGACTGGCTTAACCCATGCACGCCATGAAACGCTACCCGTCTAGTCTCGGCCAACTGACAAGTCTCACACTGCTGTTCCTGTGCGCCCCCGGCCATCGGGCCATAGCCGCCGAGCCGCCGCCGGCTGGTTTTGGGGAGCTGTTCAACAACCAGGATATGGCGGGTTGGTGGGGTGAGGAAACCAAAGACCCGCGCGGGTATATGGCCCTGTCACCTGAAGCCTTTCGCCAGAAACATGACAAGAGCCTGGAAGACATTCGGAAGCATTGGCGAGTCGAGAATGGCGAGCTCATCAACGACGGCGAGGGTCTTTACCTGACGACCGACAAGTATTACGGCGATTTCGAGTTGCTCGTGGATTACCGGACGGTCCCGCTGGCGGACAGCGGCATTTACCTGAGGGGCTGCCCGCAGGTGCAGATTTGGGACTCGACCGAAACGGCGAAATTCAATCTCGGCGCGGACAAAGGCTCGGGCGGCCTGTGGAACAACAGCCAGGGTGCGCCTGGCAAGGACCCGCTGGTCAAAGCGGACAAGCCTTTTGGCGACTGGAACCATTTCCGGATTATCATGGTGGGGTCGCGGGTGTGGGTCTGGCTCAATGAGCAGCCAACGGTTCGGGGCGCAATCCTCGAGAACTACTACAACCGGAAGCTGCCCGTGCCGCCCAAGGGACCCATTCAGCTCCAGACGCACGGTGGCGAAATCCGCTGGCGCAACATTTTCATCCGCGAGATAGGGTCAGACGAGGCCAACAAACTGCTGCGCGATACCGACCCGCCCGGTTTCGAATCTGTCTTCAACGGAAAGGACTTCGAAGGCTGGGCCGGGCCGCTGGATAATTATCAGGTCAAGGACGGAGCGATCACTTGCCGGCCAGGCAAGGGTGGGACAATTTACACAAAACAAGAATACGGAGATTTCATGGCGCGGTTGGAGATCAAGCTCCCGCCGGGAGGCAACAATGGCCTGGCGATCCGCTACCCGGGCCATGGTGACACAGCCTACCAGGGCATGTGCGAAATCCAGGTGCTCGATGACAATTATGAGAAAGCCACCGGAGAAAAGATCGATCCGCGCCAGGCCCACGGCTCGGCTTACGGCATGGTCGCCGCGCAGCGCGGATACCAGCATCCCATCGGCGACTGGAACTACGAGGAGGTAACCATAAAAGGCTCGACCATTAAAGTGGAGCTGAACGGCACGGTCATTCTTGACTGCGATGTCAGCAAAGTTACGGAGTACCTGGCCGGCCACGCTCACCCGGGTAAGGACCGCACCTCGGGCTATTTTGGATTCGCCGGCCATAATGACCCCGTTATGTTCCGCAATATCTCAATCAAACGGCTGCAATAAGGCAAAGGCCCAACCACAGATAGACACAGATGAACCCAGATGGAACAACTGATCTGCAGAAGCTGCCTTTTCAAAGGGAACTGCTCAAAGAGGAAACCCACAAAGTCATTGGTTGTGCTTTTGAGGTAATCAACGAACTCGGCCATGGTTTGAACGAGAAATGCTACGAGAATGCGCTGGTAGTGGAGTTTGGCCTACGGGGGATCTCCTTTTCGCAGCAGCGGCATTACGAGGTGCTTTACAAGAAACAGCCTGTTGGCCTTTTCATTCCCGATCTGATTGCGTTCGATTCTGTATTGGTGGATGCCAAGGTAATCGATCGCATTACGGACCACGAACGAGGTCAGATGCTGAATTATCTCCGCATCACAAAGCTCCGCGTCGGCCTCATCCTGAACTTCAAGCATCCGCGCTTGGAATGGGAACGTCTTGTTCTGTAAAACATCTGTACTACAATGACACAAATCGTTGTTTTCTTGGCAAAGAATTAGCCGCAAGCAAACGTAAGCTTCCAGAAATGAACTACTTATTGTGATCACTGCGGATCTCATTGACTGTGGTTGCGG
>JACXTT010003735.1_pt1 | contig 23175 bp, 14 predicted proteins | sample 9270951 | NCBI WGS metagenome assembly JACXTT01 (sample SAMN15532306, study PRJNA645909) | rock metagenome | isolation source: weathered quartz diorite | place: Puerto Rico | collected 2017-06-21
ATATCCTGCGTGTAACCGCTTACTGCCAGCGGCTGGAAGGTTTGCTGCTGCTGGGCAAACAGGCTGTTGCCCAGGCCCAGCAGCACCAGGACAAGCAGGTAGTACCTGGCATTGCAGAAAAATAGCTGCCTGGCTGCTGTAGAGAATGGAATTAGAGTTTTTTGTTCTTTCATCGCAGTTGATTTTATACATTTAAAAAGGTTCCTGGTAACTGTTTTATCCTGCTGCTACCATATATTTTTCGGGCACCCGTCGTCGTATTTATTGCCCAGGATGAACCCGATCATTATTTCATGTGTGCCGTTGCTTACATTGTTCAGTTTGCTGGTGCTGTAATCGTAGGCATATCCCACATTGAACGTGTTGGATATGTTTACGCCCAGCATGGCGGCATAGCCATCGCCGGTCCTGTAGCTGGCGCCGGCCCAGGCCAGGTCCAGGTACTGCAGCTTCACATTAAGATCTACCTGCACCGGCAGGGGCTGCAGGTATTTTACCATCACCGAGGGAATTACGTTGAAATCCTCGTCCAGCAAAAACCGCCAGCCCGCCGTGGCAAACACATGCGGCACCAGCTGGCCGGTATTGGCCGAAACGGCATTCTTGGAATAGTCTACCCGCTGCGGAACAATTTGCTGGGCGGAGATGCCGGCAAAATAATCGGCCGAATACAAATACAGTCCCGCCATAAAGTCGGGACGAAAGTTGTTCAGCACGCCCGTGCCGTATACCGCCGGGTCAACCGCTGTATTAAACTGCAGCATGTCGGCATGCAGGCTCAGCTGTTTTACGCCGGCGCCAAACCCCGCGGCAATACTGGTGCGCGGGCTGATGCCGATATGATAAGCATAGGTAGCATAGGCGGAGAACGCATTGAGGGGCCCCGAACGGTCGTTGATGACCTGCAGGCCAATGCCATGATGCGGCTGTGCCGCGGTATAATCCTCCCAGTAATTGTTGCCGCGCGGGTTTTCGCCCGGCACGCTGAACGAAGTAGCGGTAGTACGGTAATCTTTTTTGGCTATAGGTGCGTTAATAGTAAGGTAAGTAGTGACCGGCGCCCCGTCGAGCCCCACCCATTGGTGGCGGTGACTTAACCTGATGTCGGTATAGTTCTCAATGCCCGTAAGTGCGGGGTTGAGTATATACTGGTTCAGGATATACTGGGTGTAATGTGGTTGCTGCTGTGCAGTTGCCTGCACGTACACCAGCACTGCCAGAAGCCCGATCACTGTTTTACGCATCCGTCCTGGTATTATTGGTTAATGAATATTGTTTTGATTCCGCTTAATTCTTCAGCACCTTGAACTCAATCCGCCTGTTCTTCTGCCGTCCTTCGGGATTGTCGGAACCATCCGCGTTGGTATTGAGGGCCACGGGTTTGGAAGCGCCATAGCCTTTTGACCACAGGCGGTCTTTATCGATGCCCTTGCTAACCAGGTAAGCGATTACGCTTTTGGCCCTTCCCAGCGAAAGCCGTTGGTTATACGAAGCATGTCCTTTGCTGTCGGTATGCGCGCTGATTTCAATAAACATATTCGGGTTGTCTTTCAGGATAGTTACAATATGGTCCAGCGATTCGTGCGAAGAGTCCTTCAGCGTTGCTTTATCGAAATCGAAATACACGTTGTCAATCACCATCGACTGGCCAACCGGTGGCACATACAGGGTAAGGCAGATGCCCACGGTGGCCGTATCTTCATCCACATCGGGCGGTGCTATAAAATGTACCGAATCGGCGGTATACGCGCTGGCGGAAGCAACAATCTTCAGGGGCTGGTATTCGTCCAGCGTAAAGGAATAGGTGCCGTCGGCCGCGCTGGTGCGGGTGTACATGGGCACATGGTTCACGGTGTCGATGATATCCAGTTTTACATTTACCAGCGGCGTATTGTCGCGGCAGTCGATTACTACACCGGCCACATGCTTAATGGGACGTTCTTTTTTCAGGTTAAACAGTTCCAGGCAGCAGTCGGCCGAACGGTCGGAGCTCAGCCACACATCTTCCAGTATGTTTTTGGCCCCGCCCCTGCTGGTAAAATAGATATCGTCTTTTACGGAATTAACCGGGTAACCGAAATTGACCGGTGCGCTCCAGGTACCGGCATTGTCTTTACTGTAAAAGAAATCATATCCGCCCATCCCTATTCTTCCGTTGGTGGAAAACACCAGTGTGCCGGAAGCAGTATGGTAATAAGGGGCCTGCTCGTCGTCGGAAGTATTGATCACCTCACCGAGGTTGACGCTGCTGATGGGAGTACCTGTGCTGTCCAGTTCGGCCTTCCAGATATCGAAGCCGCCAAAGCCGCCGGGCTTATCGCTGGCGTAGAGCAGGTATTTGCCGTCTGCCATCACAAAAGGCTGCTGCGCATTGTACATGGGGTTATTTACAAAACTGTCTGCCAATACCGGTTGGCTCCATCCCTTGCTGGTTTTTATGCTGCTGTAAATGGCGGATGTTTTTTGCCCGTTGCTGATGTTCCAGCGGGTAAAAAATACTTTGTTGCCATCGGGCATAAAGCTAACCGCTCCCTGGTGACCGGTGGTTTGGGGCAGGCCGGCCAGGCTCACGGTAAAGGAGCTGCTATCGGTATAAACTGCCTGGTAAATACGGTTCACGAAGGCCTGGTTTTTGGCGGCGCTGCTGTCGGGCTTGGTAGAAGTAAACAGCAGGATATTATCCGCTACCCATACCGGTGCATAGGTGGCGCCTACCGTATTCAGCGGTGCCGCTGCTTTTTTTACGGTATACAGTTTCAGGTCTTTTTTTACCAGCTGCGATTGTATAAACCGCAGGTTGAGTATTTCTTTGCGGGCAGCCGAGGTATAGTTGTCCTCTGTTTTGTATTCGTCCAGGAAATAATTGAATTCCTTTTCCGCTTCTTCAAACTGTTGCATCGTGCGCAGGCTCACGGCATAATGATAGCGCGCCAGCGGGTATTTGGTTTTGTCGAAGCTCAGCGCCTTTTTATACCAGGCGGCGGCTTTTACCGGGAAGTTCAGCTGGCGGTAGCTTTCTGCCAGGTGGTACACGGCCGGTTCCAAACTGCCTTCGGCAGCCTTCTTTTTTTTGATGTCTTTGGTTACAACGGCATAAGGGTTATAGCCCGCCACGTCTTTGGTGGCCAGGTATTTTTCGTAATACTGCGTGGCGGAATAATAATCCGCCTGCCTGTAATAATTATCGGCCGCTTTCAGGTAATCGTACACGAATTGCGCTTTTGCTGAAGCCAGGCTCAGCATCATTACGACTGTGATAAGTAATTTATACATACTTGTCGGGTTACATTGTTTTAAAATAGCGTTTCACCGCCGTCGGTAATGTGGTTGGTGACCCCTGGGTTTGAGCTAAGGATACCAACCACATTTGGACCTTCTAATACCAACAGCGGAACAGACTGCCAACTGACACATCAGCAAATCTTTCATTTTGTATTCTGCGACGGGTAGACACCCACCGCCCCTGGTATAAACCGGATATTGGTTTGCCTATCATTATTGCGTTATTATAATCTTGGGCATACAAATTCCATCTCGGGTGTCTTCAATGTCCTTTTCTTCGTGAACGAGAGGGAAATTTCAAAACTGTTAGCGCCATGTATCATCTGGCTGAGCGTGGATGTGTTTACATCGTAGCTCATGCCCAGCACCATGTTTTTATAGGTAAAGCCCACATAAGGAGCCACGGCGTCGTTTACACGGTAGTTGATGCCCAGCATCACATCCGTTTCTTCATTGGCTTTCATTTGGGCATAAGCGCCTACCATCTTTTCTTCCGCCGTACCCTGGTGCAGGTACAATACATTGGGCGTAAGCGTAAGCTGTTCTGATATAGCCAGGCGCACGCCGCCATGCACGGTATAGCGCATGGGCAGTTTGGCATCGCCCGTGGCGCTGAATTTATCGGTAGGGGTGGTAATATGCGATAAGGAGAACCCGCCAAACACGTTGGCTTTTTTGCCCTGTTCGGCGTCAAAATACATCAGGCCCACACCGGCGTCGAAGGAGGTAGCGCTGGTTTGCGAAAACACATCTGAAGTAGACGTGCCGGGGTTATAACCCGTAACAGGGTTCCACTGGTCGCCAAACGTGAGCTTGGAAGGATTAAAGCTGCGGCGGATAACTCCCAGCTGCAGGCCCATCACCACGCGCTGGTTGCCGTTTGCGCCAAAACGCACGCCCGTATAGGCAAAATTGCCATACGCCGTGGTATAGTTGTAACCGCCATTGCCGGCTTTCTGGTTGATAACAGAAAGGCCAAGGCTGGCATTTTTATCGGTATTGAGTTCGCCCGAAAGGCCTTGCGTGGAAAAAGGGCTGCTGATATTTCCCCACTGGCTGCGGTAGATGCCGGACACCCGGTAATCGCCATCGAATGCCCCGGTAAGCGCCGGGTTTAGCCAGGATGGATAGACATAATACTGTGAAAAATGCGGGTCCACCTGTGCCTTCAGTGTACTGAGGCTGATGCATGCCGTAAAGCATAGCAGTACTATTCGTGCAAATTCTCTCATATGCAGTGTATTTGGTTGTGTTATGAATGCCTGCCCCGCTTTCCCGGCGCTTCCCGCATCTCCTGCCCTTCTCTATGCCGCCTGGAAATAAGGGTACGGACTAGCTTTGTAAAAGAATGCGTCAATGCTACCCACGATGGTTTTTCATTTAACTATTTTAACGCTGCGCTCCGCCCGGGGCCGGTGCCCCGCTGTGCAGGGCTTTGGCAGCGGTATGCCATACCACTACCCGGTTATCTACCACCGTATAACTGAGCGAATACGGGCGCAGCAACCTGTCCAGTACCTTACCCACTTTCTGCCGGTGCACGGTAAGGCTTACCTTATTTTCATCCAGTGCCTTATTGCTCACATATACAAACGATAAATGGGCCACATCGCCAATCTTATTCAACGCATCCCGTAATAAAACATTTCTCAGCTCAATGGTTATAAGCATGTCCGGCACATGTTGCGTAGGCGGACCGGAAGCTCTGAACCCTGCCTGTGTAAGCACCAGGAAACCGAGTACGGAAAACTTTGCAACAGCTATAATCCTATCTATACGTAAAGCACCTTTTTTGGGTACCATCATCTGGTTTGTATGTGGTTGATTAATAAACAGAATATTACATGGCAAGGGATTCTTCTTAACAACCGTGGGGATATCGGATAGGACCTGGATTGAACCTGATGGGTGTAGTTAGTAAAGGCTGCAATGCGCTGTTTATCTAAATACAAGGAACGGTTGAAATCGGGTGGGTAAACAGTACCGTTTACCTGTAAAAAACTAATATATTTTTTTTCTCCATGTATTGCCCGCCCAAAAAAGACAAGCATTTACCTTGCGGCTCCTGCTTGTCGTAATGGTTTTTCATGTATAATTCCCCGACACTAAGTAAAGATGTTGTATCAGAACTGCCAGTGTATCCACGTTTTAGCATCTTTTGCACTCACCATATCGTAGTTGGTGGAATCTTTCTGAACAAAATAGTACCCGTTGCCGTCGGAAAACTGAACACGGGTTTTGGCCACCGGTATGGAGTCAGCGCTGGGAATGGTGCCCAGGTAACCCAGGTAGGCAAACACCGTTCTGCCGTTGCTGTAGGTAGTGGGCTGCCGGTAAGCATGTCCATAAGGCAGTGAAAGCGCATTGTTGTTTAGCTTAATAAATCCTGCCACATCATAGGCCGTATTACCCGATGTGCCATAGCCGGGCCAGTAGATCAGGTAATAGAAACTGGCAATCTGCGTAATGCCAAATGCGTCGTCCACCCCGTTTTGGTGAAAGCCCTGCAATGAAATCCAGTAACCGCCTTGGCCAGACGCATATTGCCACCACCTGCCGGGAGCGTTAATGTCGGGCGAAATGGGCTGCCCCGCCTGTAGCACGGTAGATATGGTACCGTTTACGGTTACGGTCATTACGGTATTGGTATTATCCCAGGTAATATTGTCAAACCCGTAGAGCAGCGAGGAACCGATATTAACAGGCGGCGCAAAGCCAACGCCGCTGGCTGTATAATAATATCCCGTGGTCACCACATGGGGGGTGCCATTGCCGTCTATCCAGCTGATGGTAACGGTCCGGTTCTGCGTGTTTACCAGCACTTCGTATTGTATTCCGCCGATAGTTACCCGTTTGAAATAGGTAATGTATTTATTGATATTGTCAAACAGCCGGTTGGTATGCTTTTTATTGTAATAATCGGCCTGCTCCTGCTGGGTGGCTTTTACCAGTATGGCCTTGCTGCCGTGCAGGCGGCCGGTGAGTTTTACGGTGTCCCCCTTAATGCTGTCGATGGCAAATTCAAAGTCGGATGATAACCCGCTGCCATAAGTACCCCCGTTTACGCTGGCATCGGGGTCGGCCAGCACGCTTACATAGCAATAGGTATCAAAGATCAGCGAAGGCTGCTGCAGGGCCTTCAGCCGGTAGCTGCTTTCCAGCATCGTTACTGCTGAAACAGAATCGAAATCGGAAAACATCTGCACCCGGTTGGAATTATTGAACTGGAAATAAAAGCTGAATACACCGCCGTTAAGTCCCGAAGGGAAAATAAGCCCCTTCCACCCGTAAGGCGCTTTGGTAAGGCTGTCCTGGTAAGCGGTCAGCGTGGCATTGACCCGCTCGTCCGGCGTTTGGCTGAATGCCGTTTTATCTTTTTTGCAGGAAACAAAGCCAGCCGATGCAATGATAATATATAATAAGGCCTTTTTCATCCGTTGTTGGTTTGTATTTTACTTCGGGAAATAAATATGTTGTTTACTGGATTAAGCTAACCACCTGTGCGCGTACCCGGGTTTGCAGGCTGTAAAAATCAATGTTCCAGGTATCTTTAAAATAGCCCACCACGGTAGCTTCTTTCTGCCGCAGGCGGCTTTGCGCGTCGGCCTGTGTTACGCCATCGGCGCTGGTACCCGCCGGGATGCTGTTTACAATATTGTTAAAACCGTTTCTGCCTTCGGTAAGCATGATCCCAATCATTTCTACAAAATCTTCGTCGGGGGCCGACATGGCGTAAGCGCTTACAAACCCGTCGCGGTTGGCATTGGCATCCGTTACATTGTTCCAGTTGGCCGTATAAAATCCTACCGAAATGGTTTTAAACGATACCGGGTAATACACTGTCTGGTGCAGGATATGCCCAAACTCATGCTCAATGGTATGGAACATCTGTTTGATATTAAACGAATCGGAAGGCTGGTAGCCCACCATGGATTTTGTACGGAAATTGTTGAGCACATACAGCACCACTTTCCGGCCGCCTTCGGCCGTACCCAGGGTAATGGTGCCATCGGTATTCCAGCTGGCGCTGCCTACCAGCACAAAGAATTTGGGAATAAGCGTCTTCATAAATGTTTCGCCGGCTTCCGCCACATAGGTATTGATCCATACCTGTTTTACGGCGCTCAGCACCGGTATGATCTTCGATTCCATGGGCGGCGTAAGCGTTTTATTCAGTTCCAGTTCAAACTGGTCCCAGCGGTATTTGGCGGTAACATTATATTTCAGGGTAAGGCTGTCGTATATCCACTGGTCAATAGCCGTATTGCTGCTGGTATCGCCGCCCAGCCCGGGTATATTGCTGATATCGCCGAGGCTGTCGCTTTTTTTGCAGGATGCCATAAAGCCCAGCAGGAAAAAGAAAACGAGTTTACCCGCATTCCTTACCAGGAACAGGCCCAGCTTACGGGAGTTGGCGGCCATGGCCGGAAACAACCATCCGAAGCGCCTGGCTCGGGCCAGGGTATGCCCCTCACGGTAAGGGTTCCACGGTTGGTAAAGGCCGCCACGTAGCGTGCTCACGGATATCGGTATAACTTTGGCGGATTGTTGTTGCTGCTGTTGCATGAAAGCGTTTTTACTTTTTTAATAGGTAAGTTAAAAGGTTAACGGGGGTTCTGCGCCACGCCCGATATGGTGGCGGATTGTGGTATCTGGAACACTCTCCTCAGGTCGGCGCCGGTAAGGGTCATACTCTTTCCGTCGGAGGTGGTATGCGTTACAGGTACCTTATACCGCAGCAAATCAAACCAGCGCATCCCTTCCTGTAAATATTCAGCCTGTTTGAAATCCATCAGCGCATACAGCAACCCGCTTTGCAAATCGCTGGTGCCGTAATAGGCCTGCAGCCTGGCGGCCGTAACCTGGTGTGCCGTGGCATTGTAATTATAAATGCGCGTGCTGGCATAGGCATTCAAATCGGCCAGCGCCGCAGCGGTATTGTTCAGGTAAATATTGGCTTCTACCCGGTTAAACAGCGCTTCCTCGGAAGTAAGCAGGGGCACCATCACATACGGGTAGCCAATGGTAGCGTTAACGGATAGCCGCACAAAATACTCATTGATTTTCGGGAGCAGGTAATTATTGGTGCCCGCGGTGTACAGCTGCCGGGTAAAAGCATAGGTGCCGCCGGTTACATTGTAATCGAGTATCTGCGATTTTTTGGTGGCATCGAGCCCGTAACGTTCCGTATAATATTCACGCGCCCATAGCGAAGAGGTTTCCACCAGCAGCAGGTTGGCTGCTTCGGTGGCTTTCTGGTAGCGGGCAAACAGGTCCACATAGGTCAGCGTCATATAAGTGGTATTCCAGGGGCGCAGCATGGGGGTAACATCGCCCGAAGGCAATACCTGGCTGGCATGTTCCACCACCTTGGCCCAGTTCCTTTTGAAAAGATAGAACCTTGCGGCAAACGCATGCGCGGCAGAACGGGTAAAATGGTACTTGGGTACGGTATACCGCTGGTCGTTCAGTAACGGTAACCCTTCTGCCAGGTCTTTTTCAATCATCTGGTATACATAGCTCACCGTTTTGCGGTCGTATTGTTTGATGACTACATTCTCCGGTTCGGTAACATAAGGAATACCGGGGTCGGTACCGGCTGTAGTGGAATCATAGGCTTTGGCAAAAAAGGTGACCAGCATAAAATGTGCGTAGGCCCGGGCCAGCAGCCCCTCTCCTTTCTCAGACGAATAGCGGGCCGAATCGGGTGCATTATGGCAGGCCTGCAACGCCTCATTGGCGGCGGCGATAGCGGCATAACAGGCATCCCAGTAATTCTCGGGCGAATCCTGTTGGTTGTCCGTCACGTCGTTGAAAAAATAGGGTTGCAGCACCGGCAGGTCCAGGCCGCCGATGCCCTTATCATTTACGTTATCGGAAATAGATTCGGAAAAAGCCATATAGTTGCCCTGCGGGTAAGCAGTGCCCAGCAACTGCGCCACTTTTTCCGGCGAATCCAGCGTGGTCCGGTTATCGGGCGATGTTTCCAGGTATTTTTTGCAACCGGTTAACCCCAGCGCCAGGCAGGCGCCGGCCAGCAGTACCGGCAATTTTTTCTTTCTTATCTTAATCGTTCGCATGCTCCGTTTCATTTGATGGGTTAAAGACCTACTTTTAATGCTAATGTCACTTGCTTTTGCAGCGGCTGCGCCACGCCGCCCGAATTAAAGAATTCCGGGTCCTGCCCTTTCAGCAGCGGGTCCGAATAAATCAGCCAGGGATTGGTAGCAGCCAGGGTAACCGAGACGGTACCGAGCCCCGTGCGTTTGAGCAAAGAGGGCGACAACTGCCAGGCCAGCGATACCGTTTTGAGACGGATAAAATCTCCTTTCGCCACCCGGGCAGTGCTATAATTGTAATTGTTATAGGGAAATGCGCCGCCCAGTTGCGATTGGGCGTAAGCGTCCAGTATAGAGGGTACATTGGTATATTTCTCGTCGCCCGGCATTTCCCAGCGGTCCAGGAATTCCTTTGGCATGGCGGAAAGGTCGGAATACGATGTGCTGAACACAGGATTCAACCGTATTTTATTGCCTGCCTGGTAGGTGATGAATATATTCAGTGAAAGCGCCTTGTACCGGAAGGTATTGGAGAACCCGCCATTGATGGGAGGATCTACCGGGCCTTCATATTTGAGGTATTGCGTTGTTTCAGATTGCAGGTACACCGCGGAACTGGTTTTGCCATTGTCGTCGGTAAATACCGGGGCGCCGGTTTCATGGTCCAGCCCTTTAAACGGAATGGAAAACAGGCTATGCACCGGGTAGCCTTCTTTGTTGCCGCCTTCGGGTATCACCAGGTCAAAAATCATGGGAATGTTTTTGGCATTGGTGATTTTGGTGGTATTGTAGCCAAAGGTGAGGTTGGTTTTCCAGCCCCAGTCTTTCCGTCGCACCACTTCACCACCCACCAGCAGTTCCACTCCCTGCGAATTCATGTCGGCATAGTTGGCGGCTTTATAGGCCTCACCGCCGATAGCCGATGTTTTGATAAGGCTGATGAGGTCGAAGCTTTTGCGCTGGTAGGCATCAAAGCTGATGTTTACGCGTTTGTTAAACAGGCCCGCGTCGATACCCAGGTTGGTGGTATACAGTTTTTCCCAGGTCAGATCGCTGTTTTCCAGGTTAACCAGTTGTATCACCGATTCCACTTCAGAGGAATAAGGCCGGTTGGTGGTCTGGTTCTTCAGCACCACATCGGAGTTGGTAGCCGGTCCCATACTGGCGGTAAGCCCGTAAGTGGCGCGCACGGTAAGATAATCCACCGCCTTTACGTTGCGCATAAACGCTTCCTGGTCTACATTCCATGAACCTGCCAGGCTCCAGGTAGGAAGCCAGCGGGCTTTGGGCGATGAGCCCAGCCGGTTGGAACCATCGTAGCGCATGGTGCCGGTGAAATTATACTTTGAATCATAAGTATAGGCGCCGGAAGAATAAAACGCTACAAAGCGGTCCCTGTCTTTGCTCATGGCATAATAAGGGAAATTATTTTCAATGGTCTCTTTCAATATCTGGTAATCGATAAAAGGGATGCCCCCGTTGCCATACTGGTAGCCATAACCGGTACTGGAAAACTCCTGCCGGTCGGCATATTTCACCTGCTGCCCTGCCAGGAAGTTGATGGTATGTTTGGTATCGAATGTTTTGGTGTAGTTAAGACTGTTCCGGATATCAAAATTCACCAGGGCGTCTTCGGTACGGTTGTAAAAACCACCATAAGGCAATACCACCACCGGTTGCGCATCGGGATCATCGGGATTGCGGTACAGGAATTTATTGTTGGCGCGGATGGTAGAAGTATTGGCCGAGCGATAGGCATTGGCCATATTGGAGTTTTCGGTAATCTGGTCTTCACGGGTGGATTTTACATAACGCATGGCGCCCACAAATTCCCATTTAAGATTGCGCGTCAGTTTGTATGCAAGATCGCCCTGCAGGCGGGTATCAATAATATTAAGATCGAGATAATTGTTCTTCAGCTCATTGATGATATTAAACGGCGCAAAGTTGCGCTGGAAATATTCCAGCTGGCCGGTACTGTCATAAGCGGTCAGCGTGCGGCTGGTATTAAGGGCATAGCTGAACGGGTTAATATCAAAATCACGCGTATACTGTCCTTCCACGGGGTCGCTGGTGCGGCTCAGTGAACCCGGGGCCCTTTGCTGCCTGACGGAACCCACGGTGGAGAACCCGCCGGTAAGCCGGTCGGAGAATTTATAATTGTTGCGGAAGTTCAGGGTATAGCGGCTTACCTTATCGGCAATGGTCCAGCCATTGTCGCCATAATAGCTGGTAGAGAAATACGATTGCGATTTGTCGGAACCGAAAGAAATGCTCAGTGAATGCTCCTGCATCAGGCTGTTGTGAAAAAGGATGTTGAACCAATCGGTATTGGCCCTGGCATAGCGTTCGAGGAAGCTCTTGCGGTGCGCTACATCGTTAAACAGGCCAAACCGGCCGTTGGTGCTGTCGTATTGGTTGAGCAGGGAATACATTTTGCCGAATACGCCCCAGTCGGAATTGTCGAGCAGGTTGGGGGTAAGAATGCCTTTGCGTTCCAGTTCGGCGAGGACCGACATCTGCTGTCCCGAGTTCATGATATTATAATCGTTATAAGAAGGCTTGAGCTGCGAGCTGAAATTGCCGGTATACGAAATAACGGTCTTGCCGGCATGCCCTTTCTTGGTAGTGATGACCACTACCCCATTCATGGCGCGCGCACCATACAGCGCGGTGGCAGCGGCGTCTTTCAATATATCGAAGCTTTCAATATCGTTGGCGTTGAGGCCGGCTACGGCAGAACCCAGCAAGGTGGTGGGGTCACCGCTCGACAGCTGGTCGTTGGATATGTTGATGATATCTTCCAGCACCACGCCGTCTACCACCCACAGGGGTTTGTTATCGCCGTTGATAGAAGTGGCGCCGCGGATGCGGATTTTGGGTGCGGAACCAAAAGTGCCCGATACGTTTTCTACCGATACCCCGGCTACCCGGCCTTCCAGCATGCGGCTTACATCGGCCACACCATCCATTTTTACATCGTCGGCTTTCAGGTGCGCGGCAGAGCCGGCAAATTTCTTTTTATCGATGTTCTGGAAACCGGTTACTACCACATCCTGCAATACCGCCGCTTCTTCTTTCAGGCGGATATGGAAAAAGCCCGATTTGAAATTGCTTACCGGTATTTCTTCCGTTTTATAACCGGTAACGCTAACCACCAGTACGGCATCGCTGCTGATGTTCTTCAATTCAAACTCGCCTTTGCCATCGGTGGCCACACCCCGTTTGGTGCCTTTTACCACGATCGATACCCCGGCCAGCGGCAGGTCTTTTTCGGAACTGACCAGGCCTTTGATGTCTATGCCCAGGTTGATGGAACCCAGCGATACGGTGGTTGGCGTAACGGGCGGCTCCGCAGCAGGTTCACCACCGGCAGGCAGGGTGCGGTTACTGCCGGGCAGTTTTGATGCAGCCAGCTCTGCCGATTGTTTTCCGGCCAGCGCGGTATCTGAACGGATCACAATGCGGTCGTCAATTACCATATATGACAAGGCATGGGGCGAGAGCAGTTTTTTCAACACTTCCGCTACCCTGCGGTTGCGCACGGTAATGCTCACTTTATTGTTGTCCAGCGCATTGTTGCTGATGTAAACAAATGATACATGGGCAAGGCTGGCTATCCTGTTAAGCGCCTCTTTCAGCACTACGTTCTTTAATGCAATAGATATTTTTCTGTCAAGTGCATTCTGGGCATTGACCACGGAGGCATTCAGGTTTGCCATAGTATTCCAGAACAGCACAAGCATGAGCAGGGATGACTTCATAATCCTTTTGAGTGTATAAGTAAAAACAACGGGCACATTTTTTTGCATACGATTCGGGTGTTGTTCTGCGGTTTAGAGAATAAACAGCCCCTTTGCCCGCGGGGATGCGCGCAATAAACTGCTGTCCATTTTTGTAAATGGCAAGAAGGTGTTTTTATCCATCTCCCCGGGGAGATAAACGATCTTTATACGGGATGAAAATAAAAGATGTTGTTTCTCATTTTAACAGTTGATTTGGTAAAGAATACTTCAGAGCCTGCTGTAGTACAGGAAGGGCCTGTACGGTACAGTGGTATATAAACAATTGACAGGTAAAGCAGGAATCGCTGGCCGTAACAGCACTGTTTCAATACACACTTCTCTTGCTCCGGCCGGGGTTTTTCATGGTGGAAGTATGAAGTTTATATAAATACAATAAGGCAAAACAAACGGGTGGTTTTGCAGGAAGATTTTTTGCAGGCAAACAATATATTTTTTATCGCTATATAAAATAGCCTACTACAGGATGAACCAGGATGCCAATACCACCACGGAAGCATGGCTGGCATTTTTGCGCACGTACTCATTGAGGTTGACCATGGCGGCCGAGAGGTGCTCTTTAACGGTATTGCGGGAAATATTCAGCTCGCCGGCGGCTTCTTCGTAGGTCTTGCCTTCCAGCTTGCAGAGGGTAACAATTTTTCGTTTCTGGGGTGAGAGCTGGTCAATGGCCTGTTTCATAAGCCGGTACTGCTCTTCGTATACCTGGAGGCCGGTGGACAATAATTCGTTTTCGGGTTCGGCCGCAAACAATTTTTTATGCACGGTTTGCTCCCGCAATCGTTTTCGTGTATGATTAACAGATAGGTTGAAGCTAACAACAAAAAGCCAGCCTCCTACCGACTGTTCGGCGTCGATAGACAGCCTTTTCTCCCACAGTTTGGCAAACACTTCCTGGAGAATGTCTTCTGCTACAATAGTGTCTTTGGTAAATTTGAGGATGTTGCGGTACACGGGCTCATGATACTTCCAGTATAACGCGTCAAAGGCCGTTACCTGGCTTTGTTGCAGTCTCACTATCAGTTCAGAGTCAAGATTACGCATAAGATCAGTATTCTTATTTTGCATTCCGGCTACACGTTTCGGTTAAATATCGTCTATAGGAAAATAAGCAAACATTGAGATTTCATACGCTAATGCAATGCAGAAAGAAAGTACCCAAAACATCAGGGTTATGAAATTAACAAATTATCCTGAAATAAATTCCTGTTTTATTTATTTTAATGGACTTTTTTTTATGCTGCCGGATCTTTCCTGCCTCCAAAGCACAATCGCCCCAGGCGCGGGCCCGGGGCTGATTGTATAAAAATGCGTATTATAGTTTTGGCTTCGTAGCTGTTGGCGACCGGGAGTAACCGCCGGATCGTAACAATACTAGTCCTTTAATCCCAGCCATTGTTTAACTTGTTGGTAATCATTCCAGTTAATTGCAGAACGACCTGCTGTTCCACCGGGAATAAGTATATAGCGGTACTGGAAATACGTAGCACCACTGTTGATATAGGTGCTGTAATTGCCATCACCTACCAGGCTGATTTTTGCGGCAGAAAAATAATCCAGTATGCTGGTTGCAAACGGAAGCGGGTAAACCACCGGGCTCGATGTGGTGCCGGTATTAACGTAAACTTTTATCTCCCCTTTCTGTAAAATGCTGTCTACCAGCTTGGGAGCGGCAATAGTGGCCAGGTAAGCAGAGCTGTCGGAGGCAATGGTAAAGGTTACACTCGTCCATGCCGAATAAATTACATTGGCAGTACCGGTTGCGCCGGTAGCTCCTGCGGCGCCGTCTTTACCGTTGGTGCCATCCTTTGGTTTGGAACATGCTGCCGCCAGCAGGGTTACAGATAAAACAAAAAGAGAAATTCTACCCCAGGTCATTTTTTTCATAAACACAAATTTTAATAGTTGAATATATAAATGCGTAGCAAAAACGGGTATCCCCGGTTGCTGGTTTTACTGTTTGTTCAGGCAACAGGCGTTGAAAAAGCATGACGATTGATCATGCCGGGCTGACGGGCTCACTACTGGCAGCCGCCTCCGTAAATCGTATAGGTATTACCGGTGCTATCTTTTTTCACCTGGGCATTGAGCGGAATGGCTATCAGGCTCAGGACTTTATTAAGATCATCGTTAGTATGGAAATGGCCATGAAAAATACAGTTCTGAACATCCCCCTGCAGCACCAGCGAGGTATGGTAAAACCGCTGCATATCCTTTACCACCTTTGCTACCCTGGCCCCTTCATAGGTAAACCTGCCGTTGCGCCTTTGCTGGTAAAACACGGCATCTTCCGCTGCTTCCTGTTTTTCCAGCCGGTCGGGCAGCGCATAATACACGGCCAGTTCATTGGGCGTTACCACTACTCCCCGCTCCTCTTTATCCTTTGCGGCTACTTCCACTTTCACCTTGCCGGTTACCACCACTACACGGGCTTGGGTGCCGGGGTAGGCTTCTACATTGAAAGAAGTGCCCAGTACGGTTGCTTTAATAAGCGCTGTATGAACAATAAACGGGTGTAACGGATTCGCGGCTACTTCAAAAAAAGCCTCTCCCTGCAGGTATATCTCCCGGGTTTTGCCCGAAAAGTTATCAGGATAATTCAGCGTGGAGCCCTGTTCAAGGCTCACCTGGGTGCCATCTGGCAATGCCACGGTTTTCCGTTCACGAAGGGCCGTAACCACCTGGTGCATCTTACCGATGCCCGCCGGTATTTCAAGCCCCCTGCCGGTACGCGCCAGCTCAGCGCCGCCCCGGTCGCCATTGCGAAACACCTGGCGGAGAAAATATCCCGCCCCGGCAATAAGAATAACCAGGGCTGCTGCTGCAATACTCGTTTTGTACATCCGCACCGTTTCCATAAAGGAGGGGCGCGGCGCCTGTATGCGCCGGTGAATCTTTTCCAGGATGCCGGCCGACAGCTTCCTGTCGAGCTCTCGCCTAACCGTTGCCAGGTCAGCATGAAACGATTCGGCGGCCACTGCTTCCAGCTCCGACAAATCTGCTTTGTCCAGGTAGGTCAGCATCCATTCTTTCTCCTCGCTTGTCCATTCTTCCCGGCCCAGTAAGTATTTCAGATATTCCTGTATATTATTCAACAATAGGAGATTTACTTGGTACAATAAATCATTTACAAAACAAGGTACAGAGGCTATAATCAATACCATTTTGTATTGCCATCCCAGGGCAATGTTACTCTAAATACGTTGCATCATAAAAAAAGGGGGGTGCCGGCAGGATATTTTTTTGGGAAATAATATATTTTTTATAACCGGCCACAGGTATACATTTAACGCATACCCGGCCCTGTGTGTTCTTCCTTCCCCCACAAACTGCGCCCGGTTATCTTTCCGCCGGGTCTGCGGGGCTTTTGGCATTCCGGTTGGCTTTTACCAGCAGTTTAAGCGTGACCGGGTATTTATTGGAGAATTGAAATAAGGCGTCAATTACGGGGGCGGGAGCCGATACATTTACCACGGGACTGCTGCTGTTAATATCAATTCCCAGCCGGTTACCATCGTTGCCAATTGTTTTATAGGAGCCGGGAACATATTGCATATAGTTTTTCCCGTTCACCAGCCAGGGCGAAATAAAAATATGGTCAAACCACGATTTTGCCCCGCCGCTGGTGCCGCAGGTGTTGGGAATGCTGGCGGAAAGCCTGGTGCTGGTAGTAAGATAAGATGCCACCAGGTAAGGAGATACGTCCCAGTTTCCCGGGTATTGCAGTATCTTATCAGGGTAATAGGGAGGATCGTACATTAGTGTGGCACTGTCCGTTGAAGTTACTACCGATTGATACCCTGTTTCAAGACTGCCGGACGTATTAAAATCGCCCATGTTGATAAGATTGGGCAAATACGCAAACTTTGTTCTCAGCGCCTGCATTTCCTGGGTCACCTGCTGGTCACGGCTGGTGCTGGGTGAACCGGATTTGGTATGATTTACTACAGCATACAAAAAAGTAGTATCATGCGTTATAGCAAGGTTGACATCGTTATAATATAATTTATAAAGGTTGAAGTCGGAAATATTCATCACCAGGGTCCACATTTTTACATAGGTCAGCTTTTGCCGGTTATAAAACAAAACAGACATTTTATTATCATTGCTCAGGTTGCTGGGCGCAGCATATCCATACCGGCCGGGAAATGACGCATTAAGCACATTATTGGTTATTTCATCTGCCAGGTTGCCCGCAGCACCTGGCGTGGGAGTAAACGCATTCATCTTTTCGCAGCTCAGCAAATCCGGCTGTGCATATTGAACGATCGTCTTAAACCAGGCATCCATTACAGTTAAAGTGCCCTGGCATCCATCACCAAAATTGAGTACATTATAAGCCATTATTTTGAGCGTATCCACCCCGTCAACGGTATTGGGCAAAGGTAGTGTATCGGTGTTTGTGGTATTGGAGGCGGGCCCGGATACAGACCTGGAACAGGAGGACAAAGCCGGGAGGACGCAATAAAAGAAAACGAGCCAATAAGAAAGTTTCATTTGATATGAAATTCGGTGATACGATTATAAAGAACCGGAAATAAGAATAGGTGCCGGAGCTCCAACACCTATTCTTAATTGTATTATGGCCTGGAAAAGATTAATGCTGGTTGCCCTTGCCATTTATCTGGTAACAACCCAAATCTATACCCGGTGCGGTTACCTCCGAAGCGCCATATACGGGATCTATGGGAACTACCGTATAAGGATGAATGCCTGTATATCCTTTGCCTATCAATGGCGAATTAGGCTGCAGGTGAAAATTATAAGAGCCAACGGCAGAAATATCTGTTGGCGCATATCCATTTGTTACAGGCAACGGGTAGTTAACAAAAAGCGGGTTCAGCTTTTGTACAGCAGGTGTGCCGTTGTAAGTTGCACCGTACGTATAGGGACTGGGCAAATAGGTGGAAGGATCGGGCAAATCGGTTGCCTGGGGCCTGGTGCACACCGGGCCAAACGTGAAGAATTGATTGGCAATGCTCAACGAATCGGCCCATTGGTAATTATACCCGTAGGTAAGATTATTGGTATCGGCAGCCGGGCTGTTTACCACGCGATAACCTACTTTACAGTTAACAGCTACATTGTTATAATAAGCGCCCGCAGAACCTTCTTCAAAATTAATGGTCGAGCCGCGCTGGCCGGGTATTACTCCCCTGCCGGCATTTACAAAAGTACTGTTGTACATCACAATTTTCGTTTGAGGCGCACCAACAGGCTGTCCTTTATTGGATGCTTTTTGCCCGTTATAAGCGGTGCCGATAAAGAAATTGTAAGCCATAGTACCAATAGTACCCCCTTTCACATTAACGCAATCGCCGCCTGAGCCACCGGCTTTTTCAAACGTATTACGGAACACATGAATTTTACCATTGGATATCCTCATGCAGTCATCCGTGCCGCCATACAGCCAGCTGTCTTCCATAACAAAGCTTCCGTTTACATTCTGGAAAAGCACATTAAAAGATGTGCTTGCTTTTTGGTTTACAGCCGGTCCTGCCACATTGCCATAGGCAGCGCCCGCAAAATCAATATGCGTCCATTTAATAACCATCAACGGGCAGGAAGTATCTCCTATAATCCCTTTCCACATACCAACGTGCGCAGGATCGGAAGCCAATGGCAGCCCGGGCGCATCGTTCTTGGTTACCCCGGGCACGGTAAAGACGTTTGGTTTTGCCTGCGTGCCAAGACTTACCAAAACGCCCCGTACAATAATACCGGAGCTGTTTTTAACATTAACGGTAACACCTTCCTGGATAAGGAGGGTATCCCCTTTGTTAATATAAACATCACAGCCAATGGTATAGGTTTTACCCGCCAGCATTACACCCTTGATAGGGCCACATAGCATCCCGGTATCGCTGATGGTCTTTCCGGCCGGAAGCGCGTATTTATAAATATTTGCCGTATCGTCGGCCCATTTTTTACATCCTGTCATCATAAATACAGTGAGCAGGATAATTAAAGCAGCTGTTATCTTTTTCATTGTTAATTTTATTTATAATTTATTACCGGCTACCGGAATAGTTAAAGTCTATACCTGAAACCTCCCAGGAAACCGATCTTGTACACATCTTTTTGAACGATGGTTTCATTATTATTTCCCGACTGGAACGGAAGTATGTATCCCCCGCTGGCATTTTGATTTATTACAGCCGGTGAAAATTTCAAATATTGTTTATTGGGCGAGTTGGTCAGGTTATTGACTTTTGCATAAAAATGAATATGCTTCGATAACCTTTGTTCCAGCGAGAAATCAAGCTGGCTGTAAGGCTTCTGCCAAAAATCAAGGTTATAATATTGTGATACCTGGGCAATCCTGTCGCCTGTATAGGCAAAAGCCAGCTGGAGATCTAAACCGATTTTTGGGTTTTTATACAGGAATGATATGTTTCCCACGTTATTTGCCTGCCCCTGTAATGGCCTTGTTTGGGAAATACTGTCTTTTTGATTGCCCGTACCGGCCACATAATGGTATAGCAATTTCTTTGTGGTAACTTCCGAATGCGTGTAGGTATAATTGAGCGAAACGCCAAACATGCCAAAAGACTTTGCAAAGACTGCTTCAAAACCATAATTGGTAGCTTTGCTAACATTGCCCGGCTGTATAATCTGCGCGCTGGTGGCTCCTCCTTCACTCGTTACAAAATACTCAATAGGGTTCTGCAGTTGCTTGTAAAAAGTACCCAGCAGTAATTGGCTTGGTCCGCCGGGGAATAATTCATACCGGAGATCAAAATTATCTGCACGTACATGTTTTAAATAAGGATTTCCTTTTTCGGTAAATTCTTCCCCGGGATTGGAATAGGGGGTTATTTCTCCAAAGCCGGGCCTGCTGATGGATTTAAAATAAGACAGCCGCAGGTTTTGTTTGGAGGTGAGTAAATACTTAAGATGAACGCTTGGCAATACATCGGTATAATGAATGGTGCCGCTTCTTGCATCGGAGGTAAGCGGCATTACAGTAGTATAGTCCTGCTGCGTATTTTCTACTCTTACCCCGCCAAGTAGCTGCAATTTGCTTGTGGCCATAAATTTGGCCTGTATATACCCTGCCCCGATTTTTTCATGGGCCGTGTATGAATTATTGTTAACAGCCGTAACATTGCCGGTGCCATCAGTAGCAGGATTAAAATAAAACGGCACATTGTCGATGCTGGTAAATGGCTGGGGCGAGGAATAAGTAGGCTTTAATGAATAGTCGTTTTTGTAGTTATCCCTTGTTTTATACCGGTATAAGCCACCGCCTTCAAATTCCACCTCGCGACCAAAAATAACCGGGTTATAGCCAAGGTTAAGATAACCGGCCAAATCCTGGTCAGAATTACGCTGCCAGGTACGGCCCATATTGGTGCCATAGGTGGTAGCATTTACGTTGGTTACTTTCCCGTTATTGTTGAACCCAACACTGTCGTTGTAGTCGTAGCTGGCCATATCGGGTATCTGGTTCTTTGCAATGGAGTACACGCCGCTCCAGTCAAGTTTAACCTTATTGCTTAACTGGTGGTCGCCATGAAGCGTAGCGTTGTATATGCTTTGTATTTGCCAGGTGCTGCGGTATTCTACATCAACCGATTTGGCAGCAGAAGAAGAATTGGTGCCTATGGTTGTATCATTGGTATACCTTGTCTGAAAATCATTCTGGTGCAGGTATAAATTATACAGAGATATTTTATTGCGGTCATTGAATACATAATCTATTTTATTGTGCAGGCCAAACCGGTTTGTTTGCGTGGAATATTGCCTGTCGTCCCCATCTGTAAACTGGGGGGTGTTTGCAACCGGGTTAACGGAGGGCTGGGAACTCGGTATCAGGTATTGCGAATTAGAGCCCCTGTAGAAATTCTGGTAACTGGCCGAAACCACTACTCCCAGTTTCCTGTTTAAGAAACGGTCCCCGATAGTAAGCCCAACCGTTTCGTTAATGGGATTGGATACATTATGATAATGCAGGTTTCCAAGCGGAAAATCTGCAGCTGTAGCAGCATAATCGTTGCCATGCAGCTCTGCGGGCGATTTCTTATTAATCGATGAATGGCCGAAAGCGCTGAAAGGCCGGTCGGAAAACAGGGTAGAATAGCCCCCTGCCACGTTGGCGGTAAATAAAAACTTATCGGGAGCGCTTTTCATGACCAGGTTCATGGTGCCGCCTATGGCATCACCTTCCATATTGGGCGTTAAGGCCTTAATTACTTCCAGGCGTTCCAGCATATCCGACGGAAAAATATCCATTGGCACAAACCGGAATTTGTCGTCCGGGCTGGGTATCTTAATGCCATTTACCAGGGTATTGTTGTACCGTTGTGCCATACCGCGTATAATGGCATAGCGGCCTTCTCCACTGCTGTTGCGCTGAATGGTTACACCGCTCACGCGTTGCAGGGCATTGGCAGCCGTAACATCCGGCAATAGCTCAATTGTTCTCTGGGATAAAATATTCTGAACAAGGTCTGAATTTTTCTCAATATTCCTGGCAGAGTTATCAGAAGTTTTATCCTTCCCGCCTACTACCAGTACTTCCGTAAGGCTCCTGGAATCGGTTCGCATCTGGAAGGTGGGAACATAGGTTGTACCGCTTTCTGCTATTTTTACATCCTGTTCAATGGGTTTGTAGCCCACCAGGGTAATCTGCAAATCATACTCACCCGGTTTTATATTTTTGATCGTATAAGTGCCGTCAAGATTTACGATCGTTGAATATTTGGTGTCTTTTAAGTGAACACTGGCTCCCGCCAATGCCTCTCCTGTTCTTTCATCGAATACTTTTCCTCTTATACCCTGGGAAAAAGACGCCAGCCCCATGGCTGTTAGAAGAACAAGCAATGAAAATTGCCTAAAGCAGTTAGTAATTTTTCGCATAAAAAGATATATTTTTAAAATCACGTGCAAGTTTCTAAAACCTGTGTTAAAACGGGCACGGCGCGGAAAGGGTAACTATTTAGTAATTGTTTATTAATAATCACTTCACAATTCATTCAGAATTGAATCAGAATTGACCCGGTTGGGAGGATAAAAGATGACTGTGCGGACACCTGGTGCCGGAAGCAGGTTAAGAAGCATTTCACGCAGGGCGGCCGATAAACGTTGATAATGAGTTAGATAGAGCGCCGGCCTATCTTTAAACCGGCATTATTTGCCGGGGCTGATTGCGCCGCCTGCCGGGTAAGGCGTTGGAATTTTTTAGTTTGTTTAACAAATTAACCGCAGCCTTTTTAGGGCTTAGTCGTTATAAAGGTCTAAAAGTAACCGTAGATGCATAAACCCCTCTTCCTGCTTGTTTTGTTTATTACCAGCCAGGCCGGCCAGGTCGTGTGCGCCCAGTACACCCCCGATACAGCTACAAAAGGCAGCGTACACAGCGATACCAGCTTGCCACGCGTTAACTGGAAACTCGCCGCCGCCAACCAGGGGTTCCCCTATAAAAAGCTGCTATTCCCCTCAGCCCTGGTAGTGTACGGTGTGCTGGCCCTGAAAACCGATGGTTTGCAGGACTGGAATGAGAAAGTGCACGAAGAAATATGGGATGAGAACCCGCATAAGCTGGTGCACCTGGACAATTACCTGCAATGGGCGCCGGCGGCGGCGGTGTATGGGCTTAATATGGCCGGTATTCATGGTAAAAACAACCTGCGCGACCGCACCATGATTTACGGCATTTCTGAACTCATTATGAGCTCGGTGGTTTTTTCGGTTAAAAAGATAAGCGGTGAATGGCGTCCCAACGGGGCCGACCAGCTTTCCTTCCCTTCCGGCCATACCGCCAATGCCTTTGCCTCGGCCGAATTCCTGCGAATGGAATATAAGGATGTGTCGCCCTGGTATGGCATGGCGGGCTACATCGTGGCAGGCGCCACGGGCTATTTACGGATGTATAACAACAAACACTGGCTGGGTGATGTAGTAGCGGGCGCAGGCGTAGGTATTATCTCTACCGATATTGCATACTATATTTACCCCTATATCAAGCGGAAAATCTTTAAGAACCGAACGGTTTCCACGATGGTCATGCCTACGTACCAGAACGGGGC
>JACXTT010003736.1_pt1 | contig 23171 bp, 18 predicted proteins | sample 9270951 | NCBI WGS metagenome assembly JACXTT01 (sample SAMN15532306, study PRJNA645909) | rock metagenome | isolation source: weathered quartz diorite | place: Puerto Rico | collected 2017-06-21
GGATAGTGGTCTGGAACGCGGAATTCACGATCGCCGCTATGGATTGTGACGCCCATCCACATCTTGTCCGCCTTGATGAGCGGGAAGATCTCTTTCAAGGTGATCACGCTCTGGTTTCCGATGATCAGGAACTTCTTTTGGTGCTCCACTCTTAGCTGCGCGACGTACTCCCGGAACAGTGAGAACGGCGGGTTGGTGACGACGATGTCGGCCTCTGTGAGAAAGGCGACGCACTCGGGGCTGCGAAAGTCGCCGCCGGGGTATAGTTCGTCGCCTTTGAGTGCAATGCGGGCGGCCCTGTTGCGCTTGAGGAAAAGCTCAACGTCCGTCACGTTCGCGGCGCCGTCTCCGTCCTCGTCTTTCACGTGGTTGAGGATGATGGCGAGGGCCTTGGGCTTCTGCCGCTTGCCGTTGCCCTCGTTGTATTCCGGGAACAGTGTGCCCTGTCCGGCGATCGGGGAGCCGTCGTAGCTGGTGGTGATGAGCTTCCTGAGGCCGAGCTTGTTGAAGTTTGCGGCGAAGTACTTGAAGAAGTTGCTCTCAAAAGGGTCGTCGCAGTTGCAGTAAACGATTTTGTTGCGGAAGGTGTCAGGGTCGAACTCGAGGTAGGCTTCGACTTCCTTTTGGATGTCCACGTACTGGGTGTAGAACTCGTCCTTCTTGGCCGCCTTCGCGGCGCCCAACCCTCGATTCATTGGATCGCTTTCCGCCTGGGTTGGCACGTCCGTCCAATGGCTGGACCCTCTAAGCCGCTTGTGAGTAGTTTCTCGAGGAGCTGTTTTCGTCATTGCCCTATCCGTGCTCGATCATAGTCCGCCCAACGCCAGGCTAAGCCGCGGTGGGCGAACGCCCAACGCGGCGGCCAACCACCTCCCAACACGCCCACCGGCGGCTTCAGCCGGGGGTTAGCGGGCACGGTCCCTGCGTGCCTCGGCCCCGTCGGCTTGCGCCCCGCGTGGGCCGCGGGGCCACTTGACCGCGTGATGCGGAGCAGCCGGCGGAGTCCTCTTACCTGCTCCATCTTGAGACCAGCTCTTACCCAAGAACTTTCACTTGGAGCATGTGTGACCCGCTAACGCTAATTATGCTGCCCGGTATAGCTCAACCAATATGGCGAGTTTGCCATTCAGCGCAATACACACCGCAAACATCCGTGGACATGTGATGCATCAACGCGCTCAAGGAGTGCGACTTCGGTCGTGATGCTCATCGGTTGCCTGTGGAGCCTCTGTAAATCAGAGTATACATCCCTAGCCGCCAGCAAGAGCGCCAGCCCCAGCAGGTGGTCTGCTATGTCTTCTCCGGCGATTGGAGTAGTCTGCCGCAGAAGGAGGATGGCTCGCATGGGGTGACACCGATCCGAGACACGACGGCCGGCCGCGCGCACCGGGAGAGGCCGAGCTGGCGGCAGCCGGGGCGCCGCCTGCGCCCCTGGGGCGTTCTGCTCGTTACGTTGATCTTCGCGCCGTGCCGGGCCCAGGAGACGCTGCCGGCCGACCGGCGCGCGAAGATCGACGCCGCGGTCGCGCGCGTGATCGAGAAGACCGGCGCGCCGAGCGCCTCGATCGCCGTGGTGCGGGACGGCAAGATCGCCTACGTCCACGCCTACGGGACGGCCAACCTCGAGACCAGGACTCCCGCCACCCCGGGCATGCGGTACAGCGTCGGGTCGATCAGCAAGCAGTTCACGGCCAGCGCCGTGCTGCTGCTGGCCGAGGAGGGCCGGCTGTCGCTCGACGACCGGATGGTGCGCTATCTGCCCGACCTGACCCGCGCGCGCGACGTCACGCTGCGTCAGGTGCTGTCGATGACGTCCGGGTATCAGGATTTCTGGCCGCAGGACTACGTGATGCCGGAGATGCTGAATCCGATCACCGCCCGCGAGATCGTGGATCGCTGGGGACGCAAGCCGCTCGACTTCGAGCCCGGGACGGAGTGGCAGTACAGCAACACCAACTACGTCATCGCGGGGATGGTCGTCGAAAGGGTCGCCGGCGTGCCGCTGCTCGACTTCCTGCAGCAGCGCGTGTTCCGCCCGCTCGGGATGACGAGCGTCACCAACACCGACGAGGTGCCCCTCGGCGCCGCCGACCCGGTCCGTTACCTGCGCTACGCCACGGGTCCGCCCCGGCCGGCGCCGAAGGAGGGGAAGGGCTGGCTGTTCGCCGCCGGCGAGCTGGCGATGACGGCTGCGGATCTCGCGAAGTGGGACGTGTCGCTGATCGATCGCACGATCCTCAAGCCGGAGTCGTACCGCTCCCTGGAGACCGAGGTCATGCTGGAGAGCGGCGCCGGGACGTCGTACGGACTCGGGGTGAGGGTCGCGATCGCGGACGGCCGCCGCCTGATCGCGCACGGCGGCGAGGTGTCCGGCTTCTCGGCGCAGAACCGCGTTTTCCCCGATGAGCGCGCCGCCGTCGTGGTCCTGGTCAACCTCGACAGCACCGATGCCGCGGCGCAGATCGCCAACGCGATCGCCACCCTGCTGTTCGCGTCCGGCGGCGCGCAGGACGCCGTCGAGCAGGCGAAGCAGGTGTTCGCCGCCCTCCAGAAGGGGACGATCGACCGCTCCCTGTTCTCCTCCAACGCCAACGCCTACTTCGACGACCGCGCCCTGCGCGACTTCGCCTCGAGCCTCGGCCGCCTGGGCGCGCCGAAGGAGTTCACCCAGGAGTCGCAGCACCAGCGCGGCGGGATGACGGTGCGCCGCTTCAAGGTCGAGTTCCCGAAGCAGACCCTATCGATCACCTCGCTCACCCTGCCCGACGGAAAGCTCGAACAGTTCATCGTCGCGCCGGATTAGGGGTCTTCAGCTCTGAACCGACATCGTGGGAGCAGTTGTGCGGGTGTCGATGGCCGCGAGCCCTCGGTCGTGCCGGACCGGCTTTCCCGTCGGTGTCTCCAGCTCCGGAGTCATGTCCGTCTCGGAGAGAAGCTCCGCGTAGCGTCCGAGCCGCTTGGCATAGAGCCGCCTGTAGAACGCGGGCAGCCTCGTGGTCCGGCCCTCGTGGAAGCTCCGGAACTCCGCGTCGTTTCCGAAGCGTTCGAGCGTGCGCGTCAGTTTCCCGAGAATCCCCTTGAACGCGAACGCACGCAACACGTAGAGGGTCTTGAGCGAGTAGTCGGGCGTGGAGGTGATCCGGGCGCCCAGAAGTTTGTAGGAGTTCGCCGCGGAATAGATCTCGATGAGCTTTGCGTAATACTCCTGCGGGCCGTAGTTCTTCAGCGTCATCACCAGGTAGGGCATGTAATAGAAGGCGAACGGCATCGAAGTCAGAATCCTGCCCTTCGCCAGATAGTCGTCATAGAGCGGCGTGCGCCCATAGGGCGTCGGAATGTTGATGGTCGGCCAGACGTAGGGCACCCGGCGGATGAACTCCGTGGTCATCTCGACCGGGTCATCCCCCTCGTCCACGTCGGTCCCGAAGATGAAATTGGCCTGGATGTTGGGAACGAACTCGTGGATCTCGCCGATCCGCGCGATGACGCCCTCGAGCTTCTCCCGTCCTCCGTTCCGCCCGACACCGGTCTTGTTGGAGTAATCGGTCCACGACTCGATTCCGGGCGCCGTGTAGAAGCAGTTCGTCTCCTTGAGCCGCCGCAGCCGGGGCCCTTTCAGGACGGACAGCGAGCTTTCCATCACGTAAGGATTGCGCTCGTTCTCCGGCAGGCCGGAGATGATATCCATCGTGCGATCGAACTGGACGCCGAAGTTCGGGTCGTGATAGCTGACGTACACCCCCGGGAACCGGCCGGCGATGAATCGGAGATCGGCGCCCAGCCGGTCGCCGGCGATCGAGATGTAGGGTTTGTCCCAGTCGACGCAGAAGTCGCAGTCGTAGGGGCACCCGACGCTCGACAGCAGACCGATGTTGGCGGCATAGGGCGGGCGGCCCTCGGTCAGCGAGGACTTGAGGATGTGGGGCAACCTTTCCTCGACGGTCGGGATCTCCGTCAGCGCCCGGCCGCTGGAGATCACCTGGTTGCGATCGAAGGCCCCGCGGAGGACGTCGTCGATCAGCCCCCTGTCGCAGTCCTGCACCACCAGGTCGAAGAATCTCAGACAATCATTCGGGAAGGAGCGGGCGTGGGGACCCCCGATGACGGTCAGTGCGCCATGACGGCGATGGATTCTGGCCAGGGCACAGGCGGTGGCGCTGGCGTGCGTGTAGGTGGAGACGAACAGGACGTCCAGGTCATGGGGGAGCAGGCTCTCGGGATCCTGTTGTCCGTAGTAGGTCGAGTAGGTCACGTCATGCCCGAGCTGCTGGCACCAGACCGCCACCACCTGCGGCATGATGCTGGCATAGTGCCGCTTGAAGCGCGCGCCGTAGAAGCGAGTGCCCCAGTTCTGCCAGACGGAGTCGCTGATCAGCTCGATCACGCCGACGCGTCGTCTCTTCAAGCGAAGACTCCTGTCGCAGCGCGTCATTATATATACGCGCAGCGTCGGCGGGTGGGGTTTCTCCCGTCGCGCCTCGTCCGGGCTTGACAGTGCCGAGCATCTCCGAATAATGAAGCCCTTGAATCGACCGCTCGGTGCGCTCGGGTGTCCAGGATTTCGCCGCTGATCACCCTCATCGCCGCCGCGCAGATGCTTGCGATGGCGGGCGCGAGCCCCGGCGCCGTCACGCGCCTGGACGGCAGCACGATTGCGCCGGCCGAGATCGACGCGACCATCACGCGCCTGATGCACGCCGCCGAGGTCGAAGGCGTCGGCATCGCACTCTTCAACGAGGGGAAGATCGCCTATCTTCGGGCCTATGGTATCCGGGACAAGGAGAAGCATCTGCCCCTGACCGAAGACTCGGTGATGACCGCGGCGTCCTTCACGAAAGTTGCTTTCGCTTACATGGTGATGCAGCTCGTCGACGAAGGGTCCCTGGACCTTGACAGACCGGTCCAGGAATACCTGCCGAAGCCGCTGCCCGAATACCCGCAGTATCGGGACCTGGCCGACGACTCACGCTACAAGCGACTGACCGCCAGGATCCTGCTCAGTCACACGAGCGGCTTTCCGAACTGGCGCGCGTTCGAGGATGATCGGAAGCTGAAAATCCACTTTGAGCCGGGATCGAGATATGCGTATTCCGGCGAGGGGATCGACCTGCTCCAGCTGGTGGTCGAGACCATAACGAAACAGCCTTTGCAGGAGCTGATGCAGACGCGTGTCTTCGAGCCTTTGCGGATGACGCGCACCAGCATGGTGTGGAAAGAGCGCTTCAACGGCGATTACGCGAACGGCTATGACGAGCATGGACGTTCGCTGGGCCCCGAGCGGCGAAAGACGGCGGATGCCGCCGGATCGATGCAGACGACTCCGCGCGACTTTGCCCGATTCATGGTCGCAGTGATGCAGGGCCGAGGGTTGGCCAAGAAGACCCGAGCCGTCATGCTCAGTCCACAAATCCAGATCGTCTCGAAGCATCAGTTCCCGACGCTGGCGAGCGATACGACGGACGAAAACAGAGCCATTCGTCTCAGTTACGGACTCGGCTGGGGCCTCTATTGGACGAAATACGGGGAAGTGTTCTTCAAGGAGGGGCACGACGAGGGCTGGCGCAACTACACGGCGTGCTTTGACGAGCGCAGGGCGGGAATCGTGATCATGACGAACAGCTCGAACGGCGAAGGGATCTTCAAGGAGATCCTGGAAACGCTGATCGCGGATACATTCACGCCGATCGAATGGGAGGGGTACGCCCCGCGCCGCTGAAAGGCTTCTGACGACGCCGGCGTCGATTCGCTTCCGGCCGGGCGCGACTATCGCTTGTCGGGCGGGAGGCGAAGCAGCCCGGCCCGGTCGACCGGCTCTCCGTCCAGATAGAGTCTGGAGATTTCCTTCAGATTCGCCAGGTCCTCGAGCGGGTTCCGGTCGAGCACGAGGAGGTCCGCACGACTTCCGGCCGCGATCGCGCCGAGCTCCGTCCAGCCGAAGAGCTCACGAAAGTTGCCGGTCGCAGCCGCGAGCGCCTGCCGCGGCGTCAGGCCGATGCGGGCGAGCAGCTCCAGCTCCGTGTGGAGTGAGATCCCCGGCATCGTCCCGAACGCGCTGGTCCCGCTGCCCGCAAGGTACCTCGCGCCCGCCTGCCGATAGCGTGTCTCGATTCGAAGAAGCGCCGCCGGGAGCGCGGCCGGCGCGTAATCGGCCGTGATGCGCGGCTCCGGACGGCGATCGCCCGTCGCAGGATCGGCCGGCAGATGGATCGTAGCAGGATCGAGAATCGAAGCCGCCGGCTCCTTCCAGAGATTCCGATGCCCCGGCAGATCGAGGTATTCGAGGGAGAGCGTGGGGATCAGCCCGACGCGGGCCCGGCCCAGAACCGGCGCGTAACGGCCGAGAGCGGCGTCGTCCGCCGGCAGGCGGGTGAGGTAGTCGTAGTACGTCGCCTTCGGCGGGCCGAACGGATCCGCCGCGACCGCCGCGCGCATCTCGGCGGGAGCGAGCTCGAGCGAATAGCGGCTCGTGTGGACGAACGCCTGGATGCCGGCGTCGATCGCGGCAGGATAGGGCGTCCGGCCGAGCTCCCCGATCGTCGCGATCCCGAGCGTCTTCGCCCTTTGGACCAGCGTCCGAACGAGGTCCGGCGGGACCGGATAGTAGACGAGCGCGACCTTGATTCCTCGCTTGACCGCCGCCTGGAGGTCCGCCACCGATTCGACCGCTTCGAGCGCATAGATGTGAGGCGAGGGACGGGCGTCGAGCTCCCTCGCCGCTCGTCTTCGACGCCTACGATCGACATCACGCCCATGTAGACGTAGGCGTTCGCCTGCGCCTGGCTGTTCAAACCGCCGAAACCGTCGATGAGGCCCGGAATCACGAACTTCCCGGCGACATCGACGCGCTCGGCACCTTCGGGAATCGTGATGCTGGCGTGCGGCCCGGCGGCGACGATCCGCTCGCCGCGGAGGAGCACGACGGAATCGGGAATGTCGCGGGCGGAGCTGCCGAAATTCGAGAGGTCGAGAAGCGTACCGCCGACGAGCGCGACGGTCCGCCGCTCGGCAGCCGGCAGATTCGGGGAAAGAAGAAGAGCGAAGGCGAAGACGCTCCAGTGCCGCCTCATCAGGTGCCGACCGCTCCCGGGAGGTTGGTGAGAACGTGAACGATCAGTCCGGGCCAAAGGCTCCGGGAATCCGCCCTGAGGAGTCCCAGCACGAGCCCCAGCGGCAGGGCGAAGCCAACCTGCAGCAGGGCGCCCGGGGTGAGCTGGAATCCGTGCAGCTGAAGGTGATGGAGGCCGAAGAGAATCGTCGTCACCACGATCGGAGGACCCGAGGCGACGTCGACCAGGCTCCGCTCCACCAGCTCGAATACGGCCCCTCGGAAGAGCAGCTCCTCCTGCAGAGGGCCAAAGAGCAGGAAGCCCGTGAGCTGCGCAGGGGTATGACCGAGCCGGTATCGAATCCAATGGCCGGCCCCGAGCGCGGCGACAGCCGACCCTGAGAGCCAGAAAGCAAGCCAGACCGTGCTGACACGACCGACACGGCGCCAGCTCGTGTCGGGAAGCGGGAGCCCGAATGGGCGAGCGGGGCGTATGGCGACGTAGACGCCGAGGCAGACAAGGAACGACACGATGCAGCTGTCGGGCAGCCAGTCCCATCTCGGGGCAAGGGCGGATGCGGCGCGATTGACCGTGGTCACGAGCGCAAGAGACAGGAGGCTCAGTGTCACCAGAGCCGATCGAGACCGGACCGTAGGCTCGCTGTTCCCCATCGACCTTCCTCCCCGGAAGATCCTGCACGGCTCAGGGCGCCAGCATAGCCATCTGCTTCTTGTTCGACAATCCTCGGGAGTTTCGGGGTACTCTGAATCTGCGATGGCTCGATCCGACCGGCCCTCTCGGGTCGTCGTCCCCCTGACGGCCGCCGTGCTCGTCGCGGCCTGCGTCGTCCTCTTTCTGTACCTCCGGGGTCGGCCGGATCACACCGAAGGCCCCAGGGAGGCGCCGGCGGCCCGCGAACTGGATCTCGGAGGGGGCCCGTCAGGAGCGGGAAACTCCGTCCCCGTGCTTTCTTCGCCCGCCGCGCTGCAGGAGGTGACGCTCGTTTTCGTGGTGCCGGTCAACCCCGGCGCGCTCTACGAGGTCGAGGTCCAGGGTCCCGATGAACAGCCGCTGATCAGGTACGAGCGCGGGCCGTTGCCGCTGGACGACCAGGGCGGCGCGAGGGTCAGCATCCCGACCTCGCACTTCGAGAAGCCCGGCGCATACCGCCTCCTGGTGCGGGAGTTCTCGCCGGATGGAGGGGTCCGGGAGTACCGCTACCCCTTCCGCGTCACTCTTCCCACTTCGGGGTGATGCCTGTGATCGGACAGCCCGACTCTCCAGGCCGCACAAAGCGATTCGCCGCCGCATTCGCCGTCGCCGCCGCTTCGGACTTCCTCTCGGCGTGGACGGAGCTCGTTCTGCCACTCCAGTGGGCGCTCGATCTCCTGACCGCCGGGCTCCTGTTTCTGATTCTGGGCCGGCAGTGGCTGATCCTGCCCGGCCTGATCGCCGAGGCGATCCCCGGCATCGCGATGTTCCCGTCATGGCTGCTCGTGGTCGCGTCGATTGTTTTCTGGGGAACGGTCGGCCCATCGGCTCGCCATCCGCCACGGTCTTGAGATCGGCGCGAGCGATTTTGCGGCACGAACCAGGGCCTCCATCGCCGGATCATTGACGCGCAGGGCGCCCCGAACAAACGCTCTTGCCCGACGCTTGCGCGGTTCCTACATTCTCTCTATCGATCCGTCGCGGGACCCCCTGCCACTGGCCCGCTCTCACGGCTCGACAGAAGGGAGGATACGATGCGGCTCAGTTTTCGGAGGTCTTCACGACCGACGCGCCACGCAGAGTCTGTCCGTGCCCTGGCTCTCGTCGCGGCCGGCGCGATCGTCATCGCCGGCGGCGTCTCGACCGCCTGCGTCTCGACCAGCCAGTACTCTCAGCTCGAGCAGGAGCGCGACGCACTGGCGGCGCGCAACAGCGAGCTCACGACCGAAAAGAGCGCCCTCGAGGCGAAGATGGCGACCCTGCAGACGCAGGGAGAGGAGCTCGATTCGAAGCTGCACGAGCGCGAGGACGAGACCCGCAAGCTGCAGGAGACCTACGACGGCCTCAAGAAGAGCCTCGAAAAGGAGCTGAAGGCGGGGCAGATCGAGGTCGAGCAGCTGCGCGACGGCCTGCGGGTGAACGTGGCGCAGGACATCCTGTTCGACTCGGGCTCCGCCGCGCTCGACAAGAACGGCACGTCGGTGCTGGGCAAGGTCGCGACCCAGCTCAAGAAATCGTCGCACCAGATCCTGGTGATCGGACACACGGACAACAAGCCGATCCGACCGGCGCTGGCGAAGCAGTACCCGTCGAATTGGGAGCTGGCCGGCGCCCGCGCGGCGAGCGTCGTCCGGCTCTTCGCCCAGTCGGGGCTCTCGAGCAAGCGCATGCGCGCCGTCTCGGTGGCCGACTCCCAGCCGGTCGCGTCGAACAGCACAGAGGAAGGTCGAGCCAGGAACCGGCGCATCGAGATCCGCCTGCGCCCGGTCACGCCCGAGGGTTGAACCGCGGGACTCTACCTGTCCCGAGCGACCACACCCTTCAGATCGGTGTGCGCTCTGGCGGTGAGGCCCGAGGTCGGGCAGCACGAATCGAGCCGCTAGAGCAGCGACTCGGCCTCTGCACGCTCGCCGGCGGAAAGGTGGGCGAAGAACAGGCCGTACAGCGTCACGTCGAGCGAGCCGTGCGTCGGGACCTCCTTCAGGCAACGCTCGAAGCTCTTCTTCGCGGATGGCAGGTCTCCCATCTTGAGACTGTTCCATCCGATCAGGGTGAGGGCCTCGGCCAGCACCTCCGGCCGGGAGCGTACTTCCTTCGTCGCAAGAGCCTTCTCGAGGAACACCGTGCTGGCTTGAAAGAGCTTCATCTTCTGATAGGCGATCCCGATCTGCCGGAGCGCCTCCAGATCGTGGCGATCGGCATCGAGCCGCGCCTGCCACGGCTTCACTTCCGAGAAGTCACCGGGCATGGCCTTGAGGAGCGTCAGATACTCATCGGGATCGCCGAATCCTTCCCGCCGCGCGAGCTCCGTCCCCCAGGGGTCGCTGAGAACGAGGGTCGGCAAGGCCTGAGTTCGGTATCGCTGCGCGATCTCGGGATAATGGTCGACGTTGATCTTGAGGCAGACGAACTTGCCCGACAGCTCCACGACGTCAGCCCTGGACCAGAAGCTGGCCTCCATTTCCCTGCAGGGCCCGCACCAGGACGCCCAGAAGTCGAGGAGAACGGGCTTCCCTCCCTGGCGCCCGAGATCCATCGCCTGGGGCAGGCTGTTGCGCCATTCGATCGCCGGCGGGGCAGGAGATGGCTCCGCGGACCACGCCAGGGCCGTGCAGAGCAGGAGCGCGGGCGCCACGATGATCGTTCGAGAAGCGCCGGGCTCGACGCGCGTTGTGGGCCGGATCGTCACGGTTGCCCTTCTATCTACCGCCACCGGGTGGATCTGTCAACAGGATCATGTGCGTTCGGCTCACTCCCTCTCGAAGGTGAGTCGGGCGATCTCGGCCGGCTCGCCCTTCAGCCCTGTGAGCTCGATGTCGAGCGCGGTCGGCTGGTCGGTCTGGAACGAGAAGCGCCTTTCGCCGACAGCGACTATCTCACCGGTGAGGGACCCGTACAGACGAATGCCGACCGGCGAGCCCGAGGATTCGACAGCTCCGATCCAGCGGCCGGACGAGAACGGCAGTCCCCGGTAGACCGTTCGTCCCCCCGGCGGCAGCGTGGTGACCAGTTGCCCGCCCGGATCGAGGCGCGCGGCAGTGTCGGCCCCCGTCGACAAGAGAAACCCGGGGACGACGACGCGCGAAGCAGAGCGCTCGACGCCGATCCGACCGCGCTCCTTGCGAGCCCAGATCCGCGAGCGGAACGTGTAGGGGACCCGACCCTCGAAGGTGATGAGCGCGTACTCGAGCCGGAAGCGCGGGTCGGTCGCCATCTGGAATCCGCTCAGGGAGCAGGGCGTATCCCTCCCGGCAGGGCTGCAAAACACGACCAGGTCCGGCAGGAGCGAGAGAACGTACGCACCGTCGCCGAGCTCGTGGCCGAGCGAGCCCCTCCCGAACCAGGGAGGCCGTGTGCGGGCGATGTGGCGGTCGTTGAGCCCCAGCATGTCGAGCGCCGGAAGGTCGGAGAAGTACGGCAGGCAGCCCGCCGAGTCGACAGCCATGAGCGGCTTTTGCGCGCCGAACGCGTGCTTCAGGAGAAGCCCGATCACTTCGCCGTCCCACTCCCAGCGCTCGCGCAGAGCCCTCCGGTCCTCCGGATCCCGCCATTGCTGGACGAGAAGAAAACCGAGCAGCAGAGCGGTCGTGAACCACAGGACCCATTTCGGTGCAGCGAGGCGCCGCAGCAACCAGGCCAGGCCCTGCGCCGCGAGGAGGGCAGCGATGACGACGACGATGATCAGATGTCGCCATGCCGGGAAAATATCCCCCCCGATGGCCGCGACATAGGCGCTCCACAACAGAAGCGGTGCGGCGAGCAAGATGGCCCGCCGGCGAAACGTGACGTCGCCGACGCCGGCGAAGAGTCCCACGGCCGCCAGAGCCAGGAGCCCCCCGAGCGACCAGGCTCCTTCGCCCAGATAGCGGAGCCCCTCCGCCAGGCGCTGTGGGGTGAAGACGAGCTTGACGTACGCCGTGTTCGGGAGCCATTCGCCGTAATAGACGAGCCGGAGCGCGAGCTGCCCGATGCAGGCGAAGAGAGATGGAATGGCCAAAGCCACTGTCGTCAGGATCGAGGCGCCGCCGAGGCCTCTGGCCAGGGCGATTCCGACGCAGACGGCGACAGTGAAGAGAACCCCGTCAGGTCGGGTCAGACACGCGAGGGCAAGGAGCACACCCGGCACCATGAGGTGGGTGAGCCCGACGTCCTCCCTCTCGATGAGTGGATAGCAGAGAACGAGCGCCCAGGCGACAAGTGCCGCGAGGAGCGGCTGCTCCATGCCACCGATCGCCCAGACAGCGATGGGGGCGCACAACGCGACTCCGAGCGAAGAGGCGAGAGCGGGCAGTGCCTCGCCGATGCTTCGCGGCACGCTGGCGTAAACGATGGCGCCGATCGTCGCCGCCATTCCCAGCACGCCCAGGACCCGGGCCGCGCAAATCGGATCGATCCCGAGCGCGTGCGCCGCGGCGACACAAAGGACCCAGAGGAGGTTCGAGTACCCCTCGACGCGCTCTCCGTCGGTCCAGGTAAGACCCTTCCCCTGCACCAGTCGCTCGGCGTATCTGAGCGAGATCAGGGCATCGTCGGCGATGAAAGGCAGGTAGCGCCAGGCGTGCACGGTCAGGACAAGAATGGCCGCCAGCGCGACCAGGAGCCCCGCGCCCCATGCGAATCGGGCGCGGCCTACCGGCGCGCCGGGCAACGAGCAATCCTGCGCGTCACGTCGGCTCATAGGAAGAACAGGCTGCATGGTATTCCCGGTCACGGGTCATCCGTCAACTGGAAGGAGTGGTGGAGGTGGGTGAAGCGCGAGGCTTTATCTGACGGAATGCGCAACGGCAGACGGCTGAGGGTGATGGGAAGCGCGCGCATAATACTCGGGATAGTTCGCTTCGTTCATATCCGAATGCTCCGGCGTGTGACATTCGAAGCAGGCCTGCGGCGGCGGCTGCCGGACGATGTTCTGGGCCGTCGGGTTCAACACGTGGAGGCTTCCGGGCCCGTGACACATCTCACACTGCACATGCCGCAGCGCTTCCCCAGGGTCTCCCACGTGGTAGCCGGAGGGATAGCCGAATCCCGTGACATGACATCCGACGCAACGGGGTGCATAGTTCCGGTGTCGCGCCAGGAGGACCGAAAAGGCCGCTCCATGGGGCGACTCCGGCCAGGCCTGGGCTTCATCAGCGTGGCAGCGCGCACACCAGCTCCCACCGACGTAATCGCTCTTCAGCAAGGCGGGAAGGACCTGCGCCACGGGAATCATGCGGCCCGCCAAAGACTGATTGGTTTTCATCGAGTCGTAGAAACTGGCAAGACGTTCTCGAAACGGCCTGTAGTCGGGCACGTCCTCCGCGAGCATGTGCTGCTCGAGCCCCATCTCCACGATGCGGTTGTTCTTGTCGATGCCCAGCCGCAGGTCCTCGAGCCATTTGCCTTCCGCCGTGCTGAAATAGACAAGTCGCCCTCGGTAGAATCCATACAGATGGAACTCGTCGCCCGTTTCGAACGCGAAGACGCCGTCGGTGGCCGCCTTCGCTGCCTCCGTGCTGAGCACTGCGTCGACCTCCGGGATGCGCTCCACGATGCTCCGGATCAGTGTGGGACTCAGTGCGCCCATCGCAACGACCAGATTCGACCGGGCGCGCACGCGTCGCGCCGCCTGGGCGAGCGCGTCGAGCGGGTCGCGAACCTGCAGGCCGGCCAGATGCTCCTCATAATACCGCTGGAGACTCTCCGCGTAGTCCGACGGGTCGAGCACGCTGATCCAGGCTATCCGCAATCGGCCTACCCGCGAGAGCCTGCTCGGCGCCCCGACAGGTCGACCCATGAATTCGAGGTTGGAATTGACGTACGGGATCGGCAGACCACCCACGATCTCGATGAACGCCTTCGGTCCCCGGAGCATCTCGGCGTCGCCGATGGCCGCCGCGGCATAGTTCTCGCGGGACATGAGCTCCAGTCCGAGCCTGGTCTCTCCGAGCGACACATCGTCAAGGCGTGGCTCGCTCGAGTCGGCTACGAAGCTGTTTCCGAGGTCGATCAGGACGACCGGATCACCACGCGACACGAGACGCCGTCTGACGGTCTCCCGCCGCGCGATGCCGCCCGTCTGACGTGCGACGCACCCGCAGACCTCGAGCATCCCACGCGTTTCGCCGGTGACCAACAAGGCGAGATGTCCCGAAGCGGTCCCGACCGAGCTCGGATCGGGCGCGAGCGTCAAGGTGATGGGCGAGATTCGGGTCGCCCGTGCGATCCATTCCGCCGGGATGGACGATTTGGAGTAGGCGATTCTTTCGAGGAGATCCCACCCTCCGCCACCCATCCGCGCGAGGGTCGCGAGAGGCTCCAGATCGGTGGTGTCGCGGAGAACGGATCGCGCGAGAATGCTGGCCGCTCCGCCATTCCCGTCCGCGGATCCGGCCAGCATGCTATCCGCGATCGCCAGAATGAATGCCCCTTTGGCGGTACGCTTTCGTGTCGCGACCGGATCATCGATCGGCGAATCTCTTCGAAGCGAAACGAAATCCTGCCGTGCTCCTCGTGCCCGACGGAGCCATTCCGCGACCGCTGGTCGCCCCCCCGCGGCTTCGGCGGCAGCCACGCCGACGAAGGATGGGAGCGCCTCGTCAAGCCACGCACCGGCCGCCTTCGCCCGAAGCGGCGAAGACCGGAAGGAGGTCCACGCCCGTGCCATGGTGCTGACGAGGTCGACGATCTCTATGGGGCCCGTTGCAGACATCTCGCTCCCCTGTCCGCCGGAGGAGGGCGAAACCTGGATCATCGAGCCGTCGGCTGGCGTTGGCTGTACGACGATGCTGTAATCGTGACCCAGCGAGCCCATCGTGCTGCTCAAGTACACGAACGCCTTCCGCGCCGCTTCGAAGACCTCCGACTGGAGGCCTTCTGGAAGATCGCTCCTGGCGAAGAGACGGAGAGTGTCGCCCGAGATTCGCGCAGTCTTCTCGGAGAAGGCGCCCAGGCCGAAGATTCCTTCTACCATCTCGGCCGCTCCTCTCCCGACGCCCGTTCGACGGATCGCCTGTTCGCCCTCGGTCAGGGTCCCGTAGGTCTTCCATCCAGGCGGCAGCCGAAAAGTCAGCCGGACATCGGAGATCGAATCGTACCAGGAGGGGAGAAGGAACAGATTTCGACCCGAGAGGAGCGCCCCTCGAGCGTCGAGATAACCGAAACGGGTGCCATGGCTCCCCTGGACCAGGCTTCCAACCCAGGCGCCTGGCTGCACGCGATATGCGTACGTGAACTTTCTCAGACCTCGGAGTGTGACGACCCGCTCGGTAAACCCCCTGGTGGCTGATCCAATCCCTGCATCCGGCCGCGCAATCCATGGCAGGTCGTGACCTGCCGGACCCGACACGCGGAACACGCTTGGTCGCAGGAGGTCATCCTGGACCATCTCTTTGATGACGCACGACTCGGCTGCCGGAGCGTTCACCAGGCAGGTGACGTCGAGCGCGGATCGCTCCGCGTCGGTCAAGTCGACCTGGCATTCAATCGACGTGGGACGGACACACCCGGGGGTGAGCAAGGCTAGAGCGAGGGCAAGCACGCTGAAGGACAGAGAGGCCCGGCCACCCCTCAATTGTGGCCGGACCCCTCGCGAACTCAGTGACAGTCGTCGTTGTGAAACGCACCCGGCGGACATGGCCCAACCATGCAGTGGGTGGCACAGCATGGACTAAACCCGATCTGACACTTGCCGCACTGCACGCAGGGGCCGGTCACCGGCGTCGGCTGCACCTCCACGACTTGCTGCAGGCTCGGCTCGCCCGTGGTGACGCTGCCAGCCGAAACTCGGTTGGATAGAGCCACCAATGGCAAAAGCAACGCAACGCCCAGTAAAATGAAGAGGAGACGACGTCTCACGGCTCAGTCACCCCCTTTCGACCTCAGGCAGAGTCCACAACTTACGTGGGAATCGAAGGAGCAAAGCAACAGGAGGCAATGGCGAATCGTGATTGAAGAGTACGCTGCTGTTCACGCCTGGTCAAGAAGGAATCCGACCTGCTCCGGAGGCTCACGATGCCAAAGCCTGCGCGGTTTCCAACCGAAGATCGCAGCAGAGCGTCCTGTCTGCGGTATTTCTTCACGATGAGAGCCTCGAAGATTGGTCCTACCGGGATGTTTTGAAAGAATGACAAGTCTATCTCTCTTCAATTCCTTGCCGCTCCAGCCAAATCAGGCCCCGGCGCTCAACAACCACTGGCTGGCGCGCATTATCCCGAAGAAGAGCCGCTTGTGCTCAGGATCTCGGGGACGGTGCACAGGAGGCTGAGCGCTTCAGGGGAAGGTCACGACGGCGTTGTCGACAGGCAATTCCTGACGATGAACAGTGGGGGCCTCCTGGCTCCTGGGCCTCCAGGCCTGACCGGATCCCAGCATGTCCGGGCCGGCGCTCACGCCAAGCTGAGTGAATCCATCGATCTCATAAGGGAGCCCCTCGGCTCCCAACGGTGAGTTGGCGTCCATGAGATGGAAATGCAGATGAGGCGCATCGGAGTTGCCCGAATTGCCGAGTCGCGCGAGCACCTGTCCTGCCTTCACTCTGTCACCGACCCTCACGCGCAGACGGCCCGGCTGAAGATGCGCATAGAGGGCGAAGCGCTCGTGGCCGAGATCGAGGACCAGATAGTTGCCGACGACGTTCTCCAAAGTGATGTTGCGGCTGCTCGCTTCGTTGCTGCCCGCGTTTTCGGGAAGGCCGTCCTTCAGGTCCGAGATCCGCCCGTCCGCCACTGCGAGCACCTCCGCAGCGTAGCCGTAGAAACTGGCATTCGACTTTGGATCACCGTGGAACAAACGTCCGTCGGGACCGAGACGCATCCAATCGATGGCGAAGCGCTGGGCGATCCTCTCCTTGCCGTCAACAGCGACGAGCGCGCGGCGATGATCGTCGCCACCGATCGAATTGAAGGCGATCCATGCGGATCCGCTCAACGGGGAACGCAGCACGGAGACCGGCTCTCGGACGACAGCAACAGCGGAAGTGTTGATCGTGCTCTCGATGGTGCCGCCGCTTCCATCTTTTTTCCGCGGGATGGACAGCGCGAGCCGGTGGCGGAGCTGCGTCGGCGGTCGGGCGCCGCTTTGCAGCGTCAAGTCGAGAAAGATCACGACACTACGCCCTCCGCCAATCGCTTGCCGTTGGCCACCGCTGTCGGCCTCTCCAACGACCATGAGCAGCCTCTCCAACTCCTCACCACGATAGCTGGCCAGGGGCGCGCGTTCATCGTCGCCGAAGACGTCAAGCGCGTTGAGCGTGATCGAGCTCGCGCTGAAGTTGGTGAGGTGAAGCTCGTAAAGGAGGTGGGTCCGACCACCCGCCATGACAGCCTGGGGCGGCGGGCCGGCGATGATGTGAACGGGAAACGCAGAATGGTCTTGCGCTTGCCCTCGGATGGGAATGAGTACGCTGACGACCATCGCTGCGAACAGGCTGACTCGGCAGAGAATCGCCATCTCAGGGAACGGGCCGCAGTTTCTCGAGAAGGGCAACCCAGCGCCGATCCGAATGGAGCGGGTCGCAGAGGTGGTCCTGCGAAATCAAGGCGAGCAACGGGTCGCCTTGCTCGATCGACTTGTCCAGGTACTCGAAGGCTCGATCCCTGTCGCCGAGACCCGTATAGGCGAGCGCAATCGCATAACAGCGCCTGAATCCGCCGGCGGCCGGTGGCGCCTTCAGCTTCTCCAGGAGATGGAGGGCCAGGTCCCTTCGGCCCGAGGCCACGTAACCGTAAGCGAGGGCGCCCCGGGTCCAGGAATCGCCCTCGAAGATCCTGTCCGCCTCGCGTAACTCGGCGATCGCCTCGTCGTATTTCGATTTCAGAATCAATGCTTGTCCGAGGAGCAGGTGGCCGATCCCGAGATTCGCGTTCAGCTCGATCGTCTTGGAAAGCGATTCAATGGCCCGGTCGTACTTGGCATGTCTCAGCCGATTCCATCCCACCTGCGCGTTGGCGAAGGGTGACAGCGGATCGAGCGTAAGCGCTCTTTCGATCTCCGCGAATCCCCGATCCCACTGACCCCGGTAGTTCAGCAGGGCGCCGTACCAGTAATGCGCTGGCGGATAATTGGGGGCCAGCTCCATGGCGCGACGGAATTCGCGTTCTGCTCCGTCCAGATCCCGCTCGTACTGCCATCGGAGGTATCCAAGGGAAGCGTGCGCCTCACCCAGCGCCGGATCCAGCTCCAGCGCCCGGGTGGCGGCTGCCTTCGCCCTGGGGAGCGCCTCGCGCGGATCGAGGTAACCGTAAAACCCGAGCAGGCTGTACGAGTCGGCGAGGCCCGCATGGGCCAGCGCGTACTGTGGATCCGCTGCCAGGGCCTGATTGAAATTCTCCACGGCCTTCAGAAGCGCCCTGCCCCGCTGGTTCCAGAAGTAGCGCCCCTTCAGGTAGGATTGGTACGCTTGGATGCTCTCGGTCGGATGCCTCGCGAGCCTCGTTCTGTCCTCCCCCGTCAGTTTCAGCCGCAGGTTGTCGGAGATCTGCCTGGCGATCTCCTCCTGCACGGACAGGATCTCTGAGGATCTCCTGTCGTATTGCCCGCCCCAGAGGTGGCTGTTGTCGCGCACACCCACAAGCTCCGCGCTGATCGACAGGCTGTCGCCGCGCTGCATCACGCGCCCCGTAAGGACGGCCCGCACCTTCAAGACTCGACCGACCTCCTGGGCGTCCGTGTCGCGCCCTTTATAGTGGAACACGGAATTACGGGACATCACGGTCAGGTTCGGGAGCTGCGACAGGCTGTTGATGAGACTTTCGGCGATGCCGTCACTGAGATATTCCATGTCAGGGTCGTGGCTCGCATTGACGAACGGCAGAACCGCGATCGAATCGATGGCGGCGCCCCGTGGGTGCCACACGTACAGCGCCGCGCTGAGGGCGGTCGCCAATGCGGCCACGCCGGCGACCCAGCCGGCGGCGCGCACGACGGCATGCCGTGGCGATCGTGGCGAGCTCCTTCCGGCCGCTCCCAAGGCGAGGCCCCCCGAGATTGTCTCAAGATCGAACGCCAGATCGTGCGCCGAGTGATACCTTCGGGCCGGGTCCTTCTCCATGCAGTGCCGCACGATTCGATCGAGGGCGGGAGCCACGGGGCCGGTGACGGACGCGAGGTCGGGCGGGTCCTTGCTGAGGATCGCGGTGATGGTGTCGGCCGGCGTGCCGGATCGGAACGCGTGCCGGCCCGTCAGCATCTCGAAGAGGATCGCCCCGAAGGAGAAGATGTCCGACCGGCCGTCGGCAACCTGCCCCCGGAGCTGCTCGGGCGACATGTAGCCGAGTGTGCCCAGCACCACACCCGGATCGGTGCCGGCCTGCAGCGTGGGAATATTGGTGTGCGCCGACGCCGCAATGGCCGGCTCCATCAGCTTCGCGAGCCCGAAATCGAGAATCTTCACCCGGCCATCCTTCGTGACGAAGATGTTTTCGGGTTTCAGATCGCGATGAACGATCCCCCGTGAGTGGGCCGCGTCCAGTCCGTGGGCGATCTGCAGCGCCTGTCCGACCGCCTTCGGATAGGGGATGGGACCTTCGGCGAGCCGCTCCCGCAGCGTCTTCCCCTCCAGAAGCTCGGAGACGATGTAGCTGACGTTGTCCTGCTCGCCGACGTCGTAGATGGTCAGGATGTTGGCGTGATTGAGCGCCCCCGCCACCTGGGCCTCCTGCCGCAAACGCCTGAGGCGCTCCGGGTCGGAGGAGAATTGGTCGGGAAGGACCTTGATTGCCACGTCGCGCCGCAGTCTTTCATCCCGGGCGCGGTACACCTCTCCCATGCCGCCCGCGCCGAGCGGAGCGAGGATCTCGTAGGGACCAAGGCGGCTGCCGGCGGCGAGAGTCACTGGCTGTCCACCGGGGAGCGACTGTCAGGTGTCACGTCGTAGACGAAGAAGCTCCAGGTCCAGCTGGCTCCGAGCAGGAATGTCAGGGTGAGAAGCTCCATAGGGGGAGACATGTTCCAAGATTCGATCTGCCTTGACTTCCCGCCCCACCTCAGCCCGCAGACCCTGACGCAAGCGGAGCAGCGAGCAATGTTGCGCGCCACGCGCCCAAATCTCCGGGATCACCTTAGCTACTCCCTGGCCCTCGGGACCCGGCTCAGGCAGGCCGAGATCGTAGGACTGAATGTCGGGGATGTCTATACCCGGGATGGGAGAGGGGAATCAGTTCCAGCTTAGACCCGAGATCTACTTCAGTCCGGAGCACATCCGGCTGATTCGTCGGACGTCCCGGGAGAACCCGCTCTGGTGAGCGCCTGGCATCTGCCCGGAGCTCCTGCTCCTTGGCTTGAATGTCGCCGAAGCGACCGTAGCGAAGTACCTGGACGGCGAGGCCGCTGGGTTTTACAATCGTCGCATCAGGACCCACGCAGCCGCGGAGAAGAGGAGCACGATTAGGATCAACAGTCCGGGCACTGATAGCGCGGGGGCGCTGGCTACCTCCACACCCACGACACTGGCCTCAGTGCTACTTGGCAGGTCTACCGCGTCGCCATCCCTTTCGACGGTGAACTTGTGGTAGCTTCCGATTTGTAGAGTGCCGAAGGCGAAAGGTCCACCGCCCTGGAAATCGTGGAATGGAACAGTGGGTGGAACGCTGATGGCCGCCTGCATGGATTGCGCAATTGGGTGCACACGGTCGAAAGGACACAGATTGTCGAACGACGAGTAGTCCACCTTCGCCAAACTGATGTTCTTGGCTGCACCTCCCAGATTGTCGTAAAACCCATCCACGAGCGATCCAAAAGTGTGCGGAGGGCCAACAATCCCCTGCGCCGTGAAGTCGTAACAGGCGAAAAGCTCGATGGTCTTTGCGGGCAGAGTCAGGTCGCCGAGTGGAACGCTTGCAATTGCGCTGGTGAAGATGAGTCGGCGGCCGGGCAATGACTTTGGGGGAGGGGTCACGAAGGCCTCGCCGATCAGGGTGCCCGTGAGAGTCGCCGTGCCACACGTTGCGGTGACGCCGGCCCAAATGACGTTGTTGGCTGGATTTAGGTCGCCGCCTTGGTTCTCGAAAACAGTGATCGGTGCTTGTATGAGGTTTCCGTTGCAGGCGATAGCCCACCGAATGTTCCCCTGCGCCGACGCGTTCCAGGAGAAGCCGATCGTGAAGAGAAACGCAAGAATTACATCCCGCACCGGCAAACATCGCATTGTCCTTCGTTGGATAAGGCTTTCGGGCTGATTCTGGTCGGCATCGCAGGAGCGTATGGGGGCCATGAACAGTACTCCTTTCAGTTAGCAAAAAACGATCGACAAGCCGCGGGTCGGCAGAGCCCGACAGCCATAATGAGCCTCCTGTTCAGATGTGGTCCGAGAGCGATGTCACGCGCAAGATCCCCATCAATACGACTTCATTCTCCTGCGAGTCGGGGAGTAATCGGCGTAGGCAAGGCGGCCGCACCGGATGTGCTTTGCACCTGGGTTGAATCGTTTGAAAGCCATCGCTTCCGGCGAGTGGGAAGATGGCACAATCGTACCCCGACCATGGCCGACATCCACGGACTCGAGTACAGCTACACAAGAGGCAGTCTGGCAACTCTGGTGCTTTATCTACTGTCAAATGCACCAGACGTCAACACAAATCTTGACAGCGAAGGCGACCTCTTTGGTCGTCACCCTGAGACAACGCAGCGGGTACAGCTGCCATTGACCTATCGCACAACCCGGCGCGTCATCTCATCGGGAGCCTTCGCGCGGCCTGCTCCTCGCGCCTATCCGCCCCGATAAACTGCCGGTCGAAGAAACCGTCCCTTCTTGCTGTTCGGAATTCTCTATGGTTGCGATAGATCACCCGGGCGTACCACGCGGCGTAATCGAGGACACGAGTCCACTTGGCTTCGTGAGCATATTCGATGAGCAGCTCCGGGCTCGCTGCACCCCTCCGCCCGGCGGCCCTGAGCTGGGCCCAGGCGACAAGCCCTCCCATGGTTCGTACGGAGCGGTCGAGTGCCCGCCGCCCGAGGTTCCGGAGCAGCAGGCGGTCCTCGCGCGGCTGCAGCTCACGGAGGACGTAGGATTGTCGTCCGACCGTGACCGCGCGCAGCAAAGCCGGAGATGCCGCCTGCATGTGCGTCTGGGCCCAAACCACTCGTTCGGCTTCGCTCACCCAAGAAACGCGTCGCACGAGGCTCGCTGCGGCCATTGCCGAGCTGTGGGCCGCCTTCAGGTCGATGAGACGATGCCCATCCGGCGGACCCTTGCCCTCGACCAGCACGACGTACCGCTCGACGCCCAGACTGCCTGTCCCAGCGACCCGCCGCGCGACGTCGACGACCCGGAACGAGGCTTGTTCGGTCTTCCGTGCCGCCCGGCGCGCCAGGCTGGCTGCCCACGCCCTCTCTGGCCTGGTCGCGGGCAGGGCGTATTCCCCGTCCGTTCGAATCCGTCGACGCCCGCTGCGCCTCGTCTCGGTCCGCTTGCGCAGGAGAGCGATCCGCGTTCGCTGGGCCACATCTTTCAGGAGTTTCCGCACTTCTCCCTCCGCGGAGTCCCGCTCTACCCAGCGGATTCGTCCATCGCGCAGCGCGGCAGCGTAGGCGTCGAGAAACGCTGCGCACAACGCACGGCCTTCGTGGGCGGAGAGCGACGTTTCCCTCGCCGCGACAAGGACGCTGCAGGCGCAGCGGACTGGGTCGCGGATACAGGGAGCCAGGGCGGCTTCATCGAAGTCGTTGATGTCGAAATACTCCAGCCGATTGTCGCCTTTGAAGGCGCCGAAGTTTTCCAGGTGCAGGTCCCCGGTGCTCCAGGCAAGAGGTGTGACATCCAGCGGATGTCCCGCCGGCCAGTCCTCCCAGAACAGGTGACACGTCCCCCGGAGGAATGCCAGCGGGCTCTTCGCCATCGCCTTGTATTTCAGGCGCAGGTGCTCGGGATCGCGACCTTCGTTGAACGCCAGAATCCGGTCGGGGGCTGAGTCCAGGGGTCTACCCGATCGCTTCACCTGGCACCCGTCTGCTCGACCCTCAATTCTGTTTGGGATCGACACCGAAATCGTACAGAGTGTACCCACGGACTACGAAGAAATACTCGCCGGCGGGCAAGGGGTCTACAGGAGTCACCCTGTACGTCTTGTAGTAGTTCGCCATCGGTCCCTCTCCGCCCGGCAATGCCGAGATTTGCACCGCTACAAGCTTTTCCTTCGGGATCCCCGATGAACCACCGAACATCCCCCCGTGAGCCACTTCGATCTCTCTCCTATCAGCCTTGATGTTCGGTAGGGCAATCGCGACTACTCCTGATGGCTCTTCGTTGGCAGAAAGCCCCACCTCGAACTCTGGCCTCGGATTGGTGACGCGGAGTTTCGAATGCGCTCCGTCGAGTGCTACTGAGCTACGCGTAAGCAACAGGACATATCACGACCAGGGAAGCTCCGAGGCGTGGATGCAAGACCAGAGCAATCTCTGCGACTGCCGCAGTCGCATGAGGGGACCATGGAGAAG
>JACXTT010003737.1_pt1 | contig 23168 bp, 18 predicted proteins | sample 9270951 | NCBI WGS metagenome assembly JACXTT01 (sample SAMN15532306, study PRJNA645909) | rock metagenome | isolation source: weathered quartz diorite | place: Puerto Rico | collected 2017-06-21
GAGGAAGTGGGCCGAAAGATATCTCCATACTTCAAACAGTTATCTTGCGTGACAGATCCCCCAGTTACTGGGAATGCACCACAACCTCCCCAACGCGCTCTACCTCGGGGAATCGATCGAGATGTTCAAGAAGTAAGGCTGGACTTTCGTCGATCGTAAAGATGCCTTCAAAGGGCCCGCATATCAGTTGCAGCCGGAGCGTCCCGCGCCAGGTCAGAGCCTGCTGCTCTCCTTGGCGCGCTCCAAGGGATGGAAGCTCATGCCGGAGTTCGAGCGGTTGATGGATGATGGCGATTTCGAACTCGCTGCCTTAACCAAGCAGGGCTACTGAAACGACTTCAGCGCTCGCGCCAGCGGAGCTCGAAGCGCAGTCCTTGATCAGGGATAGGATGGACTTCGATCTCCACCTGTTCCGCTCCAGTCAACTGCATGGCCCGGCGGAGCAGGGTGGGGGCCACAGTCGTGGCCCATTCCGGATAAGGGATGGGGCCGTCCATGCGAAGGCGGGCCTCGCCTGGGATCAGGCGCTCCACATTCAAGGTGTTCCCCCGATGGATCCAGGACCAGTAGGTCGAGACCGTTCGGAGGAATCCCTCGACGCCGTGATCCACGTCGATCCCCGGGATGCGAGCGGCGATGACGAACTCCGCCACCAGCTCTCCACGAATTCTCACGGTGGAGCTGCCCAGCCAAGCTACGGCGGCCTCCTCGCAAAGGGCCACTTCGGCAGGTACGATCCACTCGTCATCATCGATGGTGCGACGCCAAGGGGCGGATTCCGGAAGGCTCCTGAGGAACGTCGACCATCCCGATTCCGTGAACTGGGCGCGATGCAGATCGAGGAGCAGGCTGGCCACCTTCCCCCGCATGAGGAATCGGTTCGTATCCGTCATCTGCCCCATGGTTTGCTCATCGAAGGTCTCGAACCACGCCCACCGTTCCCGCCAGCATATCCCCAGTGGCCCATTCCGAACCCCCGGTCCAATCGGTCACGAGGCCACCGGCTTCCATGACCAGCAGCACGCCCGCCGCGTAATCCCAGGGCTGGAGCCCCAGTTCGAAGAAGCCGTCGTAGATGCCCGCAGCCACATGTGACAGGTCCAACGCGGCGCTTCCAGCGCGTCGAATGGCTTTGGCCCGCGGCCAGATGCGATCCAGCGCCTCGCGCCAGAGGGGGTACCTGGGGCCGAGCTGAAAGGCGAATCCTGTCGCGAGAAAGGCGCCATCGAGGCCGGGCTGTTTGGACACCTGCATGGGCTTGCCGTTCCAGGTGGCGCCATCGCCGCGGGTGGCCACGAAGAGATCATTCTTCAGCGGGTCCCACACCACGCCCACGGCGGGGCCCTCGCCGTCCCACAGGGCGATGGAGACGCACCATTGGGGGAAGCCCTGGACGAAGTTCAGCGTGCCGTCGAGCGGATCCACGATCCAACGGCGGTCGGCGTCGCCAGAGGCGCCGGTCTCCTCGCCCAGCCAGCCGTACTGCGGGAAGGCCTGCTCCAGTACGGCGTGGATGGCGGCCTCGCTTTCCTTGTCTGCGATGCTGACGAGATCGTTTTTCGTCTTCTCCTGGATCGAGGCCGGATCCAGGCGTCGCCAATGCCTCATGAGGGCATCGCCCCCGGCCCGGGCAGCGGTGATGGCGGCGTCTCGTTGCGCTTCGAACATGCTCCGAGGGTACTCTCAGGCGCTCCGCGGCTCGATGGCTTCCATCACGAGGAGGGCCATGGACGCGATGAAGGCCCCTGAGTGCACATCCAGCCTCGACCAGGCCCTGGGCCTACAGTGCTCTAGGCAGATCACCCCAAGCAATCCCTTGGAGGTGCGCAAGGGGAGATCCAGCATGGAGGCGATGCCGAGGGGTTTCAGGTAGCCCTCCGCGAATTCGGAGGTGCGGTCATCCTGCACCGCATCCTCAGCGTCCACCACGCGCCCCTCCCACATCTCCCGGAAGTAGTGCGGATAATCGACCACGTTCAGGATGGTGCCTGTCATGTGGGCATCGTTGCGGGCTTCGTAGAGGTCGATGAGCCTCAGGATCCGGGCCTTTCCCTCGAAGCGCCAGATGCTGCAACGATCGACTTCCATCCCTTGGGCGCAGCCCTGGGTGATCTCCCGGTAGGCCGCCGCCGCATCGGGCAGGGAGGCCGCCAAGCCCCGGGCCATGGACACCATCATGGTGCAGTGCCTTTCCAGCGCCGCGTCCATCCTGGCACCTCCGACCCGCGGTATATCGGCATGGCGTATGGGTCCTGAACTTCTGGCGGGTGCTTAGGGTGCCGAAGCGTCACAGGATTGACCAAAGGTAAGCGCTGCGCGTAAACCGCACACCCTGATAGCCTTCCCACACCCATTCGGAGGACTCATGTCCACGTTGAAGAACGCCGTCATCGTCGAGGCCAAGCGCTTGCCCCAGGGCCGGGGTGTGAAGGGCGCCTACGCGGCCACCCGACCCGAGAAGCTCGGCGCGGTGGTGCTGGAGGCTCTCAAGCCGGTGCTCAAGGACTGGTCCTCGTTGGAAGACGTCATCGTCGGCTGCGCCATGCCTGAGGGCGAGCAGGGCATGAACATGGCGCGCCTGATCAGTTTCAAGGCCGGTCTGCCCATCACGGCCGCTGCTGCCACCATCAACCGCTTCTGCGGCTCCAGCCAGGAGACGGTGCTCATGGCTCAGCGCGCCATCCAGACGGGCGTCGGCACGCTCTATCTCGCCGGTGGTGTGGAGAGCATGAGCAAGGTGCCCATGATGGGTTTCAACCCCAGCGTGGATCCCGAACTCACGGCGCACTTCCCCGAGGCCTATTGCTCCATGGGCATCACCGCGGAGAACCTGGCCTCCGATTACAAGATCACCCGTCGCGAGCAGGACGAGTTCGCCTACAACAGCCACCAGAAAGCCGCTGCCGCTTGGGCCAACGGCAAGTTCGCGAAAGAGGTGGTGACCTTCGAGACGATGGGCCTGGATGGAAAACCTGTGACCTTGAAGCAGGACGAGTGCGTGCGCGCCGACACCTCGGTCGAGAAGCTGGGCGAACTGAAGCCCGCCTTCCTCAAGGAGGGCAATGTCACTGCCGGAAATAGCTCGCCGATCACCGACGGCGCGGCCTTCCTCATCATCATGGAGGAGGAAACGGCGAAGGCCATGGGCCTCAAGCCCCGCGCCCGCATCCTCCAGGGCGCCGTGGCTGGCTGCGCGCCCGATCGCATGGGCATCGGCCCCGTGCCCGCGACGAAGAAGGTGCTGGAGCGCCTCGGCCTCACTCTCGATCAGATTGACGCAGTGGAGCTCAACGAGGCCTTCGCCGCCCAGAGCCTCGCCGTCATTCGCGAAGGGAAGTTCGATCCCGCCAAGGTGAATGCCTGGGGTGGCGCTGTCGCGCTCGGTCACCCGCTTGGCTCCAGCGGCGCCCGTATCATCACAACCCTGCTCAACCGCCTCGAGACGGATGGCGGCAAGTACGGTCTGGCCACCATGTGCATCGGCGGCGGGCAGGGCATCGCCTCCGTCATCGAGAAGCTGTGAGGCCCGACATGGCGGAGATCAAGAAAGTCGCCGTACTCGGCTCGGGCGTCATGGGCTCGGGCATTGCCGCCCACTGTGCCTCCGCGGGCTGCCAGGTGGAGCTCCTCGACATCGTCATTGATGACGCAGCCCCCGATAAGTTGGCCGAGGGCGCGCTGGCGGGCCTCGCCAAGAGTAAGCCCGCGCTGATGATGCATGCAGCTCATCTGAAGAAGATCCGCACGGGCAACCTGCGCGATCACCTCGATCGACTCGCGGATTGCGATTGGGTCGTCGAGGTCGTGAAGGAAGACCTCAAGATCAAGCAGGACCTCTACGGCCGCCTGGAATCGCATCTGAAGCCCGGCGCCTGGATCAGCTCCAACACGAGCGGCATTCCCCTGAAGCTCCTCGTGGAAGGCCGCTCTGAATCCTTCCGCAAGCGCTTCGTCATCACCCACTTCTTCAATCCCGTCCGCTACCTGCGCCTGCTGGAGTTTGTGAAGGGGCCTGAGGTTGATGAAGCTCAGGCCGCCGACTTCCGTGGTTGGCTGGAAACAGGCCTGGGCAAGGAAGTCGTCCCCGCCTTCGATAGCCCCACCTTCATCGGCAACCGCATCGGCATCCACGGGATCATGTCCGTGATCCACCTTGCACTGGCGGAGAAGATTCCCTTCGAAGTCATCGACTCCGTGCTCGGCGAAGCCGCGGCGCGGGCCAAGAGCGCCTCCTTCCGCACGGCGGATCTGGCGGGCGTGGACATCATGGCCGCCACGGCGAAGAACGTGTACGATCTCTGCCCCAACGACGAGGAGCGCGACGTCTTCCAGCTGCCGGAGCTCATCACGTGGATGCTCCAGAACAAGGTGCTGGGTAACAAAACGAAGGGCGGCTTCTTCAAGAAGGACAAGGGCGCCGACGGCAAGAAGGTTTTCCTGCGCTTGGATCCGGCCACGAAGTCCTACGTCCCCCAGGAGAAGAAGGATTGGCCCCTGCTGAAGGAACTGAAGGGTGTCGATGATCCCGCCGAGCGGGTGAAGACGCTGCTGACGTCGCCCGATGAGGCCGGCCGTCTGGCCTGGCGCTGCATCGCGCCGAACCTCATCTACGCGGTGAACCGCCTCGGAGAAGTGACGGACACGCCCCTCAACGTGGACCGGGCCATCAAGAACGGCTTCGCGTTTGAACTGGGCCCCTTCGAACTGTGGGATACCCTCGGCGTCGCGAACGTCGTCGCGCGTCTGCGTTACGACGACCGCAAGGTGCCCGCCCTCGTGGAGCAGATGCTGGCCAAGGGCATCACGAGCTTTTACCGCTGGGAGTATGGCGTCCCCGTGGCGCAGCTCAATCCCAAGACGATGGCCTACGACGCCATCCTCGAGGATAAGAAGGTGCTCATCCTCAAGCGGGAGATTGGCCGCGGGAAGGTCGTCGCGGAGAACTCATCCGCTCAACTCATCGATCTGGGCGATGACGTGGCCTGCCTGCAGTTCCGCACGAAGATGAACGCGCTGGATGACGGCATCGTCATGCTGCTGGAGGACACCGTCCAGAAGCATATTCCGGGCAAATTCAAGGGCCTCGTCGTGGGCAACCAGGGCAAGGTCTTCAGCGCGGGCGCGAACCTCGTCTTCGTGCTGAATGCGGCTCGCGACAAGAAGTTCGACCTCATCGAAGAAGCGTCCCGGCGCCTGCAGTACGCCGCGCGCATGCTCACCTACGCGCCCTTCCCGACGGTGGCGGCCCCCTTCCAGCTCGTGCTGGGCGGCGGCTGCGAGATCACCCTCGCCTGCCAGCGGGCCGTTGGATCCGCCGAAACCTACATGGGTCTCGTGGAAGTGGGCGTCGGCGTCATCCCTGCCGGCGGCGGCTGCCTCCAAATGTTGCTGCGCATGGAGGAGGCGATGAAGGCCAAGGGTGAACTCGGTCCCATGCCCAAGGTGAAGGCGGCCTTCCAGTTCATTGGAACGGCCAACGTCAACACGAGCTTCGACGAGGCTTTGCGCAACGGCTACTTCCGCCGCAGCGATGTGCGCGTGATGAACGCTTCCCATTTGCTGGCGACGGCGAAGGGCGAAGTGCTGAAGATGGCCGCGGACTTCAAGCCCGTGGAGCCGCGCACCTTCCGCCTGCCGGGCCTCGGCGGCGCCACGGCCCTGAAGCTCGCCGTGAAGGACTTCCAACTCCAGGGCCAGGCCAGCGAGCACGACGCCATCATCATGGGCGAGCTGGCCCACATCCTCTGCGGCGGCGACGTGAGTCCCGTGCAGGAAGTCACCGAGGAGCGCATCCTCGAGCTGGAGCGCCAGGCCTTCGCGCGGCTTTGCGGTTACGAAAAGACCCAGGCCCGCATGGACAGCATCCTCACGAAGGGTAAGCCTCTGCGGAATTAGCCAGCTCTGATGTGCGATGGGGGGCCGCTTTGGCGGCCCCTCTCTCGTTTATCAAGACATGGGAGGGGGTGGCCGTAGAAAGGCCCGGCGGCCACGCCGCCCTTAACGAGGGAGGACCCATGAAGACGCGCATTGGCAGGCTCATGGCCGGGACTGCGCTCCTCTGCTTGACCGGCTCCATGGTGTTGGGAGGTGGTCCAAAGGGCAAAGGGGATAAGAAGGACGTCGTTTGGCCTGCGGAATCCATCAAGTGGGAGGATGGGCCTGCGAAGGGCACCCATATCGCCAAGTTGTGGGGCGATATGGAGAAGGGTGGCCCCTACGGAGTGCTCGTCAAATTCGATGCGGGTGTTAACCACCCGCTGCACTGGCATACGCACAGCCTCCGGGTGGTGGTCATTTCAGGCACCTTCACTCATACCCCGGAGGGAGGCACGGAGACGAAGCTGGGGCCGGGCTCATACATCCTGCAGGCTGGCGGTCTCAAACATGCGAGCGGTGCCACGTCTGACGGGCCTTGTGAGTTCTTTATGACCGGCACAGCCAAATTCGATATGACCATTGCCGGCGCGGAGAAGAAATAATTTTAGAGCGCGGAATATAAAAAGAGTCGACCCCGTTAAGGGTCGACTCTTTTCGATGGAGAACCCGCTCAGTGTCCGCCAAACCTGAGAACGGCGCTGAAGGTGAGGTGATTCAAATTCCAGTCCTTGGAGTAGCCGGGGACGTAGGTGTACTCCTCGCGGTAGCTGGTGCGGGTGTAGCGCACGTCGACGCCGAGGTTGCGGGTGAATTGCCAGCCAGCGCCCGCGGACGGCGCGAAGGACGTCTTGTCCACCGCTTCACCATCGCCGACGTTGTAGCCCTGATAATCCAGGCCGAGGTACTTCTTCCAGCGCACCCATTGCGCAACGCCGACGACGTAGGGGCCGGTATTTGCATCCGCGTCCAAGATGAAATACTTGGCCACGCACCCACTCTCGAAGCCTTTGGTCTGGCTATTGACGCTGGCGCCCGGCAGGAAGGGGTAGTCGATGTTGCGCTCCCGCAACCACACGCCGCCGATGCGTGCGCCGAGCACGAGGTGGTTGTGGAGGGGGAAGTCCAATTCGATGCCGATGGCAGCGCCCTTGCCACTGCTGGCTAGATCCTGCTTGGCTTGAGAGTCGGTCACCTGCGCCATGCCGAGGAGGAAGGTGGCCCGCACGTCTGTTTTAGAACTGCCATCCCGGCGCGAAAGCTGCTGTTCCAGTTCGCGAGATTTGTCCTGCGCCATGGCGAGACATGGGATGAGAAGGGCGGTCAATAGCCGAGTACGCATGGTGGCTCTCCAATGGGCTTAGGTCCTACCAAGGGGAACAGTAGGGACTTGATTGAATGATGACAGGAGGCTGCCATGAAGCCAATGAGCCCCGGAGCGGAGCTACCCGCCCCGGTCTAGGCGGGACTTGCCCCTGGGGGGCGTTCACGGCGGAACGTCTGTCGGCGACGGAGCATCTCAAACCTCAGAGCAGCCATTGATATCAGAGGACCCCATGCCAAGAGGCCAGGAACGCGTCGTGGTGTACATCAAGGAAAGGGATGCCTCGGGTTGTCTGCGGATCAGGGCTGTCCCCAGCGGGCCAGGCCAATCCCCGCCGCCTCCCTCAGGCGATGTTTCGGGCCGCTCATGAAGCGCGTTGGTGCCCCCACCCGGACTCGAACCGGGACGCCTTTGCGGGCTGCGGATTTTAAGTCCGCTGCGTCTGCCATTCCGCCATGGGGGCCAACCTTAAGACTACCGTCTTCCGGGCCATTCCGCGCCCATGTTAGGTTCCAAGGGTGATGATTCGTAAATGCCTTCTCCTTTTGGCCACGTCGCTCCTTGCTCAAGGGCAAGGCCGTGATTTGGGCCTGTATTACAAATTCGCCTGCGCCAATTGCCACGGGCAGGATGGCTCCGCACGGAGTTGGACGGGCATGAGGCTGGAGGGGCGCCCCCTGAATGATCCCCGTTGGCAGGCCAAGGAGACCGACGCCGATATGGTGAAGGCCATCCGGGAAGGCAAACGCAGCATGCCGGCCTTCAAGAGTCAGCTCACCGAGGCCGATGCACAGCGATTAGTGAAGGACATCATTCGGCCCTTGGCCGCCAAGAAGAAATAGGGGGATTCCATGCGCGCCATCCTGATCTCTGGTCTCGCCATTGCCGCCCTTGCCGCTGCCCAGGAAAAGCCCGCCCCCCGAAGTGTGGATCAATTGAAGGCCTTCTTTGTGGAGAAATGCTCGCGCTGCCATGGCGCCGACGGCAGCGCCCGGGATGCGGAAGGCAAGAAGCTGAAGGGCCGGGATCTGACCGATGCCAAGGAAATGAAGGGAGAGAAGGACGCCTCTCTCGAAAAATCCATCCGCAAGGGGATCTTTTTCGGCAAGGCCATGCCAGCCTTCGGCAAGGAGCTCAGCGATGCCGAGATCCATCTGCTTCTGACGGAGATCGTGCGCAAGGCAGAAAAGGGCAAGGCGATCACGCCCGCCGCCGAGGCCAAGTAGCTGCCTGAAGGCGAGCAATGCGATAGTAGGGGATGCCTTCTTCGGAGATTCAAGACCATCCTCTGCTTCGTGGCCTGAATCCCCCTCAGGCGGATGCCGTTACGCATACCCAGGGGCCGCTGCTGATTCTGGCCGGGGCGGGTTCGGGCAAGACCACGGTGATCACGCGGCGTATCGCATGGCTCATTGAAGAGGAGGGCGTCCACCCTGGCGCCATCCTCGCCATGACCTTCACTAACAAGGCGGCGGAGGAAATGCGCGATCGCGTGGCGCGGCTCGTGTCGGTCCCCGTGGAAACCCTTTGGGTGAGCACCTTCCACAGCTTCTGCACCCGGATCATGCGCCGCGAGGGCGAGCGCACGCCCGTGGGCCGCGATTTCGTCATTTTCGATCCCAGCGATCAGAAGAGCCTCATCAAACAGGTGCTCGCCGAGCTCAAGCTGCCGGAGAAGCAGTTCCATCCCCGCCGCGTGCTGGAAGTGATCAGCGATTGGAAGAACCGCTGTCTGCTCCCCGAGGAAGCGGCGGAAGAGGCGCTGGATCCCTGGACCCGCAAGGTGCTGGACGCCTACAAGCTCTACCAGGATGGGTTGCGCCGCCATAAGGCCTGCGACTTCGATGATCTGCTCCTGCACACGGAACGGATGTTCCGGGATCCTGCGCTTCAGGCCGGCTACGCCGAGCGCTTCCGGTACGTGCTGGTGGACGAGTACCAGGATACGAACAAGGCCCAGTACCTGCTGGTGCAGCATCTGGCCGGGCGGCACCACAACCTCTGCGTGGTGGGTGACGAGGATCAGTCCATCTACGGATGGCGCGGCGCCGATATCCGCAACATCCTCGATTTCCAGCGAGACTTTCCCGAAGCCAAGCAGATCAAGCTGGAGCAGAACTACCGCTCCACCCAATCCATCCTCGATGCGGCGAGCCAAGTCATCGCCAACAACAGCCAGCGCCTCGGTAAGACCCTGTGGACCGATAAGGGCCACGGCGAAAAACTGCGTTGGAAATTGCTGGATGATGGCCGACAAGAGGCCGAATGGGTGGTGCGTCGCATCCAGGAGCTGCGGGGCGCAGAGCGCGACCTGAAGATCGCCGTGCTCTATCGCGCCAACTGGCAGAGCCGGCCGCTGGAAGAGGCGTTGCGGGGCGCCAACGTGTCCTACCGCTTGGTCGGCGGCACCAAGTTCTATGAGCGGCAGGAAGTGAAGGACCTATTGTCCTACTTGCGGCTGCTCTCCAACCCCTTCGATCTCACCAGCTTCCGTCGCTGCGTCAATGCGCCCACCCGTGGCGTGGGGCCTACGACGCTGGCGAAGATTGAAGCGGCCATGCCCGACGAGGGCACGCCTTTGGAGGGCGTCGAAGTCCTGCTCCAGCGTAAGGAGCTCACGGGTCGCGCCGCCCGCGAGCTGGCCAAATTTGTGGATCTGTTCAAGCGTGGTGCCCATGAAGTGAGGGTGTTGAACCTCTCGGCCATCGTGAAGTGGATGCTTCAAGAGAGTGGCTACCTGCAGAGTCTCGTGGATGAAGCGACGCTGGAATCGGAAGGCCGGATCCGCAACCTGGAAGAGTTCGTCACCGCGGCCGTTGAACAGGAAGAGCAGGGCCTTCGGCTCAGCGAGTTCTTGGATCGCGTAACCCTCGCGTCGGATACAGACGATGTGGAACAGGAGGCTGCGCTGAGCCTCATGACGATCCATTGCGCGAAGGGTCTCGAATTCCCGACGGTCTTTCTTGTGGGCATGGAAGAGGATGTCTTCCCCAACCGCAACGCGAAGGACGCGCCAGATGGTTTGGAAGAAGAACGTCGGCTCTTCTATGTGGCCATCACGCGAGCCCAAGGCTTGCTCACGCTGACGGCTGCCCGCCGCCGCGTGGTCTTTGGCGGACCGGCCGTGTTGGCCATGCCCAGCCGCTTTTTGCGGGAGATTCCTGCGGAGGCCTTGGATCAGCCGATCCGCTGGGGCACCGAACTCTATCAAGCCTCTCAGGGCGGTTGGACTCCAGCCGCGCAGCGCGGCAGTGGTGGCGGCAACGTGGCCTCAGAGCTGGCCCGTATCCGCGGCTTCTTCGATAAGGCCCGTGCGATCACGGGGGTGCCTGAACCTAGCTCCGCTCCTTCCGCGCCCCCGGATGTGGAACCCGCTCCTGAGCCTTCTCCCGCGGGTGCGTGGGCCGTGGGAACGCGAGTGCGCAGCCCGCGCTTCGGCCGCGGCATCGTGACGTCTGCTACCGGGCGGGGCGATATGCTCACCTACACCATCCGATTTGCGGAAGCAGGTGAGAAGCGCATCATCGCCCGGTATGGGCAATTGGAAAAAGAGTAAACCTACTGATGAAGCGCCAGGTCTTCTTGAATCCAGGCCTTCAGCAATGCGGTGGCTTCTTCATCCACCTGCACTGTGGCGATATGGGGCATGCCCATGACGCCCCGACGAATGCCCATTCGGAAGGCTGAAGTGCTCAGTTCTGGATGGCCAGGCGCGATGCGGCGCAGCGGCTCAGAAGGTTGGCCTGGAATGCTCCATTTTCCATGCACGTCCACAGTGGTCTTCCAGGCAGGGGCATCGATCTCCCGAGCGGTGGCTATGGGATAGCGGAAGTTGAGGGCCAGTTTGGCGTTCGGCCCTTCGGCCTGATGGCAGCTTCCGCAATTGCTGTGGACATAGCCCAGCACCGCCCGGGTGCGCGGCGTGGAAGAAGCGATGCGGGGTGGAAGTAAGGCCCATTCGGGATGAGCGGGCGCGAGGCGCCCTTCATCGATGAGCGTCTTTAGCGTGATCATCTCAGGCTGCAATGGCTCTGCGTGGGGCGCCAGAGGATCTCGAATGGTCGACAACTGGAGGGCGGAAAAGCCGAGGATTTCCGGGCGGTTGTTCTCATGACAGGTTTTGCAATCCTGCAAGCTGGGAAGGTTATGGGCTTTGCCCTCGCCCAAAGGGGCCGCGTCCTTCACGCCTTCAGCGGGAGCGAGATCGGCCTCACTTCCATCGGCGCGCCAACGGTAGGTCGCGTAGACCCACTGCTTCGATCCGGCTTTCCATATCAGGCGGGTCTCGACTGGTCGGTCGTGGAAATCGAACTCCTTCCAGAACTTTGTCCCTACGGGAAAATCCCAGCGATCAGGATCCGAGGTATCGATGCGCCCGCCATCCGGTATCAGAACCCATCGGTGCTTTTCCGCCCCATCGGACCAAAGCGGATATTGAGGTGAGTAGGGACGGATGGATGGATTGCTTGGCTTGCCTGCTTTAAGCAGAAGGCCTGTTTGAGAAAGCTGCGCTGGGGGGTCACTGATGCCCTTGACCCGGGCGGTGCGCCCTCCGAGGTTACTAAGGGCACACATTGAAGCAATGAGGAGGCAAGAGCCTTTGCGCATGGTTCCACCATTGGAGCGGCATCCTCATTGTGCCCCTAACGGCTCTGTCGCGTCAGCGAGATCCATTAGCTATGGCATGCTGAAGATTGGAATCCCTTATGAACCCAAACGCTTCTCTCCGCGGGCTTCGCCTGCCTGCCACAGTCATTACCCTCGGCGCCTTTCTGCTGTTCCAGGTCCAGCCACTGCTGGCGAAACAAATCCTTCCGTGGTTCGGCGGGTCCGCTGCCGTGTGGACTGCCTGCATGCTCTGCTTTCAGGCCTTGCTCCTTGCTGGGTATGGCTATGCGCACGCTCTGCAGCACCTCACTCAGAAGACTCAGGCCCGCGTGCATATGGGCATGTTGATTCTGAGCCTGCTGGTGCTGCCCATCCTCCCCAACCCCATGTGGCGTCCGCATGAGGCCGGGGATCCGACCTTTCGAATCCTCGGGTTGCTGTTGGCGACCGTCGGTTTGCCTTATCTCATGCTGAGCACCACGAGCCCGCTCATGCAGGCGTGGATGGCGCGCCAGCGGCCGGGATGGCAGCCCTATCGCCTCTTTGCTCTGAGCAATGCCGGGAGTCTGGTAGCGCTCCTGAGCTTTCCCCTAGTCGTAGAACCTCTTCTCCCGTTGGGCGTGCAAGCTTGGGCCTGGAGTGGCGCCTACGGACTTTACGCCATCGGCGCATTGGTAGTGACCTGGCGATGTCGGAACCTGGAAGACCTGCCGCCTCACACCGATGAGGGCGCGGCAGAGCCTCTTGTGGGCTGGGGTCGGCGGTTGTTCTGGGTGGGGTTGGCCTTCGCGCCTTCACTGTTGCTCATCGCAGGCACGGCGCACCTGAGTACCAACGTGGCGCCCATCCCCTTCTTGTGGGTGGCTCCGCTGGCCCTGTACCTGGTGAGCTTCATCCTGAGCTTCGATCATCCACGCTGGGCCAAGCGGGGGATCTGGTTCTCATTGCTGACGCCTGCTCTTGTCGGCATGGCCCTGTTGATGGAGCGCGATTACCAACATGTGCAGGTGCGTTTGCAGGTGGCGGTGATGTTGGTTGGAATCTTCACCGTTTCCATGGTGTGTCATGGGGAATTGGCGCGGCTGCGGCCCGGCCCCCGGCAGCTCACCGGTTTCTACTTGGCCTTGGCCCTCGGCGGCGCACTGGGCGGTGTCTTCGCAGGATTGGTAGCGCCTCACGTGTTCAAGATCCTGTTGGAACTTCCGATCGCTTTGGCGGTGGCGGCCGGGCTGGCCTTTGCGGCCTGGATCTGGGATCCCACCGCAGGCGGGAACCGGGCTGGACGCTATACGGTGGCTGGGGTGCTGGTCCTCGGGATTCTTACGATGGGCGTGGCGGTGCGGCGTTACACGCTCAGCCAAGCGGAAGGCGTGCTCACTTCTGCTCGCAACTTCTACGGTGCCCTTCGCGTGAAGCAGGAGGGCGAGGGCCGCGATCAGATGCGGCTGTTGCTCCACGGCACCATCAACCACGGCGGAGCCTTCACCGATCCCGCCCGTGCGCAGGCGCCCACGAGCTACTACGGGCCCGACAGTGGTGTGGGTCTTACGATTCGCACCCTTGGTCAAGGCGGGCCGCTGAAGGTGGGCATCATCGGATTGGGCAGCGGCAGTCTACTGAGCTATGCCCGGCCGAAGGACCAATGGACGGTCTACGAGATCAATCCGTTGGTGGTGTCTCTGGCCCGCACCTGGTTTACCAATTTGGAGCGGGTGAACCCACGCCTGCTGATGGGGGATGCGAGGCTCTGTTTGGAAAACGCAAAGGACTCTGAGGGCTACGATGCACTGGCGGTCGATGCTTTCAGCAGTGACGCCATTCCCGTGCATTTGCTCACCCGCGAAGCCTTTGCCCAGTACAAACGCCACCTCCGCCCCGGAGGAATACTCGCAGTGCATATCTCCAACCGCTATCTGGATCTGATCCCGGTGCTGCGGGAAGAGGCCTCGGCCGGAGGGTGGTTCGCCCGACTGGTGACGGACGAAGAGGATGAAGAGGAGGGTACCTACGGATCCGACTGGGTACTCATGAGCCAAGAGCAGGGCTTTCTCCTGCGTCCCGAACTGAGCGCCGCAGGCCCCTTGGAGAGCCCCCGCAAGGTCCACCGCTGGACGGACGATTTCAGCAACCTCTATCGCATCCTCAAGTAGGGAGATCCCAGCCTGAGAGAATCCGGGCCACCTCTTGCTTCAGGGGGGCTTCGGTACGTCCGCCATACACGTGGGCTTCGGCGTCATTCGCCAGAGTGTGGAGGGAGTGGGCCAGATGGGGCTTCAGGGTGGAGAGTCGAAGCAGCCATGCACGCACCGTTTCACCTTCCTCCGGCGGGGCCTCATGCCGAACGCGGCGGACCAGAGGGCGCAGGGCCGCGATACCCCCTGGAGTGCGGGGCGCGGGCAGCCAGGCTTGTATGCGGCTACGCGAGCGCCACATCATCGCAAAGATGACGATAAGAACGAGAGGAGGGCCGAAGCGCTTCAGTGCCGAGCCGGGATCTTTTCCCAAATGCGATTGCATCCAGGACAGACCTTCCTGCTGATCCTGATCGGAGAAGCGTACGACGAAGCGGTCCCACCGGTAGCGCAATGCATCGGCCATTCGGCTCCATCCGCCCATGGAAGCCACATCCCCTGCGGCTAGGGCAGCAGAGGGCGTGGGATCTGCCACACGCCACAGATGGCTGACGTCATCCCAGTACTCCACCCAGGCATGAGCTTGATTTTGGCTGACGAGAAAATAGCCGCCTTCGGGGATCCAAGGCCCCAATCGATAGCCTGCGGCAATGCGTGCTGGCACGCCGCGAGCACGAAGCATGAGCGCCAGGGCGGAGGCGAAGTATTCACAGTGCCCTGCGTGACTCACCTCCAGAAAATGGGCGAGAGGGTTGGAGGCTTTGCCTGAGGGATTCTCAAGGGTGTAGGTGAAGCGCTGTTGAAGGGCCGCTTGAAGGCGGGAGGCCAGCGTGGTGGCATTCTCCGCTTCAGGCACCCAACTCAGGCTCAGTCGCTGCGCGCTTTCGTGCTCTGCGCCCAAGGCAGTGAGGAACCTCCGGCGCGATTCGCCCATGACGTCGCCGCGTTCTCGCAGATACCAATCGCCCTTTCGCCAGCCCACGCGCAGGGGCAGACCTGTGGAGGCGAGAAAGGCCCATCGGAGGCTTCCCCCCTCGCCCGAACGCAGATTCATCGGGAGGGGCTGACGGAACCAGGTCGTGCCATAGGGGATGGGCAAAATGCCGGCCCGGCTGGGAGCGACGAAAAACTCAGCCTCGTTTTCAGAGCTGCCTTCCAGCTCGCCGTGCAATCCGACGCCTTCGCGGAAGGGCGTCGTGAAGCTGGGTTCCCAGCGCATGCCTTTGACCTGCTCGAGCACCATGCCGCGAAGCAACCCCAAATCCCGTTCTGCGGCGATTTTGGAGGTGGCTTGGGGTTGTCCCAACGGTGTGATGCGCAGGGCGACCGCATCGTTGTCCTGAATAGGACCTTCCTTGGCGAGATCCAAGTTATCGCCCAGTCCGGCCGCTGTCCCGAGGATGCGGCGCTGCATGGCGGGAAGGGGCCTCAGGCCGAGGGTGGTGCGCGGAAGCACGACGAAGACGAGGGCGCCCATGCCCGCAGCGCTTCCGAGCCACAACGGCAATTTGCGAAAGGGGGCCCGTGGCGCGAGACCCCGCCGCAGATGCGCGCCTTGTTCCCACGCCATCTGTAGGAGCATGGCCATGGCTCCCAAACTCCACAGCAGGGCGAAGAGCAGAAACACCACGTCTGCTGTGGAAATGGCGGTGGTGAGGAAGAGGAGAAAGCCCATGAGCAGCAGCTGGCGACGTTCCCGCGCCAGCCGGGGTAGGGCCAGCCGCAGGCCAGAGAGTACGCAGAGGAGATGCACGACCGCCGCGAAGACGTTGTGGAACATCAATACGTCGGCGACGAGGATGACGACGGCGGCGATTTCCAAGGACAGCCGCCAGCGCGCCAGATCCCACCGGTGGAGCTCTACCGATGCTGCCGCGAGCAGAGGCAGGGTCATGAAACCGAGCTCGACCGGGCCATAGATCCCCGTCCCCGCGAGGGCAGCCCAGGCGAGCCAGGAGGGGAGGTGGTCCAGCCAACGGGACATCATGGCGAATGATGAGGTGCGGGATAGATGGGCGCTAGTTCCCCGAGGGCATTCCAAGCCATGGAGAAGCCGGGGCGAGCCACCACGACCTGATCGATCCACCAGAGGCAGGCATAGGGAGACTGTTGTTCGAGGCGAATTTGCACCTGGTGAAGCAGGACGCGGCGCCGTACCGCATCGGATTCAAGGCGGGCGGCTTCGAGCATCCGGTCCGTCTCCACATCCGAGAATCCTCCTCGGTTGTAGCCTGTGGGCGGAGCCATCCGGCTATGGAAAGCCATGGTGAGCATGTCGGGATCCACCGCCCCGGTCCACCTCAGGGAGGCCACCTCGAAGTGGCCTTCCAAAACCCGCCCAAGCAGCGTTCCGAATTCCATGATGTCGATGCGGGTCTCCACTCCCACCTTGTGCCACTGGTCTTGAAGCGCGAGGGCCTTCATCCGCGTTCCGGCCTCCGGCGTGGAGAGGAGCGTCAGTGTGAATCGCTTCCCTGCCCGCCGCGGCCAACCCGCCTCATCCAGCCACCGTTCGGCCTGTTGTCGGCGTTGCGAGAGATCCTTCGGGATTTCAGCAGGCATGGGCGCGCCCTGGGGAAGTTCGGGCGGGAAGAAGGTCCAGGCAGGTCGTGCCATCCCATGGTGCAAGCCCTGAACCATGGCCTCCCGATCCAGGGACCAGCTAAGGGAACGGCGCACACGAGCGTCTTTCAAGATGGGGTGTGTGCAACGGAAGGCGATGTATTCCAGATTGGCCCCGGGGTGCGTCCACCGTTCCATCCCAGGCGCAGCGGCGAGGAGATCCGCCGGAATGTTATTGGGCGCGAGATCCGCGCTGCCGTGGCGGAGCGCCAGCACGCGGCCCGCGGCATCGGGCACAAGCGCCAGCTCGATGGGAAGGGCGCCGGCATGCAGGTCCGGATGTTGAGGACGAGGCTCCAATCGGAGCCGTTCGGCGGTGCGAGTGACCAATTGATAGGGGCCGCTTCCGGGACAGGGATCAGCACACTCCCCTCGCTCGGTGATGCCGAGGACACCCTGCACGAGGTTGGACGCGAAGCCCGGATTCGGAGCCTTCAACTGGATATGCAATTCCTCCCGCGATCCCATTTTGCGGAGGGCGGGCTCGCGGATCTCCTCGCGGAAGGGGCCCGCCTTGGCGCGTCGCAACGCGGGGTCGCGCAGGGCCTGGATGCTTGCCAAAGCATCCTCCGCGCGAAGTGCATGGCCATTCGGGTAGGCATACCAATGTGCCGAATGATCAGGCTCCGCTGGGAAGTCGAAGACCAGCTCTCGATAGGGCTCCACCCACCGCCAGGAGATGCAACCATCTGGCACCAGCTCCAAATGCTCATCGCGTTTAAGGAGCCCCTGGTGCGTGAGAATGAGCGTGCGTTGCGCCGCCTGGTCCAGAGCGATGCGAGGGTCGAGGGTCAGGGGGAGGGATTCGAGGGCGATGACGGCAGTGGCTCGTTTGATCTGGGAGGGATTGCATGCGAACCCACACCCAAGAGCAAGGGAGAGAAGCATCTTCGTCGTCGTTCCCCACCTCATTCGGAAGGCGCGCTCAGAGCAGCGCTCGTCCAGCTCCCGAGCACAGCAGGTTTTGACGCGCCGGTCACTTCAGGGAGATTCCCCGGAACTCCTGCCGCGCTGGCGGCGCCGAGCAGAGCCCAGCTGACGGCTTCGCGGGTGCCGGTGGGGAAGGCTTCATCCTGCTCGAAAGGAAGGCCGGACAGGCGATGTTGGAGTTCCTGCCGCACTCTGCGGTGATGGGAGCCGCCGCCAGAGAGCAGGCCTTTGGCGGGGAGGTGGGGAAGGCGCGCCAGCTCCCGGGCCACGGCTTCGGCGGTGAAGGCGGCGAGGGTGGCGAGGCGGCTGCCGATGGGGAGCCCTTCGAGGGTGGGGGCGTGCTCCTCCAGCCATGCGGCGCCAAAGACTTCTCTGCCTGTGCTCTTAGGGGGCATGGCTTGGAAATGCGGGTGAGAGAGAAATCCTTCCAGAAGCGCCTCAGCGACTTCGCCATCAGCGTAGGCACCTTCGGGATCGTAGGGAATGCCGAGCCATCGTCGGGCCGCGAGATCCAACAGGCTCATGCCCGGCCCCACATCCCAGGCTCGGACTCGCTGGCCGTCCCACAATGTGATGTTCGCGATGCCGCCGAGGTTGAGGGCGGCCCAAGGTTCGGCTTGCCCTCGCAGCCAAAGCTCGGTGAGAGGTACGAGGGGGGCGCCTTGCCCGCCGAGGGCCATATCCATGCGGCGGAGATCCCACACGACGGGGCATCCCAACCGTTGTGCGAGCACGTAGGGGTCCGCCAATTGGAGCGTGGCTCCAGATTCAGGTCGGTGCTGCACCGTCTGTCCATGGAGGCTCGCGAAATCGATGCTCACGCCGAGGGTTTGTTGCAGGGCGTGGGCCGCTAGGGCGTGATGCTCGCCAAGTTGCCTTTGAAGGATGCAGAGTTCGGAGGGCCGCAACTTGTCCGCTGCCGCATCCATCACCGCGTGGTGAAGCGCCTCCGGGTAGGCCATGGACCTATGTCCGATGAGTCGCTGGAAAGGCCGACCGTGTTCGAAGGCTGTGCCATCCACCTCGATGACCACCGCATCTACGCCGTCGGCGCTGGTTCCGCTCATGAGTCCGAGCACGCGCCAGGGACGGTTGGGGAGGTTTGGAAAGGATTGCACCGCATGATTCTAATCCCCGAAGGAGTGAAGCCAGTATCCTGGGGGCTTAGTGGAGTCTCCATGCTGCTCGTTCTCATTGTTGTCGGCGTCGTTCTTTACTTTGTCCTGCGGGGCAAGGGGGACAAGCCCCAGGTGGTTGGCGCCCCCAAGCGCGCCATGGGCCAGGGCCCCATTGAGCCGGTCAAGTTCGTTTGCCCTTACCCCAAGTGCGGGTCCTGCGGTGCGGAGGGGAATGGCATGAAGCAGGAATGGGATGGCATGCGCGCGGTGAAGTGGACGTGCGGGTCCTGCGGCACCATCGCTGGCGTGCAAACTCTGCGGGACGAGGAATTACCCCCCAGCGCCCGCCGCGCCTTGGGCCTGGATCAACCGCCCATGATGCAGCAGGGGGGCTATCAGCAGAACTACCCCGGCCAGCAGGGCGGTGGTGTGGGGAACCTGCTCACAGGCATGATGATCGGCTCCATGATGAGCGGCGGTGATCACCACCATCACCACGATTCCGATGGATGGAATTCCGATTCCTCCAATTCTTCCAACTCGGGGTGGTCTGAGGGCGGCAACGAATCCTGGGGTGACGGCGGTTCCAGCGATAGCGGCGGTGGCTCGGACTGGGGGGACTCGGGTGGCGGCGATTCCGGCGGAGATTGGTAGTAACCCCTAGGCAAAGACAGAGAACGCGCGCATCCTAAGCCTCACAATTCCATCAGGGTTTTCTGAGGCTTTTTGGAGGTTTCATGCGCGTGTTCGTACATCGCGCCCTGCCCATGCTGTTGGTGGCAGGCGCTCTTCCCCTTGCAGCGCAGACGACAGGCGCATTGCAGGGGCGGGTTCACAACTTAGGTCAGCCCATTACTGGCGCGCAGGTCACGCTCGCCGGGTCGACCCTGCAGGGAAGCCGCATTACCACCTCGGATGAGCAGGGGAACTTCCGTTTCGGCCTTCTTCCTCCGGGCAACTACTCCATCACCGTGGTGAAGCAAGGCTTGAACACTACCAAGCTCAGCACTCAGGTGGGCCTCGATCGCACCGCGACTCTCGAAATCCAGATGACCACGGTTTCTGCGGCCATTGTTGAAGTGACGGACGTGGCCACTGCGGTGGACGTGAAGGCGACGACGGTGGGTGCGAACTATTCGAGCGACACCTTCAATAAGCTGCCACTCTCCCGCGATTTCGCGAGCATTGCGACCCTTGCTCCGGGCATCTCCACCGATAACCTGCCCAATGGCCAGCAAGGCCTCAAGGTGTACGGCGCCTCCGGGGTCGAGAACAACTACGTCGTGGATGGCATCAACACCACCAATGTGGAGTTCGGGAGTCAGGGGAAGAAGATTCCCGTGGAATTTATCCAAGAGCTTCAGGTGAAGACGGGCGGTTACGAGGCGGAGTACGGAAAGGCCACGGGCGGCATCATCAATGTGGTGACGAAGAGCGGAGGCAATACCTTCAGTGGAGATGCCTTCTACTACTTCGAATCGAAGGCACTCCAGTCCAGCAATAAGCACGAGAACGAGAACCTAGGCGGGTTCAAGCCGCTGCCGATCGGGTTCCGAAAATCGGATTTCGGGTTCGATTTCGGAGGCCCGCTTATCCAGGACAAATTGTGGTTCTTCGTCGCCTACGACCGGACGGATTACGGTCAACGGGATCGGATCCTCACCGGCGCGGCGGGCAGCGAAGCCAGCTTGCATCGGCAGACGGATCTTTTCGCAGGAAAGCTGACTTGGCGCCTCACGGATAATCAGAGCCTCATCGCCTCATTCATCGGCGATCCTTCAAAGACTACGGGCGAAGTGGACGGCCACCCTGCTGTGGGGCCCATTGAAACCTGGGACGGGAATCAGAAGGTCGGCGGAACCGATCTGAATCTTCGCTACGAGCTTTCAGGTGCGACTTGGTTCTCCCAGATCCAGGCGAGCAAACACCACGAAGTGAACGAGATTCTTCCGGGCGTGGGGGGATTCAACTCTGCGCAGCTCATCGATACCACCGCGGGAGGAGCAGCCTCTGGAGGCTTCGGTCGCTGGGATAAGAAGGATTTCACCCGCACCAACCTCTCAGGCAGCTTTACGAAATTCTTCGATCTGCTGGGCTCGCATGAAGCGAAGGCCGGATTCGATTTCCAATCGGACAAGGCAGACATTAGCCGGAATTACTCGGGTGGACAGCTGGTGTACTTCCTCGGTGGAGGTGTGTATTCGCACGTGTACTGGACCACGCCAGATGCCAGCAATGGCAGCGTGACGCCTTGGAATGCCCCGAGCATCACCTTCTCCTCTCAGCCGAAGCACGAGAGCAAGGCCTATTTCATCCAGGACAAGTGGTCCATCAACTCCCATTGGGTGCTCAACCTCGGAGTTCGCACGGATACCACCGAGATCAAGGACCAGTTTGGAAAAGTGGTCATCAAACTCAAGGATGAATACGCCCCTCGCCTCGGCGTGATCTACGACTGGCGCGGTCAAGGGCAAGACAAGGTCTATATGAGTATGGGCCGGTTCTACGAGCAGATCCCTCTCGATCTGGTGATCCGCTCTTTTAGTGTGGAGCGGAATCCCGATGTTCGAAATTTCGATCCTGTGAGTTTGGTACCCAATGGCGCTGCGGGAACCAGCACCATCGCCGGCTCTTACGTGGAGCCTGTGGATCCGGATCTCAAGGGCCAGTACATGGACCAATTCATCCTCGGCGCTGAGACGACCATTGGGAAATACGTGTTCGGCGTGAAGTACATCCGCAATTATCTTGGGCGGGTGGTCGAGGATGCCCTCGACGTGAACAGCCCGGCAGGCGATTACTTCATCATGAATCCCGGATTCAGCACGACGGGAGTTCAGTACACGCGCGCAGTCCGCGACTTCAAAGGGTTGGAGTTCACCGCCCAACGGAAGTTCTCCGACGGCTACACGTGGCAGGTCTCCTATCTGTGGAGCAAGCTGGAGGGCAATTACGAAGGCGGGTATTCCGGTATTGGCTATGTGGATGGTTCAGGCCAGCTGGACCCCAACATCACCGCCGCCTTCGATGAACCGGCCTTCATGGTGAACAATTCGGGCCCATTGAGTGGGGACCGTCGACATCAGCTGAAAGCGAACGGAGCCTATGAGTTCTTTTTCGGGCTTTCGCTGGGAGCCTCCGCCTACTTCTCAACAGGCACGCCTGTGACTCGACTGGGGGCTTCGGATCAGGTCACGCCTTTCCCCTACACCGGTCGATATGAGCTCTTCCTCACGCCTCGCGGCGAGGAAGGGCGGACGCCAAACACCCACCGCCTGGATCTCAATGTGGCCTACACCTTCGTCACTTCGAACAAGATCGGCATGCGGGCGATGTTGGATATCACTAACGTCTTCGATCAGCAGATGGCTCAGACCTTGGACCTGCGCTATAACTTCTCGGGATTAGATGTGGGGCAAACCAATCCCCACTTTAAACAGCCAGCATCCTACCAAGCACCTCGTAGCATCCGCTTAGGATTGCGCGTCAGCTTTTGAACGCGCGAGAAGGCTAAAGCGAGGGCCCCGTTTGGGGCCCTTGCTTTAGATCATTTTCGGTACCGAGATATGCCCTCTCTCCTGCACCGGTGCCTGAGTCAAGGCCTCCGTCTGGGTGAACGAGGAGCGGGGTTCATCGGTGCGGCGGGGAAGGGGGAGCTCCAGTGCGAAGGGTTCGACGCCTTCGAGATTCAGGGCCTCTAGGCTTCGCGCATGCTCAAGGATGCGGGCCATATCCCGCTGCAGGGAGGGGATCTCCTCCTCGCTCAGCTTCAGTCGAGTGAGCTCAGCGCAGCGCAGCACATCTTCGCGGGTGACTTCCATGCTGATCCTTTTCAGTGAGCGAGCTTCAAATCCGCATCGGCGTTGAGCGACCAGTCGGGCGCATCCGCGCTGAGCTTGGCCCCCGCGGCCGCGATCATGGCGCCATTATCGGTGCAGAACTTCGGGGCGGGGGCGGCTAGGCGGATGCCCAGGCGGGCGCATAGATCCGCGGCTTGCGTGCGAAGCTCCGAATTGCAGGCCACGCCGCCACTCAGGATGAGGCCCTTAGCTCCAAGGGATTCGGCGTAGGCGGGGATCGGTTTGAGCAGCCACTCGGCGATGGCCTCCTGCATGCTGCGGCAGAGGGCCTGCACCTCCGGCGATTCGGGGTCACCCTTGGCCAGGGCTTCGTTGGCCTGAACGCGAAGCTTCACGGCTGTCTTGAGGCCGCTGAAACTCCAGGAGGCCGCGCCATCCCGGAATTTGGGCGGCGTGAAGCGATCGGCCTTGCGGGTGGCTTTGCGCGCGCAGGTATCGATGATGGGGCCACCGGGATAGCCGAGTCCCATCATGCGCGCGGCTTTGTCAAAACATTCGCCGGCTGCGTCGTCGCGGGTTTTTTGGAGCAGCTCCAGATGGGTCCAGTCCATGGCCAGATAGAGGTGGGTGTTACCACCGCTCACCAAGAGGGCTAGGGCGGGGGAGGGGAGATCGGGTGCATCGAACCGGGCGGCATTGAAATGGCCGAGCAGGTAATGCCAGCCCACCCAAGGGATACACACGCGCCCATCCAGCGCCC
>JACXTT010003738.1_pt1 | contig 23164 bp, 22 predicted proteins | sample 9270951 | NCBI WGS metagenome assembly JACXTT01 (sample SAMN15532306, study PRJNA645909) | rock metagenome | isolation source: weathered quartz diorite | place: Puerto Rico | collected 2017-06-21
GGTGGCGCAAAGGGCCAGTCCGGACAGCAACAGGTGGCGGCGGGAACGGGAAATCAACATACACTCCTGGGTGATACGGGGAAAACTGGGATAGCTTGGGTTTGCGCAGATGGGGTGAAAATGCGCGCGCTGGATGCGGGTCAAATGCCGCCGGTTTGTTTCCCCGCTCCCGCGTGCGGGAGAGGGGAGTACACAATCAGCCAGTCAATCAATACCGCTCAAACACTGCGGCAATGCCTTGGCCGCCACCAATGCACATGGTTTCGAGGCCATAGCGGCCGCCGCGGCGCTGCAGTTCATGCAGCAGCGTCGCCAGGATGCGCCCACCGGTGGCGCCGATCGGGTGGCCCAGCGAGATGCCCGAACCATTGACGTTGAGCTTCTGCTCGATCGCGTCCTGGTCGTTCCATTCCCAGCCCTTGAGCACGGCCAGGACCTGACAGGCGAAGGCTTCGTTCAGTTCCACCAGGTCCATCTGGTCGATCGTCAGGTTCAGGCGCGCCAGCAGCTTCTTGACGGCGGGAACCGGGCCGATGCCCATGTGTGAAGGCTCGCAGCCGGCGGCGGCCCAGCCCACCAGGGTCGCCATCGGCGTCAGGCCCAGTTCGGCCAGCTTGTCTTCGGCGACGATCAGGCACGCGGCCGAGGCGTCGTTCTGCTGGCTGGCGTTGCCGGCGGTAACCGTGCCGTTGGGCATCAGCGCGCGCAGCTTGCCAAGGCTTTCCGTCGTCGTGCCGGGGCGGAAGCCCTCGTCGCGCGCGAAGGTAACCGGGTCGCCTTTGCGTTGCGGCACCTGCACCGGCACGAGCTCGGCGTCGAAGCGGCCGGCTTCCCATGCGGCCGCGGCGCGCTCATGGCTGCGCACCGCGAAGGCGTCGGCTTGCTCGCGGGTAATGCCGTAGTCGCGCGCGAGGTTCTCGGCGGTCTCGATCATCCCGGAGATCTTGCCGAAGCGCTCGACCGGCTGCGAACGCTCGCGGCCGCGGTCGAGGCGGTCGTAGAACTTCACGTTGCCCGAACGCGAGCCCCAGCGCATGTCGGTGGTGTAGTACTCGATGTTGCTCATGCTCTCGACGCCGCCCGCGATCACCACGTCGGCGGCGCCGCTTTGCACCATCATCGAGGCCGTGACGATGGCCTGCAGGCCGCCGCCGCAGCGGCGGTCCAGCTGCATGCCGGGGACTTCGACGGGCAGGCCGGCCTGCAGCGCGGCCCAGCGGCCCACGCAGGGCACTTCGCTGCTGGCGTAGGACTGGGCAAAGACCACGTCATCGATGCGGGCGGGGTCGATGCCGCTGCGTTCCACGACCGCGCGCACGGTGGTGGCGGCCAGTTCCTCGACGGAAACCGGGCGCAGGCTGCCGCCAAAGGTGCCGACGGCGGTACGGAGGGGGGTGACGATAGCGGCTCGGCGCATGGGAGTCTCCTTGGAAATTCTATTGGGTACGCGAAAAAGGCAAGCGGTCAGGGCGTGCCTGCCTGGGCAACGAAAACCGCGCCGCACTGGCGCAGCAGGGCATGAGCCTGACGCTCCAGGTCCGCGCGATGTTCGGGGGCGGCGACGTCCAGCATGCGGCGCACGCGCTGCGACAGGGTCTTGCCTCGCAGATCGGCGACGCCGTGCTCGGTCACGATCAGGCCGGCGTCGGAGCGCGGCGTGCTGACCGGGCCGGACAGCTGCGCCACAATGCGGCTCGCGCCCTTGGCCGTGGCCGGCAGGGCAACAATGGGCAGGCCGCCACGGCTGCGCGCAGCGCCGCGCAGGAAGTCCACGGCGCCGCCGACGGCGCCCACGTAGACGCCCGCGGCCACTTCGGCATTGACCTGGCCGGTCAGGTCGACCTCGATGGCCGAGTTGATCGCGGTGAGCTTGTCGATGCTGGCGAGCACTTCGGGATGATGCGTATAGCTGGTCTCGCGCAACTGCAGCCGCGGATTGCGGTGCGCCCAGCGTCGCAGCCGTTCGCTGCCCATCAGGATGCCGGCGATGCCAATGCCGGTATCAATGGTCTTGCGCGCGTTGGTCAGCACGCCGGCTTCGGCCAGCGCGGCAATGCCGTCGCCGATCGCGCCGCTGTGCAGGCCCAGATCGCGCCGGTCGCTCAGCGCCGCCACGACGGCCTCGGGCAGGTTGCCGATACCCATCTGCAGGGTGGCACCGTCCTCGATCCATCCGGCGATGTGGCTGGCAATGGCCTGCTCGGCCGCGCCAGGCGCGCTGCGCTCCAGGCTGATCGGCGCATGCGTGGCATCGACCAGGAGGTCGATATCGTCGCCGGTCAGGTGGCGGCTGCCGTGGGTCCATGGCACCCCCGGGTTGACCTCCGCGATGATGACGCGGGCGCGGTCGAGCGCGGCGGGGATGTATTCATGCACCAGGCCCAGGCTGTAGCGGCCGTGCTCGTCAGGCGAGGATACCTGCACCAGCACGACGTCTGCGCGCAGCGTGCGCTCGCGGATCAGTCCGGGCAGGTGCGAATAGTGGCTCGGCACGATATCCAGCACGCCGGCCCTGGCCAGCTGCCGGTGGGGACCGCTGGCGGCATAGCCGAAGAAATCGATCACGTCGGCCTGGGACGGCTGGAGCGTCTCGGATTGGCCGATCCCGACAAAGACGCTGAGCCGGCCGCCCTGTGCGATGGCGTGGCGGTGCTCAACCAGCGCGCGCGTCAGCGTCAGCGGTTCGGCGGTGGCCTGCCCCCACCAGATGTGATCTCCGGGGCGGATCAGGGTGCTCAGCCTGGAGGCCACGGAGGACGTGTCCAGAGTCGTTGCGTTCATGGTTCCTATGCGATCGTCAGGAAATTGCGCAAAGCATGTCGTCAAAGCCGGTTTCGCGCTATTTGACAATGCCAATGGTCGTCTTCGGCGATGGCGAAAACCGCGCCTTCACCCAAGTGGAAGGCGTGCTTTCACAAAGGCTGATTGCCTGGCTCGCCGAAGGCAGCGACCATTGCGGCCATGACAAGGGTGGCTGTCCGGATGGAGGGCGCGAGCCGTCGGTCGGCAGGCGTGCCCTGCGTCCCTTGCACCGCCATTCCACCCGCCGGGATAGCGACTGCTGCTTGTGCCAGCAAACGCTGATGACAATGAACACCAGAGACGTGCCATGATCGAAAAAACCCAATCGAATAACTTCCAGGAAATCCGCGATGCCGTGCGCGCGCTATGCGCGGAGTTTCCGGACGAATACTTCCGCAAGGTGGACGAGCAGCGTGCCTATCCCGAGGCCTTCGTCAATGCGCTCACCGACGCGGGCTGGTTGGCGGCCCTGATTCCGCAGGAGTACGGCGGTTCCGGCCTGGGGCTGACGGAGGCCTCGGTCATCATGGAAGAGATCAATCGCTGCGGCGGCAATTCCGGTGCCTGCCACGGCCAGATGTACAACATGGGAACGCTGCTGAGGCATGGTTCCAAGGCGCAAAAGGACAAGTACCTGCCGAAGATCGCTTCGGGGGAATGGCGCCTGCAGTCCATGGGGGTGACCGAGCCGACCACCGGCACCGATACCACCAAGATCAAGACCTCGGCGGTCAAGAAGGACGGGCGTTACGTCGTCAATGGTCAGAAGGTCTGGATCAGTCGTGTGCAACACAGCGACTTCATGATCCTGCTGGCGCGTACCACGCCGCTGGCAGACGTGACGAAGAAGAGCGAGGGGATGTCCATCTTCATGGTCGATCTGCACGAGGCGCAGAAGAAGGGCCTGACGGTGCGCCCGATCGCCAACATGGTCAATCATGAGACCAACGAACTGTTCTTCGAGGACCTGGAGATCCCGGAGGAAAACCTGATCGGCGAAGAGGGCAAGGGCTTCAAGTACATTCTGGACGGCCTGAACGCCGAGCGCACGCTGATCGCAGCCGAGTGCATTGGCGATGGCTACTGGTTCATGGATCGCGTGACCAAGTACGTCAAGGAACGGCAGGTCTTTGGCCGCCCCATCGGTCAGAACCAGGGCGTCCAGTTCCCGATTGCCGAGTCCTTTATTGAACTCGAGGCAGCGAACCTGATGCGCTGGAAAGCCTGCGAACTGTTCGATGCGCACGAGCCCATGGGTGCCCAGGCCAACATGGCCAAGTACCTGGCGGCCAAGGCGAGCTGGGAGGCGGGCAACGCCTGTCTGCAGTATCACGGCGGCTTCGGCTTTGCCTGCGAATACGATGTGGAACGCAAGTTCCGCGAGACTCGGCTTTATCAAGTGGCGCCAATCTCGACCAACCTGATTTACTCCTTCGTCGCCGAGCACATTCTCGGCTTGCCGCGGTCGTTCTGACCGGGGGGTGACGCGACTGGTCCGAGGGGCGGGCGCACGCAGTGGCCGCTTGCCCATTTCAGACTCAGCGCTAAAGCCTGGCGTTCTGCATTGCCCTACTGCCGCGCGAGCAGGCGCATGATCTTACCAAAGTTATCTACCCGGCACGCGCCGGGCTTCTCTTCTTTATTATAATGACGGATGTTATGATAAAAGTCCAAAAACCGGAGGCACGCAGCCGGACCTGATCGCTCTTGGTACACCTCGGCTGCGGCGATCTCAATGGATTGCCAGGGAGGATGATCGACATGAGCAATGCTTTCAGCGATTCCGACATGCAGAGATGCATCCAGCGCGTGGATTTCGGGCGCGTCTCGGTCTTCTACGGCGAAAAGAGCGGAAAGTACCCCGATGGAAATCAGGTACTGGTACGAGGCTCGAAGATTCGTGCGGCGTTCGACACGCCGCTGGTCTCGAACTACATCGGACCCGAGTTCGACGCGACCGAGTTGGTGGTGATGGGCCATGTGCATGAAGACCATATGGCTGGCTTGCATCGTCTTCCGCATGCATCGGTATATGTGCACGAAGCGGATTTGCCAGCGGCGCAAAGCTGGGAGGGGATGATCACCGCTTTCGGCAATTCGGAGTACGCGTCGGAGACACTGCTCAAGTTCCAGCGCGAGTTCTTCTATGCGCCGCGGCCTGATGCGCAAGGCTACGTGGACAACGCGTCCTGGGATCTCGGGCAGACCCGCATTCGCGCCTTTCACATGCCCGGGCACACGGCGGGCCACTCCGTTCTTTTTGTCGAACCCGAGTGTGTGGCTTTCACAGGCGACATCGACTTGACCGGATTCGGGCCCTACTATGGTGACGCAGGGTCCAGCCTGGCGGACTTTCGCCGCAGTCTGGCGCGGCTGTCGGAGATTCCTGCCAGGGTATGGGTCACGTCCCATCACCGGGGCGTCTACACCGATCGCGAGCACTTCCTGCGTGATCTTTCTGCCTATGCTGCAAAGCTGGGCGAACGCGAACAGCGCCTGCTGGCATTGCTGCGCGAATCGCCAAAGACACTGGCGCAACTGGTCGACCAGCGATTGCTGTATCCGCCGGGCTATGAAGGCTTATGGGTGGTGAACGCCGAGACCCGTACGATTTCCCAGCATCTGGCTGAGTTGCTTGCCGACGGCCGGGTCGAGGTGAACGAAGACGGCGTCTACCGGATTGGATGACATACCCTCAGGGCCACCTTGGCGGATGGCCCTCACGCTACGTCCCGACGCGAAGACGCTGAAGCAACATCGCGTCGGACTTCCAACGGCTATGCCTTGACGATGATCCGTCGTGCTCAGAAGTTGTGGCGGATACCCAGTGCGGCGCCGAACATGCTGTTCTTGCCCGGGCCCGGCTGATAGCCGTTGTTGAAGGCAATGGAAGCGGTGTCCAGGCACAGGCCGGCATTCCTTGCGTAAGCCGTGGTCAGGTACAGGTCCGTACGCTTCGAGAGGTGGTAGTCGGCGATAAACATCAACTGACTCGGATTGCCAGCCGGCCTCAGCGCAGGCAAGGTCGAGGACCGGAACACCTGGTAGTAGTAGTCCAGTGTCAGGCTCAGGGCAGACGTCATCTCGTAGTACACGCCAGCCCAGTACAAGTTGTCGCGCGTCAGCGTCTGTCCCGGCGCAGTCGACATGGACCAGCGATATCCGCTCATGAAGATCGCAGGTCCGGCGGTGTAGCTGACGGCAACGGCGGCCTTCTTGAACGTGCCGGTACCGGCGAAGGTGCCGTTGCTGATGATGCTCGGATTGACCTGGTCATAGGTCACGGTGGTGCCAAACGGGCCTGCTGAATAGGATAGACGGGCACCGTAGCCGGTATCACGGCGAAACTGGCCAGGCACCTCTCCCGTGCCACCAAGGCGACTCGCGTCCACGGTGCCGCTGCTCCCGCCGGTGCCAAAGCTCCAGTGGGCCCCCACGCCCACCGGACCGAAGGTCGCCGTATATTTGACGGTGTTGTCTTCACGGTAGACCGGCCCGATCTGGGCGATCACGGGCTCATACAGGCTCGACATCGCCGCTGGCGAGAAGTTGGCCAGTGCATCGAGCATCGAGGTGTATTGGCGACCAAAGGTGAGCTTGCCGTAGGTGGCGCTCTGCAGGCCGACAAATGCCTGCCGGCCAAACAGTCGGCCGCCTTGCTGCAATGTGCCGTCGTTTCCGCCGACGCCGCTTACCAGGACAAAGACGCTGCTCAGGCCGCCGCCAAGGTCTTCCACGCCGCGCAGACCCCAACGTGAACCAGACAGGCCCTCACCGTTCAGGGCGTACCGGTTAGCCGAGCCGCTGCCCGCGCTCTTGAAGTTGGTATCGATCTCAAGGTTGGTGTCCAGCGTACCGTACAACGTGATGGAAGGCTGGGCATTTGCCGCACCTGCAAAGACGCCTAGTGCTGCCAACGCGATAACAGGCGTCTTGCCCCAGTCGCGTGCCACCTTGCATGACATCCGGTGTTTACCTTCAGGGCGCTGTTCAATGACGACAGCACCGTCCTTGTTCAAGGCATTGCGCCTGGATGCATCCATCAACAATCTCCATATTTGTCAGTTGCGCGGCGGCCGCATGCGAGCGCATCGGTCGCGCACTTTTCTTGAAATCTGCCCGGCGATTCGCGCGAATCGTGAATTAGCATAACGATCGTAATGTTAAATAAAAAGAGCGGGTATTCCCTGCATGGTCCGGGCAGGGCGAGGGCACAGCTGTTGCTACGCCGGCGCGTGCGGATGCGGGGGGGGGCGTGCGATCCCGATGGATCGGGCCGCACCTGGGGCTTGCTTGAGGCTGGAACCGCAGAGAGGCTAGAATCAAAACATAACGTCGATTCTGTAAAATGGTGCTTCTGGTGCCTGGCCAGGCGGCATCCAGTATCGAAATCCTCAAAAAAAACAGGTCAGAACAATGGACAGTGACGACGATATCGAGCAGGTCTCAACCCGGGGTCGTCCGGTCGGCGACCGCGAAGCGAAACGCAAGGAGTTGCTGCGAGCGGCATCAACGGTGATTGCGCAGGAGGGATATGCCAACGCGTCGCTGCGCAAGGTCGCCAAGCATGCGGGCTACACCACTGGCGCGGTGACCTACTACTTTGCGAACAAGGAAGAGCTGGTCGTGGCGCTGATGGAAAGCGCATTCGACCGTTTCGATGCGATGCTGGAGTCTGCCCGGGAAAGCGGTGACATCCTGGCGCCCTTCGAAAGCTGGATAAGACTGACTGACCGCAGCAAAAGGTTTTGGCCGGCGACATCGGAATTGCTCGCTCAAGGGCGGCACGAGCCTGCTTTTGCGGAAGTCATCGCCAGGCGCTATGCGCGTTATCGCCGCCTGCTCGCCACCATTGTCAAGGATGCTCAGGAGCGAGGTGCGGTCCGCAACGATATTCCGGCCGACATTCTTACTGACCAGCTCGTCGCCATAGGCGATGGGTGGATGATGATGTACCCCATCGAACCCAAGCGATTCACGCCAAAGCGAATGCGGGCGCTTATCGATGCCCTGGCGGTTTTGGTTGCGCCCGTGCCAGGCGAGCAGTCCGAGTCTGGCGGGCGGGCGAGGCGTACGTAGCAAGGAATCAGGAATGGCGGGCGCCGTCCAGTGCGCGCGCGACATCAACGGCAGCTCTGGCGCCGGTCTCGATGGCCCCGTCGATACCGCCGACTCCGATGGGCGCTATGTCTGCCCCCGCGAAATGGATGCGGCCGTGGGGCTTTCGCATCAAGGGAGCTGCCTCGGTCAGGTTGCCCGGCCGGTGATGCATCCATCCGCCTTTGGAAAACGGGTCGTTCGCCCAATCCTGGCAGATCGTGTCGACCACCTCGATATCCGGGATAAAGCTCCGCAGAGCATGCTGTACTGCCTCGCGGTCATTGCCGTCGAGCGCCGAGGCATCGCAGCAGAAGCACACCACCAGCGTATCGCCATCGTCGCGCCGTTCGGCATGGGCGGTATTGATCGGGTGCTTTCCCGCCGGCGCATAGATCACGAAGGGCTCGATCTCGCCCTTGACACGTACCCAGATCTTGCTGGGCATGATCGGGTTCTGTTGCTCGATCATGGCGCGCACCGGTCGCGGTAATGGCGGCGTGACGGAAAACTCATTCAGCATGTTCAGCGGCAGCGCCACGACAGCGTGCCGGGCTCGGATACGCTGTCCATCACGGGTGGTCACAATGACCTCGTGCCCGTTGTCATCGACGGCAGCCACCGGTGTCGAGAGGCGCAACTCTGCTTTCGACTCGGTACTCATGGCGTCGATCAGGCGGCCGGTGCCGCCTTCGATCGGCCAGTGCCCGGCAATTTCCTTGAATGCGCTCCAGTTGCCGAAACAGATCGCGCACCAGAACAGCATCTGCGCAAGCCCCTGCTCGCGTTCGGAGCAGATCAGGATGGACATTGCATTGACCAGAAGATCACGGTCGTGCGCGGAGAGTTCGAGTGAATCAATCCGGTCGCCGACGGTTTGCTTGTCGATCAAGCCGACATCGGCGGCTGCAAGGTCATCCACCTGGGGGAAGTGTGTCCGGGCGTCGGCAAAGAAGCGGGCGACCAGCGGCGTGGTCAGTTGCTGGAGCTCCGCCCACGTGCCGGTGTGTACCTCACCGTCCGCGTACCAGTAGGCCCTGGTGACCGGCATCGGTGTCGCCAGGCCGATGCCGTAGCGCTTGAGTTCGCGCCAGACGTGCGCCTGAGTCCAGTGCACATAGGTGCCGCCCAGATCCAGTTTCAGGCCAAGGGCTTGTCCCCACCAGGTGCGGCCGCCAACCCTGTCGCGCGCTTCGAGCAGTACCACCGAGTGGCCTGCCATGCTCAGGTCCCGTGCAGCAGTCACGCCTGCGAAGCCAGCGCCAATCACGGCGACATCGTACAAATCTGTCATCAGAATTTCCGTAGTGAATTTCGGGCGAGGCAAGGGCAATGCAAGGCCCTGCCGTCATGCAAAGTCAGCGACGCTGGTCAGCGTCGCCTCATGCGGCGCGTGCCTTGCGGTTCAACCGCTCATCGAGCCTGCTCGCGACCTTCAGTGCTCCGTTGAGGGCGAACCAGCGCAGTGGCTCGGGTAGTGTCGATGGCGGGCTGTGGTGCATCAGCATCGCCAGCAACGGGTTCTCGATGCCCAGGATTTTTTCGGCCATCATGTGCCCAACCATGCCCTGTGTGCCGACGCCATGCCCGGCGCATCCCGCTGCGTAGTAGATGTTCCGATCCGCTCCGGTGGTGCCGATGACGGGCAGCCCGTCGTCGGCATAGCTGATGTAGCCGCTCCAGCAGCGCCTGAGGGCGATACCTTTCAAGGCCGGGAAGCGGTCGTGCAGGGCCATCTGCAGCGCTTGATACTGGGCGTGCTCGGGCACGTCCGGCGTCTGCGAGCCGAAGGGATAGCGCAGGCGCTTGGTCGTCAAGACGAGCGTGTTGCGCGCCGTCAGGCGATGGCTCTCCATGACCCAGTGCATCGTCGTGATGCCTTCGCGACGCGGCCACCCGAGCGCCGCGAGCTGTACAGGGGAGAGCGGTTCGGTTTCGATCGCCGAGAGCCGCAATGGCACCACCTTGTCCGCGAGCGGGCCGAGCTGGGGGGTATAGGCGTTGGTGGCCAAGATCATGACCGGCGCGCTGACGCTGCCTCGCGGTGTCTGCACCTTGACCGCCGGTCCTTCGGTGAAGGACAGCAACGGCGTGTTCTCGTGGATCGTCACGCCTGCGCGCAGGGCCGCGCGCCGCAGCCCCAGGACGTACTTGCCGGGGTCGAGCGTGCCGCCGTTCGGCACATAGCTGCCGAACAGGAATGCCGGTGGAATGCCGCGTGCGCGCATTTCGGCCTCATCCAGATACTCCGAGGGGCATCCGAGTTCGGCACTGATCCGTATGTCGTCGCGCACCCTGGCTTCCTGCGAGGGCTCGATGCCGGCACGGATCAATCCCGAGTGGTTGTAGTCGCAGTCGATTCCGTGTTCCGCGAATCTGGCCTCGGCGAAGCTGACGCCGTCCTCGTAGAAACGGACGATCTGCCTTGCCTTCTCGTGACCGATGCGCTTGAGGAAACGGTCATACTTCAGTCCCTGCCCGCCGGCGAGATAGCCCGCATTGCGGCTGCTCGCTCCGTAGCCGCAGAATTCGCGCTCGAGGATGACCACTTTCACCCGGTGCCGGGCAAGTTCCAGCGCCGCGCAAAGGCCGGCAAAGCCGGCGCCGACGATGACCACGTCCGCGTTCATGTGGCCATCGAGCGGTGGCTGCAGATCGGCCGGCTTTTCTATCCAGCCGCCCAGCGTTCGATATGTCTTGATGTTTTCAGTCACGTTGCCGCTTTCCTTCGTCTGGGAATCAATGCTGCAGGGGAGCGAGCATCTGGCGCTTTACAGGAATGCCGCGTCAGACCGCCATGGGCGTGTCCGGGGACTGGCGCGTTCCGTTTGCAGCGCCGGGTTCTTCGCCGGCAACGGCTTCGAGTGAGCGGCTCGTCGTGCGGGGGCCAAACAGGGCGACGGGGATGGCGAAGACGACGTAGCAGGCGGCCGCCACGAGCATCACGCCAGCCATGCCGCCAGCGGAAAACAGTGCGGCGCCGAGGACGCCGGCGGCAGCTCCGCCGAACCGCCCGCCAGAGATCACGATCCCACTGCCCAGGGCGCGCAGTTGCGTCGGAATCGTCTCCGGGATGTAGGTGTAGTAGGCGTTGACGACGAGTCCGGTGATGATCGAGGCGAGCCCGCCCGCACCGATCACGACCCAGTTGGTGGCCGAGATGCCGAGCACGACCAACGGCAGTGCGCTGAGCACGGACACGGTGAGGATGGTGGACTTGCGCTCATACCGGTCAAGGAACAGCATGGCCAGGAACGGCGTGGCGCCATAGATCACGTTCCATAGGAACAGGATGTAGTACGCATGTTCCTCGGAGTAGTTGAGGCTGTACACGAGCGAGTAGACGCCCCACTGTCCGAACAGGTAGTAGGCCAGCGTGGCTCCGAAATAGCCGAGCGTGAGAACGGCTATGGTTCGCAGCACTGCCTTGTTGTTAATGAGGTCGCGCAGCGTGGGTGCAGCGGCATTCTGCTGAATTGCAGCAATCCCGGGTTCCTCGAGCGGACCGCGGCGCAGCGCACGCGCTTCCAGCTCACGGACGATGCGTTCGGCGCGGTCGGGCAGCGCTCGCGAGACGCACCAGCGCACCGATTCCGGCAGGACGAGGCGTGCCAGCGGAGCAATCAGCAGGCCGATGCTGCCTGCCAGGAAGAGGTTGCGCCAGGCACCGGGGCTGCTGTGCGGGAGATAAAACATCGCCAGTGCCGCTGCCCCAATGCCGGATACCACGAACCCGATCGTCACGATGGAGACGAAGCGGCCACGCGCCTTGCCGGGAAACATCTCGGCAATATAGACAAGCAGCACCGATGTGGCCGCCTGCACGCCGATACCGGTGACGATCCGCGAGGCCAGTATGGTCTCGTAGGTAGGCGCGAACGCCGTCGCCAATGCGCCGAGCGAGTACACGACGGTAGTCCATACCAGGACCGAGCGTCGCCCCCATTTGTCGGAAAGTCTGCCTCCCACCAGGGCTCCGATGATCATCCCCACGAAGAATGCGCTGCTGATGAGGCCGATCTGCTCGGTGCTCAGATTGGTGTGGGCTTTGATCGTTGGGCTGGCGTAGGCAAAGATGGCGTTGTCGTAGTACTCCAGCATCAGGTTGGCCGCGAGCAGCGCGGCCCAGATGTAATGCGAAGCCATCACCGGCAGCCGGTCCAGCCGTGCCAGTATGCTGGACGGCTTGTCAGGCCTGACGATCGTGTCGGGGCGATTCATGTGTTTGTCTCCATCAGCTTGGTTGCTGTTCTTTTGATTCTTTTGTCTTTTCTGTTAGTGCGCCGCAGTTGGGGCCGTCAGCCGGCGCCGCAGCCGGCTACCGCAATGGCACGGATCTCGATCAGGAACTCGGCACGGGCCAGCTGGCTCACGCCGATACCGGTCCATGAGGGATAGCGGTCGGGGAGGTATTCATCCTTGACCTTCACGAACTCCTGGATGTCGCCGCGCAGGTCGGTGTGGAAGGTCATGATCTCGACGATGTCGGCCATGCTGGCTCCGGCGGCTTCGAGGACCGCTTTCAGGTTTTCAAAAGCGAGCCGCGACTGTGCCTCCATCCCTTGCCCCACCGTGGCAGTCGCCAGGTCGAAGCCCACCTGGCCAGACACCCAGATCATGTCGCCGACACGGGTCGCTGATGAGAAGTGAAGCTGGTCGTAGTGCCTTGCCTGCGCGAGGCCGGGATTGATCATTTGTCGTTTCATGGCGGTTTCTCCGAGCAAGGTGATATCAGGCGATCTGGCGGAAGACAGGCGAGCGGAACGCTTCGCCTTCCTCGAGCCGGGCCATTTCTTCCTTGAATAGCGGCCCGTTGCGTGCATAGCGCGGGTTCGACATCGGCAGGGCGCGGAACGTGGCGTCGTCACCAAAGAATCGCAGCACCAGGGTGTGGCGGGTCGGACAGCCGGCGTCGACGGCCGCGCCCCCGTGCAGCGAACGTGGGTGAAGGAAAACGACGTCGCCGGGCGTCACTTGCCAGGAAAGCACGTCCCAGGCGTTGCGGTCTGCGGCGAGTTCCTTGTCGATATGGGGCAGGCGGGGCAGCGAGCCATCGCCGTACAGCGGATCGGTCGGGTCATCGGCATTCGCGAAGCTGGCGCCGTCGTACTGGATGCCGAGATGGGAGCCGCGAACGATCTCCAGCGAATTTTTCCTGGGGATGGACTGGAAGGTAATCCAGGCGTTGCCCCAGTGCCTGCCCGCCCATGGCAGGTTCGCGGTGTCCTGGTGCCACGGTCCGCGGCCACTCTTGCCCCCTTCCTTGGCGAACACTTCCTCGGCGAAATACCAGACATGCTCCGAGCCCCACAACTCCTGGAACACCTTTCCGAACGGAAGCGTCATGACCAGATCGTCCAGCCTGTCCTTGACGACCGGATTGGCGTTGTCGATATGGGTCTGCAGGCTGGTGCCATCGAGCGCCCGGAAGTGATACGGGCCCGGGTTGGCGACGTTCCACTTGAACGCTTCATAGCAGCGTGCGAGCAGCGCTTCGTCGAGGCAGTTTTCTATGAGAACTGCGCCGTCATGGCGAAACGCCTCGCGTTGGGGCTGGGTGGTGAGCATCGTGAGTCTCCTTTGTTCTTTGGTGATGGACGCTGGCCTGCGCGATGCATGAACAATAACTCGCAACCCGATTTAAGACAACATGTGTTTTGATAAATCGCGAAGTGGCGCAGTGGCGGCACGAACCAGGAAACGGGGTGGGGCGCTAGTGACAGGAGCAGCTCGCGTTTCAGGAAGGCGAGGCGCAGGACGGGTATGTGGCGGGGGCGGTGACGACGTCGGCGGTAGAACGCCTTATATTGGAGGGGCGGCGCGGCCGCTATCCCTTGCGACCGAAGAATGCCTGCGAGCGAGCCAGATGGAGGGAGCAGGAGCTCGCAACCCGACCACCGTGCGGGCAGTCAGCGTTTCGCAGCGGCTGGTGCTGCTGCTGGTCGGTCAGCACCTGCAGCAGCGATCAAGGCTGTAAAAAGTAGAACGTCTTTGTCATGGCGCCATCACGTGCAATTGGCGCGGTACGTCTCTTGCAACGCCTTGCGGCTCTTGTCCCGTTCGATTTTCGGGACGGGCCGTCCTTGCGCGTTCTGCGTCGCTGTGCCTGGCGACTGATAGCTGCGCTGCTTCGACGTCGCGTTGAACTCGTCCTTCAGCGCCTCGCACTTGGCCCGCCTGGCCTCCTCGGGGTCGGTGCTGCCGCCGGCGGGCGGGCGATACGGGTTGCTGCCTTCCTGCACGGCTTCGGAGATGGCATTGGCAGCGCCCTGGCCCGAGGCGGTCTGCGCCAGGCAGGTGGTGGCAAGGCCCAGTGTCACCAGGCCGGTCAGCAACAACGGAAGGGACTTGCGCATGGGCTCTCCGGAGGACGGGAATGCCGCTGGCCGGTCCAGCGGACTAGACTAAGGGTAGCGATGCCGGGCTCGGTATGTCAAAGCGGCACGCGGGCGCGCGTGCATCGCCGGCGCCGAGCAGGGTTCGAGAGGGGGGGCTTCATGCGTCTGATCCGTTCCCGCCAAGCGCGGGCTGCCGTGCTGGCGCTGGCCCTGGCCGCGTCGCCGGTGCATGCGTACTTCGATTATTTCCTGAATGGCACCATCATCGGAACCTTGCGCAAGGACGAAGTGCCTCAGTACGTCCGTCTCTACAAGGACGCCCTCGCCAACACGCCCGACGGGGGCACCGTGCCGGTACAGTTTCCCGCCCGCGACCGGCGCCCGGCCATCGAGGGCGCCCTGACGCTCGAGCGCAGCCGGAATGAGCAGGGCAGCAAGTGCCGCCGCGTGCGCTCGGACCTGGCGCAGGCCGGCCGCAAGGAACGCTGGGCCGGATGGTTCTGCCAGACGCCAGACGGAGACTGGAAGCGGCATAACCTGAAGGACTGAATCGGTCTGTGCAAGCCGACTGCCTTGTACTTCACCAAAGATGATCTAGAACATACAAGGGATACGGCCGCATGGGTGGCCGGGAACGGGGGAACTCATCATGGCCGTGCTGTTTTTGGGGAACATCGACGCCGGTACCACCGACGAGGAAGTTCGGGGCTTCCTGACCAAGTACGGCTTGCCGGCTTACGACGAAATCGAGCATGTGCAGGGCGACGGCACCCATCCGGGCGTGACGCTGATCTTCAACGCGCTCGACCCGGACGCCCTGCGCAAGCTGCAGCCGCGCATCAATGGCATGTTCTGGAGGGGACACAAGATCAACGCGATGGTGATGGCCGAGCGTTACAGGTGACGCCGGCAGCTCATCGCAAACGCCGCCATGGGCTTTCTGCGGTGGATCCAGCGGCAAGGCGGTAAGCCGCGGCATCGCGACGACCGGGAGCTCGTCGCGCTGACCGCGCGCGTGACGGCGCTGAGCCCGCGCCTGCGCCTGGTCCCGCACTATGAGAGGCGCCTGGCACCCCGGCTCGCCACGGCGCTGGAAGCGATCCGCGCGACCGTGACGGGCCTGCCGGCACCGCGCGAGGCAAGCGAATCGGCCTGGGACAGCGATCCCCATATCCACGCGTACTTCGGCACGGCGGCCGATGTCGTTCGCGCCTTCAGCCGATCGCCCGATCTGCGCGAATTCTTCGGCCGTATGCCGCTGGCTGAACACGCCTATGCTGTGCTCGGCATGGCCATGAATGAGCGCCGCACACTCGGGGTGGCGCTGGAAGGCGAGGTCATGCGCTCGGACGTGCCCCAGACCCTGGTGTCGTTCAGCGACTACCAGCTCAGGATCTGCGCCGAATCGGACGCCGTGCTGCGCGCCGAGATCGTGATGCGCATGCTGGATCAGCTCGCCATGGAAGCCATGGCGAGGTTCGCGGCGGGAAAGGGCCGGCGTGACACGCTCGAGCGCGAGCTGGGTCTGCTGCGGGCGCAGCTCAAGCTCTACGAGCGGCAGGGCATGGGCCTGCGTTCGATGGTGGGCGGCGAGGTGGCTGACGCGGCGGCGGTCCAGTCCGTCAGGGACGAGATCACGCACAACGCCAGCGAACTGGCCGCGCTCGGCCACGGCGGCGACACGCTCGCGCGGCAGCTCGAGTGCCTGGGAGAAGTACTGGGCGACGCCGCCAATCGCCTGAATATCGAAACGCGCCGGATGCGGCTCAGCCAGGTGAACGTGATGCTGTCCGCCGACAGCACTGTGCCGGGCGATGACCTCGAACTGCTTTGCGCGCACGTGCCCGGCGATCCGCCGCTGGTGCGGTGGTTTTCGATCGTGCGGTACGCGCGGGCCGACATGCTGTCGCCGGCCACGCTGCTGGACGAGGCAGCACGCATGTTGTAGCCGCCGTGCGCAATGGCCGCGCGGTCTTCCTAACCTGTCGCAAGGAGCCAAGCATGAACCCCTGCAAGATTCTGGCTGTAGCCGCCCTGGCAGCGGCATCCCACCTGGCCATGGCCCAGCCGGAAACCCGCGTGGAAGCGGCTTCCGGCGTGGGCGCTGCCATGGTGACAGGCACGGTCAAGTCCACGGCGACGATCACCGCGATCGATGCCGCCACGCGGACCGTCTCGCTGAAGAACAAGCAGGGCAAGATCACCGACGTGCAGGTTGGCGACGAGGTGCGCAACTTCGACCAGCTTCGCGTCGGTGACGTGGTCACGGCGGAATACAAGGAGGCCCTGACGGTCAACCTGACGAAGCAGGCCGGTATGCGTTCCAGTACCGAGCGTTCGCTCGAGGACCGCGCCGCGCCCGGTGCCAAGCCCGGTGGCATGGTCGGGCGCGAGGTGACCGTCACGGCCGATGTCGTCGCCGTAAACGCCAAGACCGGCAAGGTGACCCTGAAGGGGCCGCGGGGCAAGATGGTGGACCTTCATGTCGACGATCCCCAGCAACTGAAGGGCATCCGCAAGGGCGATCAGGTCCAGGCCGTGTACACGGAGGCGTTCGCGGTTTCGGTGACGCCCAAGAGTGGTCATTGAGCACGCCATGGGTGGCGACGGGAGCTAAAGGCACCGGCGCAGCGCAAGGCCGCACGAGGATGAGCGCGCGCCCGCGCGCTACGGCTTGCCCTGCGCGGGTTGCGGCACGCGCGCGTCGTGCCGGCGCCGCCACGCCACCGGTGCCTCGCCGAACTGAGCGGAGAACCAGCGCGTGAAAGAACTTGCCGAGCCATAGCCGAGCAGTTCGGACACGCGCAGCAGCGAATACTGCTGGTTCTCCACATAACGTTGCGCGAGTTCGCGGCGCACTTCGTTCAGGATGTCCGTGAACGTCTCGCCGGCTTCATCGAGCTGGCGCTGCATGGTGCGCAGGCTCAGGCCAAGTCCCTGCGCCACGCCTTCGCAGGTGGCGCGGCCCATCGGCATCATCAGGTACACCGCGCTGCGCACGTCGCGCCCGATCGACGGTGCATTCACGCGCGGCAGCGTGTCGACGAAGCGCTGCGCATAGCGTGCCATGGCCGGGTCCGCGGTCGGGATGGCCGCATCGAGGTCCGCCGCCAGGCACGTGATCCCGTTGAACTCGCTGTCGAACTCCAGCGGGCAGCCGAACAAGCGCCGGTGGACCTGCAGGTCCACCGGCGCCGCATGCGTGAAATTGACATTGAGCGGATGCCAGTGCGGGCCAAGCAGCGCCCGGCACAGCCGGAACACCACCCCGACCGCCAGCTCGCTGGCCTGGCGCGAAGGCGTATCGAGCACCACCTCCTGCCGGATGACAACGACCTTGCCCGCCTCCTCGAGCAGGATGGCAAGCGACTCGTTGACCAGGTGCCGGTAGCGGATGATCGTGGCTAGCGCGTCGCGCAGCGTGGGCTGCTGGCTGATCAGCAGGCTCATCACGCCGAAGTCGGACAACTGGCGCGATTCGGCCATGCGCAGGCCGAAGGTCTCGCATCCAGCGGCCTGCGCTGCATGTTCGAGCAGTCTGGCGCCGGCGTTGACCGACACGCGCTGGTCCGGGTCGCCCAGCAGGGCGCGGCTCAGCCGGGCCTCGCGCAGCAGCGGCTGCGGGTTGAGGCCGAGGTCGCGGGCGACTTCGAAGAAATTGGTCAGCGCGGCTGCGCGCACCAGCGTGTCCAAGGCTTGTCTCCCAATCTTGTTTTGTGTGTGGTACGCGCCTTGCGGCGGTATCCGCGTTGCCTTCGCAGCGCGATCATAGGCCGCCGTGGCATGAAATGCAAAGTCGGCGGAAGCCAATGCAAAGCGGCGTGCTTCGGCAACTCCTACATTTCACGGCATGAGCGGCGCCGTTTGCGCCGACGAGAGACCAAGGAGACAAGCAGATGGCAAAAGTCGTGCGCATGTACGAGACCGGCGGACCGGAGGTCCTTCGCTACGAAGACATGGAAGTGGGGGATCCGGGGCCGGGCCAGGTGCGCATCCGCCACGTGGCGGTTGGCCTGAACTATGCCGATACCTATTTCCGCAACGGCACCTACCCCGTGCCGCTGCCCGCCGGCATGGGCGTGGAGGCGTCTGGTGTGGTGCAGGCGGTCGGTCCGGGTGTCACCAACGTAGCGGTGGGCGACCGCGTGACCTATACCGGATTTGTCAACACGCTGGGCGCGTACAGCACCGAGCGCCTGGTGCCGGCTGCGCCGCTGATCCAACTGCCCGAGACCATCGGCTTCGAGACTGCCGCCGCCATGACCATGCGCGGGCTGACCTCGGCGTACCTGATGCGTCGCATCTACAACTTCAAGGAAGGCGACACCATCCTGCTGCACGCGGCAGCGGGCGGCGTCGGACTGATCGTGTCGCAATGGGCGAAGCTGCTGGGCCTGACAGTGATCGGCACGGTATCGAGCGAGGCCAAGGCAGAAGTGGCGCGCACTCATGGTTGCGACCACATCATCAACTACAGTCATGAGGACGTCGCCAAGCGCGTGCGCGAACTGACCGACGGCGTCGGCGTGTCGGTTGTGTTTGACAGCGTGGGCAAGAACACCTTCATGGCCTCGCTCGATTCGCTCAAGCGCCGCGGCACAATGGTGTGCGTCGGCACGGCCTCGGGCCCGATTCCGCCGTTCGATCCGGTGCTGCTGGCGATGAAGGGCTCGGTATTCCTGACGCGTCCGGCCCTGGCCGACTACATCGCGGACCCGGCCGAGAAGGCTGAGCTGGCCGCGGAGATCTTCGGTCATGTCGGCGCTGGCCGGATCAAGATCGAGATCAACCAGCGCTATGCACTAGAAGACGCGGTGCAAGCCCATCGCGACCTCGAGTCGCGCAAGACCACGGGTTCTTCGATTTTTGTCATCTGAGGGAGCCAGCCATGCGAGTCAAGCAACTCACCTGCGCGCTGGGCGCGGAACTGGTTGGCGTGAACCTGGCCGACGCGGTCCGTGACGATGGCATCTTCGCGGAGATCCGCGCGCTGCTGCTGCAGCACCGCGTGCTGTTCCTGCGCGACCAGAACTTCAGCCGCGCCGAGCACGTCGCGTTCGCGCGCCGCTTCGGCGAACTCGAGGACCACCCCGTCGCCGGCAGCGATCCGGAGCATCCCGGCCTGGTCCGCATCTACAAGACGCCGGAACAGCCCAACGACCGCTACGAAAACGCGTGGCATTCGGACACCACGTGGCGCGAGGCGCCGCAGTTCGGCGCTGTGCTTCGCTGCGTGGAGTGCCCGCCGGTCGGCGGCGACACCATGTGGGCGAACATGGCGCTGGCCTATGAGCGCCTGCCCGAGCACATCAAGTCGCAGATCGCCGATCTGCGCGCACGCCACAGCATCGAGGCGAGCTTCGGCGCGGCCATGCCGATCGAAAAGCGCCTGGCACTCAAGGCCCAGTATCCCGACGCCGAGCACCCGGTGGTGCGTACGCATCCGGAGACCGGCGAGAAGATCCTGTATGTGAACGCGTTCGCGACGCACTTCACCAACTTCCATACGCCGGAACGCGTGCGTTTCGGCCAGGACGCGAATCCGGGCGCCCCCGACCTGCTGCGCTACCTGATCAGCCAGGCCTATATCCCCGAATACCAGGTGCGCTGGCGCTGGGAACCCAACAGCGTGGCGATCTGGGACAACACCGCCACGCAGCACTATGCCGTGATGGATTACCCGCCTTGCCACCGCAAGATGGAGCGCGCCGGCATCATCGGCAGCAAGCCGTACTGAACGCCGGCCGGAGGAAGACTACATGCAGCAAAACCTGATCGTATCGACGCCGTCGGCGTATTCCTACCCGCTGCTGGTCAAGCAATTGCTGATCCACTCGCTGAGTCTCTACGGCGACCAGGAGATCAGCTACCGCGGCGAGATGCGTTACACCTACCGCGACTTCCGTCGCCGCGTGGGCCAGCTTGCTTCGACGCTGACTGCGCTCGGCGCCAGGCATGGTTCCACCGTGGCGGTGATGGACTGGGACAGCCATCGCTACCTGGAGTGCTACTTCGGCGTGCCAATGATGGGCGCGACGCTGTTCACCGTGAACGTGCGCCTGTCGCCGCAGCAGATCCTGTACACGCTCAACGACGCCGCCGCGGACATCGTGCTGATCCATCCCGACTTCGTGCCGGTGCTGGAGCAGATTCGCGGCGAACTGACGTGCAATCCGCGCTTCGTGCTGCTGGCCGATGGCCAGGCCGCGCCGCAGACCGGGCTGCCGCTGGCGGGCGAGTATGAGGCCTTGCTGGCCGACGCGTCGCCGGACTTCGATTTCCCCGAGTTCGACGAGAACACCAAGGCCGCCACGTTCTACACCACCGGCACCACCGGTGATCCCAAGGGCGTGTGCTACAGCCATCGCGACATCGTGCTGCACACGCTGACGACGACCACCAGCCTCTGTGCGCCGCGCGAAGGGCAGCGCATGCACCGCGAAGACGTGTACATGCCGATCACGCCGATGTTCCACGTGCTGGCGTGGGGCATGCCCTACGCGGCCGTCATGCTGGGGCTGCGCACCGTGCTGCCTGGCCGCTATGCGCCGGACATGCTGCTGAAGCTGCGCAGGGAGGAGAAGGTCACGTTCTCGCATTGCGTGCCGACCATCCTGCAGATGCTGCTGCAGTCCTCGCAGGACAGCGCGCAGGATCTCTCCGGATGGAAGATCATCATTGGCGGCTCGGCCTTGCCACCGGCGCTGTGCGAAGCGGCGCTCGCGCGCGGCATCGACATCTTTGCCGGATATGGCATGTCGGAAACCGGCCCGATCATCTCGCTGGCGCAGTTGCCGCCGGGCGTGAAGCCCGCGGACCGCGCCGACGAGGTCCGCATGCGCTGCTCCACGGGCCGCCCGGTGCCGATGGTTGACTTCCGCATCGTCAGCGAAGACATGCAGGACCTGCCGCGCGACGGTACTAGCCGCGGCGAGATCGTGCTGCGCGCGCCTTACCTGACCCAGTCGTACTTCAGGAAGCCGGCGGCTTCCGAGGACCTGTGGGCAGACGGTTACCTGCATACGCAGGACGTCGCGGTCATGGGCCAGGACGGCTTCGTGCAGATCGTCGACCGCATCAAGGACGTGATCAAGACCGGCGGCGAATGGGTGTCGTCGATCGAGGTCGAGAACCTCATCAGCGCAGTGCACGGCGTGCAGGAATGCGCGGTGATCGGCGTGCCCGATGCCAAGTGGGGCGAGCGGCCGATGGCGTTTGTCGTGCGCAAGGCGGGGGCGCAGGTGACTGCGGACTCCATCCGCGAGACACTGCTCGCTCACGTGGATACGCAACGCATCAGCAAGTACGCGGTGCCTGAGGCGGAACGGATCGCGTTCGTTGCAGAGATACCCAAGACCAGTGTGGGGAAGATCAATAAGAGGCAGCTGCGGGAACAGGCAGTCTGAAGGGTAGGAAGGGAGAGTTTGGACGCTGGTTCCTGAAGGGGGACCAGCGTCTTCTCTTTGCCGCCGTCCTTGCGGTGCCCGGCTCGGCTGCCGGCGCCAGCTGGCACCTTACTGAATCTTCAGCCCCACCGTCCTCGTCATGGCCTGGTAGGTCGGCCAGGTACGCGCGATGAACTGCTGCAGGGCCTCGCCGGTGAGTGGCGTGTCCTGACTGCCAAGCTGATCGCGCACGTTCCTGACGGCCTCCGACTCGGCGACCGACTGTCGCACCAGTGTCGCAAGGCTGGTGATGATTTCGGCGGGCAAGCCGGCGGGGCCCAGCAGCATATTGCACTCGGCCAGGTTGCCGAAGATCGGGTCGGATATGCCCTCGTCAGCCCAGGTCGGGACGCCGGGCAGTTTCTCGGTGCGCGGCCCGGAGATCACCAGCAACGGCTTAAACCCGCCGGAAGCCAGTCCGCCCGACATCCCGAGCAGCGATCCCGCGCCGATATCGATATGGCCGGCCAGCAGGTCGCCGATCATCGCACCGGTGCCCTTGTAGTTGATGATATCGAGCTGGGCTCCCGTCAGCTTCTTCAGTTGCGCCACCATCAACTGCCAGCCCGAGCCGATGCCGTAGTTGCCCACGCTGACGGGCCGCTTGCGCGCCAGCGCGATCAGTTCCTTGAAGGTGCTGGCCGGCAGCCCCTTGGTCGCCACCATCACGCCGACGCCGGTACTGATGGACGCCACCGGCGTGAGGTCGCGTGAAGGATCGATCGGCGGTTTCTTCAGCAACACCGGCGCCTGTGCCAGCTGGCTGTGCAAGGTGCAAAGCAGCGTGTATCCGTCGGGCTTGGCGCGCGCCACTGCTTCCGCAGCGATCATGCCGATGCCGCCGGGCTTGTTTTCCACCACCACCGGTACCTTCAGCCTGCTGGAAAAGAACTCCGCGAAGGCGCGCGCGGTGCTGTCGTTGGACGAGCCCGGCGCCTGTGCCGCGATGATACGGATGGGGCGCGAGGGCCAGTCGGCGGCCAGCGCAGGGCGTGGCAGCAGCCAGGGCAGGGCAGCCGCCCCGGCCGCCGCGCCGAGCACGCTGCGCCGGCGAAGGTTGACGGTATCCGCGGGCAAGTCGTTGCCCGGACGAAGAAAGGAACGCATGGGTTGACTCCCGAATCCTTCAAGCCTGGCCCGCGACGGTCCGCGGGCCAGGGGCGGCCGCGGCGATGCACCACGGCGAGCACAGTTGGCAGGCCACTACATGCCGATCAGGTCGGCCCGCTGCACCAGGTTCCTGACGATGCGGACCGAGGCGATGTCGATCATCTTGCCCTCGTACTGGACCGCGCCCAGCCCTTGCGACAGGGCTTCGTCATAGGCGCGGATCATGTCTCGGGCACGCGCCACGTCGGCGGCCGCGGGCGAGAAGACGTCCTGGGCGAGCTCGACCTGCGAGGGATGGATGGCCCACTTGCCGACCATGCCGAGGATCATGGCGCGGCGGGCTTCCTCGCGGAATGCATCGGGACTGCGGAA
>JACXTT010003739.1_pt1 | contig 23162 bp, 15 predicted proteins | sample 9270951 | NCBI WGS metagenome assembly JACXTT01 (sample SAMN15532306, study PRJNA645909) | rock metagenome | isolation source: weathered quartz diorite | place: Puerto Rico | collected 2017-06-21
GGGGGCGGGTGTGTGTGTCCTGGGGCGGGACGTGGGGCGCCATTCTCCCCACCGTTTGGGGCCGTTCGGTCTGTCGAGTCTCGGTCGGGGGGCGTCGTGGTTGCGGGGCCATTGGTTTTAGTTCGTCCACCAGCCGGCCCAGTTCGTTTGGGGGGGTGGCCGCGAGACGGGTATCGAGTTGACCGCTGGCAATCCGGCGAGTCGCACGCGTCAGTCGGTTCACCGGGTCCGCAATCCGCTCCGCCATCGAATAGCCAATACCGGCGCCGGCGAGGATGAACAGGAGCGCCGCCAGCAGGACGCGACGGTCCAGCGTATCGATCTGCGCTTCGATTTCCTGCGCTCGCGATGCGAGGGGAACCGTCAGCAGCGCATTGATCTGCGGCACGCTCATGCGAGTTCCGGCCACGAGAAACGGCTGCGCGGTGCCGACCTGTTCGCTCGTCACGGTGGCTGCCTCATTTTGCAGTTGGAGGGCGACGTACACGTCAGATGGCGTCCGGACCGGGATGACGCCGGACGCAAACAGATTGCGTTCGCTCGTTGCCAGCAGTCGCGGGCCAGTGAAGATGTTGACATCCTGCCCGATGAGGCGGCTGACCCATACCATCAGGTTGTCGTCGATCGCGATGCCCTGCTGGGCCGCTCGCGGGGCGACGAGATCCTCTACGACCCGCTGGGCAGCGGATGCCGTCCGCACGGCCTCTTGTTCGACATTCGCGCGGAGCTGATCTGCGACGTAGTTGCTCGTGACGACTGCGAGGGCGACAACGGGCACGACTGTCGCTGCCGAAAAAGCCAGAAACAGCTTGCGATAGAAGCTCGCGCGTATCTCCCGAAGCAGTTTCCGAGCACTGGTCGTGCGGCGCGCGACGGTGCTGAAGATCGCCGAGAGCAGCAGTGCCGCGAGGAAGGTGGCGGCGGCAATGACCGTGAGCTCGGCGAGGTTCATCGTGTGCCCCAGCAGCGTCACAACCGGGAAGCCGAGGCCGTAGATACCGCCACGGTCGCTGAGAAGGTAGACGTCGTAGCGCTCCTCCTCGCCTTCGAGTCGAGCCCATAAGGGGGTGCGCGACACGGCCAGCGTGGCGAACGTAGCCGGGTCGAGACGCCACGCCGTGTCGGCGGACGCATAGAGTGGCATGCGGCTCCATCCATAGACCGCAAATTCGATATCTCCGCCCGAAATGCCCTCGGTGCGCTGCGGTTCGACCGGACGAAGCAGTTCGACATAGGGACTCTTCGACGCGATGAACGGCAGGTTGGCGTAGTCGAGCATCGCGTGAACGACGATCGATCCAACGACGTGCGACGCGCCGCTGGGATCGTTGATGCAGACCGCGCGGCTCGCGCTGAGCACGCGCCGTTCCACCGCAAAAAACGGCGACACCTCCTCGAAGACATCCCACGTGCAGACCTGTTCCTCGGATGTCGGGAGCACGTTGAGGTCGTCTGGAAGGCTGAAGGCAAAACGGCTGACCAGACGACCGTCAGGGCCAAAGAGCTCGACCGACGAGGTGACCGGATACATTGCCAGGCCGGTGATCCGCCACACCTGGAATGCGCGATCCGTCAGCGCCTCCGAACCCGAAGGACCGGGCGGGACAGAGACGAGATCGGCCAGACCGGGGAACGAATCGATCTGCTGAAGGCTCTGCTGCATCAGCGACTGGATCGTCCGTCGCTGATTGAGCGCCTGCGGGCCGTAGCGTGTCTCCACGAGTTCCGTCTTCGCGCGATTGCCCAGCGCGAACACATCTGCGTAGAACGCAAGTCCGGGCAGCACCAGCCCGATTGAGAGGAGCGTCAGGCGGAACGCCTGGGAACCCTGGCGATATCTCGCTTTGAGCTGAGTCGCGAGGAGCGCTACGGCGGCCGCGAGGATCAACGCGAAGAGCAGCGGGCGGTTCACTGCTTGCGGTGAAAGAAAGATCAGCGTCGGCAACGCCCAACAGCTCACCGCAGCGACGCGAATGCTCCAGTGTCGTCGCGCGATGCGCCAGGGCAGATAGGCCGCCCGGAAGATCAACACCAGGACGGCAACGGCGGTCGCATCCCAGATCACGATCGCGAACTGCAATGCCGTGAGCGCGGTATTCCACGGATGCAGCGAAAAGTGCAGGAGATCGAGCGTCGTGTTGGCGACGGTATCCGCCAGCAGCGCATGTTGCGCCAGAAGGACCGCGATCGCGACACCCCCGGCGAGCAGTTGTGTGGCCAGAAACAGGATGGATCTTCCGACTGAATCCACCCGGATGCGCGCGTGACGCCTGCGGATCCGCCACGCTTCGAACGCGAAGAAGACGAGCGCCCCCAGTGCAGCAGCCGTTGCCGCGGTGATCAGGAAGTCGAATGGCGAAGCGAGAAAGGGCCGCAGGAGCGGTGACGCGTATGCCGCCGCCGAAAACACTTCCGCGTCGGACCAGTCTGCGGGCGATGCAAGGCGGAACAGAAGGCGGCCCGCGATGATCGTCGCGGCAATAACCAGGAAGGCGACGACGTACTTGTTCGCCCGAGCATCTCGCCAGTCCAGCAACGGACCGCACAGCAACAGCACAAATACGGCCGCGGTCATCTCGGCGATCGATGACGTCATTCGCCGCCAATGCGCCCGCGCCTCCACAAGATCCGACGGGGTTATCACCGCGGTCACGAGGTGACGTCCGTTGGGACCTGTGACATCGATACGATCGGGATCCGGCGTCGTGCGGATATCTTCGAACGCGAGCTCGAGGGAGACGGGAACGAGCTCGCCAGGAAACTGGAACTCGTCAGCGCGGTTTACACCACGAGCGGCGGTTGGTCGCCGAATCGACTGTTCTGAGGCAATCGTTCCAACCCGATTGCCTGCCGCGTCGGTGACCGGCATCGCGTAGACAAGGCGCAGCCCAAGGGCACCCTGCGCGATGAACCACGCTTCCTCCCCTTCCAGTCGATCTTTGGGAAGTTCCGAGGCGCGGCCGGCCCACGCGAGCGGGCGGCTCCCGGGCCCGTACGCGGTGACCGCCAGCTCCACATCGTCGTTATGCGCGACGGTCGCGATCTGGGCGGTTTCGAATAATCTCCCGGCGGCGTTCTCGTCCTCGCGAGCGGCCGCTTGAAGCGTATTCGGATCAGCGAGCTGCCGTGCCACGTCGCGCAGTCCACGTGACATGACGTCAAACGCACCGCGAACGTCGCGATCGACCCGCGCCCTGATCGCGGCGTCGTTGGCGCCGAGGAGCAGGCGTTCGGCGATGCGCCCAGCGGCCAGCACCGCGAGCACGCAGACCACGCCGCTCAGCGCGATTCGCAGCACCCGCCGCAGGTACGAGTCCACGAGAGCATTGTAAATTTTGACAGGAGATTTGGGATTTCAGTCTGCCGTCTTACCATTGAAGTCTCCAGTGGAAAGCGCCCCCCTCCTGAAACCGGTTCTCAAGCGCGGTGCCCTTGTCGCCGCCGCCAACTGGCAGGTCACGCTCATTCAGGCGACCGCCGATTCGCTGTTCAAGCTGCTGATTGCCACGCCCCTTATTGGCGGGCTGTTTCTGGTGGGCCTGGTAATCGGCGCGGCGCCGGAGGATCTGCTCGGCCTGGAATGGCGTGAGATGGCGACCACCATCATTACCTCACTCCTTTCGCATCCTGTGGTGCTGGCCGCCTTTCTCGCTTCACTTGCCGTCGTCGTCGTGGGGGGGTCGCTTTTCATCTTTCTCATCAAGGCCGGGGCCGTTGCGGTTCTCGTGAAAGGCGAACGGGAGGCCGGCGCCATCGAGCACCCACCGCTGCACTTCGACGGCGTCAAGCGCGCATCGAAGTTCTCGGTAGAGTTCTACATCGACTCCGCGCATTCGCTGTTTCCGCGGTACGCGCGGCTCGGGTTCATTTTGATGGGTGTGTATCTCGTGTCCGGTTCGTTTTATCTCGTTGCTGCCTACGAATCGGGTGTTCGAGGCGATATCGGCGGTCTGTTGACGCTCGTCATGACGATCGGTTTCGTCGCGTGGATCACGATCATCAATCTGGTCTATCTGCTGATGCAGATCGTGATTGCCGCGGAAGATTGCAGCGTCGCGAAAGCATGGCGGCACGTGATTGCCTTTCTTCGTCATCAGCGCCGCGCTGTCAGTACCGTTTTCGGCGTCATTCTGGCGCTCGTCATCGCCGCAACTGGCGTGTCGTTGCTGGCGACCGCGGCACTCGGCCTGATTGCGTTCGTCCCGTTCATCGGCCTCGCGGTGCTGCCGTTGCAGTTGCTCGCGTGGGTGTTTCGCGGCGTCGTGTTTCAGTTTCTCGGCCTGACGTCGATCGGCGCCTACATGCGGCTCTATCGTGATTTCCTGGCGGAGGGCCGGCTGAAACCGTCCCCCAGGTACGTAGAGGCCGCCTTCAGGCGGCCTTCCGAGTCATGAACTCCTACGACTCCTTCCTGTCGCCGCTCGGGCGGAATTTGCACGAATCGGTGCTGCGCAAGATGGGGCAGGTGATCGCCTCCCGCGCGGGTGGACTCATCTCGTTTGCCGCCGGCTATCCGGACCCCATGGGTTTTCCGTGGAACGAGTTCAGAGAGATCGCGAGCGAACTGCTGTCGGGTGAAGACGGATCGGTGCTGCAGTACGGCCCCACACGCGGGTACCGTCCGCTGATCGAATCGATTCTCGGCGTGCTTGACGCGCGCGGAATCAAGGCCGATCTCAGCGAGGTGATGACGACGAGCGGCTCGCAGCAGGGACTGGATCTCACCGCACGCGTCCTCATCGCGGCAGGTGACGTGGTGCTGGTCGAAGTGCCGACCTACACGGGCGCGATCGCGGCGTTCCGCAATGCGCAATGCCGGCTCGCCGGCGTGAAGCAGGATCCTGATGGCATCAACCTCGAGGACCTCGATGGCGTCTGCCTGCGCGAGCGCGCAGCGGGCGGTCGCGTCAACCTGCTGTATCTCGTGCCGAATTTTCAGAATCCCGCCGGCATTCTGCTCAGCCTCGAAAAGCGTGCGCGGCTGCTCGACTGGGCCGAACGTCGCAACATCCTCATTGTCGAAGACGACCCGTACGGCGACTTGTACTTTGACGATGTGGCGAGCGCGGCGGAAACACGGCCGCTCAAAGCCGACGACCGGAACGGACGCGTGATTTACCTGAGCACGTTCTCGAAGACGCTCGCGCCCGGCTTTCGCGTCGCGTGGGTCGCGGCACCGGCACCGATCGTCGAGCGCTTCGACACGGCGAAGCAGTCAATGGACTTGATGTGCGGCATTCTCGATCAGCACGTCATCCATCAGTCGATCGTCCGCGGTGTGCTGGCGCGGCAGGCGGAGCCGCTGCGGCGCCTTTATCGCATGCGCCGCGATGTCATGGAGCAGACGCTGCGTGAGCAGTTCGGCACGCAGCTGACCTGGATTCCGCCGAGGGGTGGATTCTTCCTGTGGGCGCGGCTGCCTGACGGTTATGAAGGCGAGACGCTGCTGCCGAAGGCAATGGAGCAGGGGGTCCTCTTCGTCATCGGCAACGCCTTCTGCGTCGATGGCAGCGGCCACGATCGCGTCCGCCTCTCGTTTTCGTGGCCGTCGCCGGAGAACATCCGCGAGGGGGCGCGTCGGCTCGCGGCGGCGATGGAGATGAAGGCCGTCCGTACGTAATTCAATTTCGTTCAGCGTGGCGGCGGGGTATAGCGTTCGCGCTCTAACCGCCGACCCGGGAGTTCGGCGAACGGCACGTTCATCGGCTCCGGCAGCAGCATCGCTGACGGCTTGAGGCCGATCGCCCGGCCGTCGCGTGTGATCACCACCATTGCTACCTGATACGGCCGAAGCTCTGGGTCGATGAGCGGGCCACCCTGCAGATCCGACGGTGGCACATACATTCCCGACGCCGCGCCGTTTCTTGCCGCGAAGGCATCGATTTCCGACGTCACGCCGGCCAGGACGACGATCTCCTCGTACCTGGTTCCGTCGCCAAAAACCTGCGGCGGCAGCGCAGGGCGCGTGGGAATCTCCTTGATCCACCGCTGATTCCCGTTACCGCGGTTGACCGCGCGCACGACGTTGTCGAGCGACGCATAGTACGCGCCGCCCTTGCTGTCGGCGGCCGTCCCGATCACGTCGCCCCCAGTCTTCCACTTCCAGGCGACGCGTCCGGTAGCGTTATCGAGCGCGAACAGAAGATTGGTATTCGATCCGATGAAGATGCGATCGCGCGCAAACGACGGCGAATTCAGCATCCCGTCGAGCCTCTGCTCCCACTCGACGCGACCGTCCGCGAGACGGAGGGCGACCGCTCGGCTGTCGTCAACGGCGAACACCGCCCGCAGGCCATCGATTGCAGGAGTGAAGCGCGATGCCGCGCCGAGCTCGCGCATCCACAACATCCGACCGTCGTCTGTGGCGTACGCAACGATACGTCCTTTATCGAATGTCGCGATCAGCAGATCGACGTTCCGGCTTTTGGCTCCTGACTCCTGGCTCCCGATCGCGGCGGTCAAAGGCGCTGAGACAGCCGCATCAAATCCGACGCGCCACTTCTCCGCACCTGTTGCAGCTTCGAGCGCGTGAATCTCATCGCTCGCGATGACGTAGAGCACATCGGCGACAATGACCGGAGGCCACATCGATTCGATGTCGCGCGTCCAGACCTTCGCGCCAGTCGTTCGACTCAGCGCGACAAGTTTCTCAGGACGAATTGGAATGTAGACGCGCTCGGCGTCCATCGCCGCACCTGCGGACGGAACGTCATCGAGCGTCGCGATCCATTCCTGAACGACGGGAAGCAGTGGAAATGGAATCGGAGGAATTTTCTTTTTGGGTTCGGCGCCCAAACTGACGCCGCGTGCAACCACAGCGACGAGCAGAAGAGGCGCAAATATCGTGGCGTGGATCCGTCGGGGCACTATTCCTTGTGGGATAATACCGCCGTTCGTGCCCCACCAAACGATTCTCGTCCTTGATTTTGGTTCGCAGTACACGCAATTGATCGCTCGCCGCCTGCGTGAGCTGTCGGTCTACTCCGAAATCGTTCCGTTCAACACGTCGATTGAGAAGCTCCAGGAAAAAGGCCCGGTCGGAATCATCCTCTCAGGTGGACCGAAGAGCGTGTCCGAAGCCGGCGCACCCAAATGCCCGCCGCAGCTGTTCGAACTCGGAACGCCGGTGCTCGGCATCTGCTACGGGATGCAGCTGATGACCGACGTGCTCGGCGGAGAAGTTCGGCGGTCGGGTCAGCGAGAGTTCGGTCACGCGCATGTTCGCGTCATGCGGAACGGGACGGTCCCGAAACTGTTCAAGCAGATTCCTTCAGAGCTGCGGGTGTGGGCCAGTCACGGCGACGATGTGAATGCGGTGCCGCCGGGGTTTGCGGTCGCGGCGACGAGTGCGACCGCGCCAATTGCCGCGATGGAAGCGCCAGAGCGCGACCTCTACGCCCTTCTGTTCCATCCGGAGGTGGCGCATACCGAACACGGCGTAGCCATCCTCCGGAATTTTGCGTACGACGTCTGCGGCTGCGCTGGCGATTGGACGATTGCCTCGTTCATCGAAGAAGCGACCGAGCGAATCAGACAGCAGGTGGGGACCGCCAGGGTCGTTTGCGGATTGTCGGGAGGTGTAGATTCGACGGTCGCCGCGATGCTGATCCATCGGGCGATCGGCGATCGCCTGACCTGCATCTTCGTCGACAACGGCTTGCTTCGGTACGATGAAGCCAATCAGATCGTCAAGCGGTTCACCGAGAAGATGCACCTGCCGCTCGACTTCGTCGATGCATCAGGCATCTTCCTGGACAGGCTTGCCGGGGTGGTCGATCCCGAACAGAAGCGGAAGATCATCGGCGCGACCTTCATCGACGTGTTCGAAAAGCGCGCAAAGGAGCTGGGTGGCTTCGATTTCCTGGCGCAGGGCACGCTCTACCCGGATGTGATCGAGTCGGCGTCGGTGCACGGCCCTGCCGTCGTGATCAAGAGTCACCACAACGTTGGCGGCCTGCCGGAGCGGATGCATTTCCGCCTTGTCGAACCGCTCCGCGATCTCTTCAAGGACGAAGTGCGGCGCGTGGGGCAGGATCTCGGTCTCGATCGCGAGTTCGTGGTCCGGCAGCCGTTTCCCGGCCCGGGCCTTGCTGTGCGGCTGATCGGCGAAATCACCAGGGAGCGACTCGATCTGCTGCGTCTGGCGGACAAAATCGTCGCCGAAGAAATCCGCAAAGCCGGTTGGTACGAACGACTCTGGCAAAGCTTCGCCGTGCTGCTGCCGGTCCAGAGCGTCGGCGTCATGGGCGATGCGCGGACCTATGAGTACACGATTGCGATCCGCGCGGTCGAAAGCCTTGATGGCATGACCGCTGATTGGGCGCGGCTGCCACACGATCTGCTGGCGACGATCTCGTCACGGATCGTGAACGAGGTGCGCGGCATCAATCGCGTCGTCTACGACATCAGTTCAAAGCCGCCATCGACGATTGAATGGGAATGAGCGTCGACTTCGTCCATCTACACCTTCACACGGAGTTCTCGCTGCTCGACGGCGCCTGCCGGATCGACGAGCTGCTGGACGAAGCGGTCAAACTGAAAATGCCGGCGCTGGCGGTGACCGAGCACGGCAACATGTTCTCGTCAGTCGTCTTCCACGACCACGCGCGCGAGCGCGGCATCAAGCCGATTCTTGGCTGCGAGGTCTACGTCGCGCAGGGTAGCCGATTCGAGAAGTCGGGGCCGCAGACCGAGACGAACCATCTGGTGCTGCTGGCCGAAACGAACGAAGGCTACAAGAACCTGATCAAGCTGGTTTCCGCCGGGTACACCGAAGGCTTCTACTACCGACCGCGTATTGACAAGGAGTTGCTCGCGCAGCACGCCACTGGCCTCATCGGATTGAGCAGCTGTCTGAAGGGTGAAATCGCCAGTGCGTTGAAAGTCGAACAGGGACGGGTCGCACTCGACGCGGCGGGCCGGTTGCGCGACATTCTGGGGCCGCAGAACTTCTTCCTCGAGATGCAGTATCAGGGCATCGAGGAACAGAAGGTCGTCAACGAGGGGCTCCTTCCACTCGCGCGCGATCTCAGCCTGCCGCTCGTATGCACGAACGACGTTCACTACCTGCGGCAGGCCGATCATCAGCCGCACGATATCCTGCTCTGCATCGGCACGGGCAAGACGGTGAACGATGCGCAGCGGCTGCGCTATCACGGCGATCAGTTCTTCCTGAAGACCGCCGAGCAAATGGCGTTGGTGTTCAGCGATTATCCGCAGGCGCTGCGCAACACGCTCCTGATCGCCGAGCGCTGCAACGTGACCATTCCGACGGGTCAGAATCATCTGCCGACGTTCGGCGTTCCCGATGGGTTCACGACCGACACGTATTTTGAGCACGTGGTCCGCGAGGGATTCAGGCAGCGGCTGCCGCGGCTGCAGCAACTTGCGGACACCGGCCACCTGAAGCACACCATCGACGAGTACGCACGGCGTCTCGACTACGAGATCGAGGTGATCAGAAACACGGGGTTCCAGGGCTACCTATTGATCGTCTGGGACTTTATCCGCTACGCGCGGGAGGCGGGGATCCCTGTTGGACCTGGGCGCGGCTCGGCCGCGGCGTCTGTGGCCGCATGGTGCATGCGCATCGCCGACGTGGATCCGATGGACTTCGACCTGCTGTTCGAGCGCTTCCTCAACCCCGAGCGCATCTCGATGCCTGATATCGACGTCGACTTCTGCGAGCGTCGCCGGGGCGAGGTCATCGACTACGTCACGCGCAAATACGGACGCGAGAACGTCGCGCAAATCATCACGTTCGGGACGATGAAGGCGAAGGCGGTCGTACGGGACGTGGGGCGAGTCCTCGAGATGCCCTACGCCGATGTGGATCGGATCGCAAAGCAGATTCCGCCGGCGCTCGACATGACGCTCGAAAAGGCGCTCGCGGAGAACCCGATCCTCAAGGACATGGCGGCGAAGGATGCAAAGGTCAAGGAGGTGATCGACATCGGCCGCCGCCTGGAGGGTATGTCGCGCCATGCGTCGGTTCATGCGGCCGGCGTCGTCATTGCACCAGGTCCGATCACCGACTACGCGCCGCTCTACAGGGGTCAACGTGACGAACTGACCACCCAGTGGAACATGAAGGAGGTCGATCGGGTCGGCCTCCTGAAGATGGACTTCCTCGGGCTGAGCACGCTGACGCTCATCGACGATGCGCTCACGGAAATCAAGCGAACCGAGGGGATCGATCTCGATATCGACAATATTCCGCTCGACGATCCGAAGACCTTCAGGGTGTTTGCCGACGGCGCCGCGTACGGCATCTTCCAGTTCGAGAGCTCGGGGATGCGCGATCTCCTACGGCGGGCGAAGCCCTCGCGTTTCGACGACTTGATCGCGCTGAACGCGCTCTATCGTCCCGGTCCGTTGAAGAGCGGCATGGTCGACGACTGGGTCGAACGCAAGCAGGGCAAACGCGAGGTGAAGTACGACCTGAAAGAGCTCGAACCGATCCTCTCGGAAACCTACGGCGTCATCGCCTATCAGGAACAGGTGATGCGCATTGCGCAGGCGGTCGCTGGCTTCACGCTCGGACAAGCGGACGTGCTCCGCAAGGCCATGGGGAAGAAGGATCCCAAGGTCATGGCCAAGCAGCGCGATACGTTCCTCGAGGGCGCGAAGGCGAAGAGCATCAACGAGAAGAAAGCCATCAAGCTGTTCGAGCAGATCGAACACTTCGCCGGCTACGGATTCAACAAGGCGCACGCGACAGCCTACGCGCTGCTGGCGTATCGCACGGCCTATTTGAAGGCGAACTATCCGTGGCATTTCGCGGCGTCGTTGTTCACGATCGAAGCGCAGAACACCGAGAAGCTCGCGATGTATCTCGCCGAGGCGCGCGAGCGCGCCATTCGCGTACTGCCGCCGGACATCAACGAGAGTCAGCTGAATTTCTCGGTCGAGCGCGGCAAGGGCGTGCGCTTCGGCCTGACGGCGATCAAAGGTCTCGGCGAGGGGGCCATCAATTCGATTCTTGCGGCGCGGGCGCAGCTTGGCGGCCGGATTCCGTCACTGCACGCGCTCTGCGAGATTCTCGATCTGCGCCTGGCCAACAAGCGTGTGTTTGAGGCGCTGATCAAATCCGGCGCCTGCGATTCACTCGTCGATCGAACGGATATGCCGTTGCGAGCTGCGCGCGCGCGACTTCTGGCCTCCACCGATGCAGCCTGTGACCACGGTGCGCGGACACAGCGCGACAAGGATCTCGGGCAATCGGATCTCTTCGGCGGCAGCGACGAGCATGGTGCGCCCGGACACACTCAGTTGCCTGATGTTCCGCCCTGGACGGAAATCGAGCAGCTCAATTACGAAAAAGAAGCGCTCGGGCTCTACTGGACGGGGCATCCCGTTGATCGCTACGCCGACGACCTCAGCGAATATGGCGCGAAGTCGACAGGCGATCTGAACATCAAGAAGCGGGATGAGGAGTTTGACGAGAGCGGGGCCGGCGTTCCAGGCCCGCCTGGCGGACTCGAAGGGTCCGCCCCGCATGTGTCCGGGAATGGAAGCGACGGCAACGGCCTGCGCGGGAAGGGCGAAGAAATCTCCATCGGCGGCATCATCTCCGGTGTGCGCCCGCTGAAAACGAAGAAGGGCGACCGGATGTGCGTCTTCCTGCTGGAAGACGCCGCAGGCAGCATTGAGGTCGTCGTCTTCCCCGAGGCGTTCAAGCAGCACGGTCATTTCGCCGACAATGGCCAGACGGTGCTGGTCAAAGGAAAGTTCGAGCGTGACGATGAATCGGCTCGAATCATCGCTTCAGAGATCGCTCCCATTGGCGTCGTGCGCGAGCGGTTGGCAAAATCGGTCGCCATCCGTCTGACGACGCCGCCGGCGGATCGCGCGACGTTCGAGCGGTTGTGGGATCTGTTTGCGCAGCACAAAGGCGACCGCCGCATCGCCATCGTGCTCCACGAGCGCGATCGGCACATCCGCATCACCGTCGACGTCAATGGCGTCCGCGTTCGGCCGTCGGAAACGCTCGTCGCCGAGGTCGAAAAAATCTGCGGCGTCGGGTCTGTGTCGCTTCGCTGAGCGTCATGGTTCGAGTGACCTTCCCTGTCAATGCCTGCTGACATACTCGAGTTCGAGGAGCCAATCGCCGTTCTGCTCAAGGAAATCGAAGCGCTGTCGATGCTTCCGCGGACGCCGCAACGGCAGCGGGAAATAGAGGGGCTGACCCGGCGAATCGAATCCATCCGGGCTGACATCTATGCGCACTTGACGGCGTGGCAGCGAGTGCTCGTGGCGCGCCATCCGAACCGGCCGTCGGTGCTGGATTATGTGAACCGCCTGTTCACGGAGTTCACCGAGATCAGCGGTGATCGCCGCTTCGCCGACGATCACGCGATCATCACGGGCTTCGCAAGGTACAAGGAGGAGCCCGTGATGATCGTCGGTCATCACAAGGGCGCGGGCGGCGATACCAAGCAGAAAATTTTCCGGAACTTCGGGTACGCGCGTCCTGAGGGCTATCGCAAGGCACTGCGCGCGATGAAGCTCGCCGAGAAATTCGGCCGTGCGGTGATTGCGTTCATCGACACACCCGCGGCGTACCCGGGCGTCGAGTCCGAAGAGCGCGGCATTGCGGAGGCGATTGCCTTCAACCTTCGCGAGATGGCCGCGCTCAACGTGCCGATCATCGTCATTGTCCACGGCGAGGGCGGCAGCGGAGGCGCGCTCGGCATCGCCATCGGTGATCGCATCCTGATGCACGAGTTCGCGATCTACAGCGTGATCCCCCCGGAAGGTTGCGCAGCCATCCTGTGGCGCGATGCGGGCCGCAAAGTGGAGGCTGCGGAAGCGCTGCGGCTGACCGCGCCCGATTTGCAGAAGGTCGGCGTCATCGACGAAATCATCGCCGAGCCGGTCGGCGGGGCGCACACCGATCACGAGCGTGCGGCCGCACTGCTCGACGCGGCGTTGCTGCGCGCCCTCGGGGACGTCTGGGCGATGGAGCCGTCGGAACGGCTCGATGCGCGATACCAGAAATTTCGCGCAATGGGGAACATCGGAATCAATGAGAGCTGAGCGCATCTGGGAAACGCTCGCGTGCGACGATGCGCCGGCGATGGCGCTGTCGCGAGAGCTTGGCGTATCGCCCGTGACCGCGCGACTGCTCTGCATTCGAGGTCTTGGAGCTCCCGATGACGCGCGCCGATTCCTCTCGCCGCGAATCGACGACCTGTACGACCCGTTTCGTCTGGCCGGCATGTCCATCGCCGTCGACAGGATTCTTGGTGCGATTGCCTCGAAAGATCGGATCGCAATCCACGGCGACTACGACGTCGATGGCGTGACGTCCACCGTCATCCTGCGCCGCGCGCTGGAGCTGCTGGGCGCCGACGTGGTGCACTTCATCCCCGAGCGTGTCCGCGATGGGTATGGACTTCAGCCCGCGAGCATCGATCGATTGCAGCAAGGCGGCGTGCGACTCATCATTTCCGTCGACTGCGGCATTCGTGCCGACGAGGCCGCGACGCGGGCGCGGGAGCTCGGCATCGATCTGATCATCACGGATCATCACGAGCCTGGCGCCAACCTGCCGCACGCGCTGGCCGTCATCAATCCGAAACGTCACGACTGCACCTATCCGGACAAGAACCTCGCCGGTGTCGGCGTCGCATTGAAACTGGTCCAGGCGCTGTGCACTTGCACGGGCCATGCGAACTGGCTGCCGGCGTTCGTCAAGGTCGCTGCGATCGGAACGCTGGCTGACGTTGTGCCGCTGACGGGCGAGAACCGCATCATCGCGAAGCTTGGCCTCGGCATGCTGTCGAAGGGACCGCATAAGGTCGGCCTGCGTGCGCTCCTCGACGTGTGCGGGCTCACGGGCCGCGAGATCGACAGCTACCACATTGGCTTCGTCGTCGCGCCGCGCGTCAATGCCGCCGGCAGGATGAGTACGCCCGACATTGCGGCGCGCCTGCTGCTTGCGGCCGACGAGACCATGGGCGAGGAAGCGCGAGCGCTGGCGGAGCAGCTCGATGCCGAGAACCTGCGCCGGCAGCAGGAAGAAGCCGACATCGTGTCGGCGGCGAAGAACATCGTCGAGACCGACGTGGAGGTGGGCTCGCGCACGGTGATTGTCGTGGCCGGCGAGGGCTGGCACCGCGGTGTCATCGGCATCGTTGCATCCAAGCTGGTGGATGCATTCCATCGGCCGGCGATCGTGATCTCGACCGACGGTGATCTGGCGCACGGATCGTGCCGCAGCATCCCGTCGTTCAACATGCTGGCGGCTCTCGAGTCGTGCGCCGAGCTCATGTCGAAATTCGGCGGGCACAAGCAGGCCGCGGGGCTGACGCTCGAGAGCTCGCGCACTCGCGAGCTGCGCGCGCGTGTCAATGACTTTGCGGACAGATGCCTGACACCCGACGATCTGCGTCCGCGCCTCTGGATCGACGGCTCGCTGACCTTCCGGTCGATCAACGAGCAGGTCGTCTCCGAGCTCTCCACGCTGGCACCCTTCGGGGCGGGAAATCCGTGCCCGATCTTCCGAACGAGCCGCGTCGAGATCATCGACGGGCCGAGACGTTTGAAGGAACGCCACCTGAAGATGGCGTTCAAGCAGGACGGCCGCATTCTCCGCGGCGTCGCCTGGCGCGCCTCCGAGCGCGAAAGCTTCGTGGCCGAGCACCGTGCGGCCATCGATCTGGCGTTCTCGCTCGAGAACGACATGTATAACGGCGAGCGATACCTCCAACTCTCAGTCGCGGATTTCAGAGCTCCAGAAAGTTAGATGGTCGCCAGGACACCTGTGGGGCGAGCCTTTATGGCTCGCCTTGGCGCAAACCATGAAGGTTTGTGCCACAGGTTCAGATGAGCCACCTGTTATCCTGTTGTTCACCTCATGAAGTGGCAGAAATGGGGTCGTCTCCTGGCCGCGATCATCGGCACCACTGCCGCAGTCGTCGTGTATGCCACGATGGGCGAGCGGGCGAAACTGGTTCCCCTATCTGAGCCCACTCGTCTCGATCCCAAGGCGCTCATCGAAAGCTCCGGCAACGTCGTCCAGCAGGTCCGCGGCACGCGGCAAGACTTCCTCATCGAGGCGGAACGCCAACTCACTTACGAAGGCGGCTCCACCAAACTGCTCGGCGTCAAGATCACGGTCCGCAACCGCGGTGGCCGCGACTACGTCGTCTCTGGGCGCGAGGCACAGGCAGGCGAAAACCAACGGGCGCTTCAGCTCACCGGCGGTGTTCAGCTCAAGGCGAGCGACGGATTTACGCTCAAGACCGACAACGCGGCGTTCAACCAGGACACGGCGCTGATGACGGCACCGGGCGCTGTCACGTTCGAGCGCGGCGGACTGTCAGGATCGGGCCTCGGCATGTCGTACGACAAGAACGCCGATGTTCTGTCGCTCGTGGAGCAATCGCATGTCACGCTGCGCGACGCGCAAGGAAAAACGACCCTCGAGTTCACGTCGGGCAAGTCCACGCTCGATCGAATGGCGCACACGCTCGCGCTCGACGGGAACGTCCACGCGTTGCGTGACGAGCAGGTGATTGACGCAACCCAGGGCGTCGCGCGCCTGACGCAGGACGATCAACGCGTCACCGACATCGAGCTGCGCGGCAACTCGAGGGTTGTTGGCGGCGGCGCCGGCGTCGATTCCATGAGTGCGCGCGCTATGAACCTGCATTACGCCGCGGACGGGCGGACGCTCGAGCAGGCCCAGCTGGTTGGGAGCGGCGCCGTCGCGTTGACGGGACAGAACGGTTCGCCCGGGCGTCAGTTTCTTGGCGAGACGCTCGACATCCTGCTCGCACCCGATGGTTCGCTGACGAAAGCGACAGGTCGTGAGAGCGTGCGTCTCGATCTTCCGGCATTCGGCGACGCGCCGGCGCGAAACATCAAGGCTCGCACGCTCGATGCGGATGGCGCGCCAGGCAAGGGACTCACCGCAGCTCGTTTTGCCGACAACGTTGAGTACCGCGAAGAGAGCGGTAAGTCGTCATCTGCGCGAACCGCGCGCGCCCGGGCGCTGACGGCGGCTCTCGATAACGACACGATTGAGAGTGCGGTGTTCAGCGGCGCGGTGAAGTTCGAGGAGCAGGGACTACAGGCGGCGGCCGGTGAAGCGCGGTACGACCCAACTGCTGGATCGCTGCGGCTGAGCGGAGTTGAAGGGGGAGTCGTTCCCCGCGTCGCCGACGACCAGGTGACCATCGATGCAAGCACCATCGACGTCACGCTTGAAGGACGTCTGATGAAGGCCGCCGGCGGCGTCAAGACGGCGCTGCGCGCCAGCAAGTCGAAACTTCCTGGATTGCTGAAACAAGATCAGCCTGCCAACGTGAACGCTGACGCCCTCGACTATCAGGGCGCGGCGGGACAAGCCATCTACACGGGCAAGGCGACGATGTGGCAGGGTGAAACCGCCGTCCGCGCCGAACGCGTCGCGATCGATCAAAGCAAAGGCGACTTCGTCGGTTCGGGCAACGCGACGTCAACGATCGCGCTCGACACCGGCGTATCCGTCGCGCACGCGGCCGACATCCGTTACGACGACGCGGCGCATACGATCACATATTCATCGATGCCCAACGCCGCTGGAGCGATCACCACTCCGGCGCAACTGAGCGGACCGCAAGGCGACCTGCGCGCGGACAGGATTCAAGTCATCCTCGCGCCAACGGGCGGACACATCACTCGTCTCGAGGCGTACACGAACGTGAGCCTCAAACTCGACACTCGCTCGGCGGTGGGAGAACGCCTCACGTACTTTGCCGACGACGATCGTTATCTGATGTCGGGCGCGGGCACGAAGGCCGTGAAGGTCGTTGAGTCGTGCCGCGAGACGACGGGACGCACGGTGACCTTCTTCAAGTCGACCGACAGGATCATCGTCGACGGCAACGAGGAGATTCGCACGCAGACGAGAAACGGCGCGAGCCCCGGCTGCGCCGCGCCGCCAGCCTCTCGCCCTTCCACGCCGCCGGCCGCGACCGCGACACCGTCCTCGCGTCCCCGTTGATGTCCACGCTTCGCACCGCCTCCCTCACCAAATCGTACAGCGGGCGGACGGTAGTGAAGGGCGTCAGCCTTGATGTGAACTCTGGGGAAGTCGTTGGATTGCTCGGACCGAACGGCGCTGGCAAGACGACGACTTTCTACATGACGGTAGGCCTGACACAGCCGGATTCAGGACGCGTGTTCCTCGATGGCGGGGACGTCACCGACGATCCCATGTACGTCCGCGCGCGCAAAGGGATCGGGTATCTGCCGCAGGAGCCGTCGATCTTCCGCGGTCTTTCGGTCGAAAAGAACATCCTGGCGATTCTCGAAACGCTCGATCTCACGGCCGCCGAGCGGCAGCAGCGGCTGCGAACGCTGCTTGCGGAGTTAGGCCTGACCCACCTGGCGAAAGCGCCTGCCTATACCCTGTCGGGAGGCGAGCGCCGCCGCGCGGAAATTACGCGCGCGCTGGTGATTTCTCCGCGCTTTATTCTGCTCGACGAACCCTTCGCGGGTATCGATCCCATCGCAGTAACCGATATCCAGAACATCATCTTCCACCTGAAAGAGCGCGGCATCGGCGTTTTGATCACCGACCACAACGTACGGGAGACGTTGCGGATCACCGACCGGGCATACATCGTGCACGATGGCGTGATCTTTCGTAGTGGGACGCCCGATTTCCTTGCGGCCGATGAGGACGTAAAGCGAATCTATCTGGGTACGGAATTTCGATTGGATTAATGGAATAAGATGGGTCTGTAGTGGCGATTTCCCAGAAGCTGCACACCAAGCTCGTCCAGAAACTCATTCTCACGCCGTCGCTCCAGCAGGCGATCAAACTGCTGCCGATGTCGACGCTCGAGCTGTCAGAGCTGCTCAACCAGGAAATGGTCGAAAACCCGATGCTCGAGGAGGTACCGACCGAAGAGCTCCAGCCCGTCGAAGCGACGCAGGAGAAGCAGGAAGAGAAGCCCGCCCAGGAAAAGGGCGACACGTGGGACGACCAGGACTACGAATATTTCTTCGGCGATTACCTCGACGATGGCTATCGCCCACGCACGCCGACGGAGGTGAAGGAACTTCCGCCAATCGAGAATACGCTGTCGACCGGCACGTCGCTGTCCGATCACCTGCTGTGGCAACTCTCGATGCAGACCGACGATCCGCTGATACGCGAAATCGGCGAGGCGATTATCGGCAACCTCGATGACGACGGCATGCTGGTGGCCACCGTCGAAGAGCTGGCGGCAATGGGCCCGTGGCCGCTCGAACAGGTCGAGAACGCGCTGAGGCTCATTCAAGGGTTCGATCCCATTGGCGTCGCCGCCCGCGACCTGCAGGAATGTCTGCTGCTGCAGCTGCGGCATCTCGGCATGGGCGGCACCCCCGCAGAGAAGATCGTGACCGAGCACATGCGGCTGCTGCAGAACCACCAGGTTCCGGAACTGGCGCGCAAGCTCAGTCTCTCGATCGACGAGCTCAAACAGCACATCGAGCTGATTCGTCATCTCGATCCGAAGCCGGGCAGCCGTCTCAATCCCTCGCAGTCGCAGTACGTCATCCCAGACGTCTACGTGGTCAAAGTAGAAGACCAGTACGTCGCGGTGCTGAACGAGGAGGGGTTGCCGCAGCTTCGCATTAGCCCGGTCTACCGTCGATTGCTGGACAAGAGTGCGTCGGAAAACACCGACGAAACGCGTGCCTACGTCAAGGACAAGTTCCGCTCCGCGCTGTGGCTGATCAAATCGGTCGAGCAGCGGCAGAAGACCATCCACAAGGTCGCAACCAGCATCATCAACTTCCAGCGCGACTTCCTCGATCACGGTATCGAGTACCTCCGGCCGCTCGTGCTGCGCGATGTCGCCAACGACATCGGCATGCACGAATCGACCGTGAGCCGCGTCGTCACGAACAAGTACATGCACACGCCGCAGGGCGTATTCGAGATGAAGTACTTCTTCCACAGCGGCATCGCCAGTTCATATGGCGAGGCGGTGTCGTCTGTGACCATCAAGCAGCGCATCCGCAAAATCATCGAGCAGGAAGATCCGCGAAAGCCGCTGAGCGATTCGAAGATCGTCAGCATCCTGCAGCGCGAAGGTCTCGAGCTCGCACGCAGGACGATCGCGAAATATCGCGAGGAACTGAAGATTCCAACGTCGAATCAACGGAAGGTTCTTTATTAGGGTCTCGCCGAAGTCCTGAGCCGGGGCCCGAAGCCGTACGAACATCCATGCGTCTCGAACTTACCGCCAGACACTTTGCGATCCCCGCGCCGGTACGCAGGCTCGCCGAGCAGCGCCTAGCTCGCGTGCTGCGGCCGCTCAACGACAGCGCCCTCTCGGCGCAGGTCGTCATTACCAGGGACAAATCCCGCTTCCACGCGGAAGTGACGCTGCATGCGCGCGGCGAGCATTTCCTGCACGGCGAGGCGATCGGCCGCGATGCGCAGACGGCGCTCGGCTCGTCCATCGACAAGATTGAACGGCAGGTCCAGAAGCTGAAGAGCAAATGGACGGAGCGGAAGCGTCAAGGCGTGTCCGCGTCGAAAGCCGCTTCGGCCGCACCTCGCCCGAAACGCGGCGCCGCGGCGTTCGGCATCGGCCTGGAGGCCCGCGACAATGGCGGACAGCCGCTGCGCATCGTCCGCGCGCGTCGCTACGCCGTGAAGCCGATGTCCGTCGATGAGGCTGCACTCGAAGTCGTGGACGGCCGCGACTCGTTCCTCGTGTTCCGGAACGCGTCTACCGAGGAAATCAACGTCCTCTTCCGCCGCGCCGACGGCAACCTCGGGCTGATTGAACCAGAGGCGTAGTCGCGATTTGTGATCAGCGATTCGTGATTTGTGATTTAAGCTGGCAAAAGCCGAATCACGAATCACCAATCGCCGGTCACAGAGGATGAACCGATCGATCACCGTCGAGGGGCTGCTCAAGAGCCGCGCTGAGGCCATCGGCCTTCCGCTCGAGCTTCTTGGCGGCGAGGACGGTCTCCAGCGAACCATCTCGAGCCCTCACATCCAGAAGACCGGCCTGGCGCTGGCCGGCTTTGACGCCTACCTGCAGCCAGCGCGCATTCTCGTGTTCGGCGAAAGCGAAATCCGATATCTGGAATCGCTCGACGTCACCAGCCGATTGAACGTTCTGGCTGCGGCGTTCAGCCATGACATTCCGTGCGTGCTCATCACCGGGGGCTGGGATCCGCCACTCGAGCTGCTCGCCGCATCCGATCGTTACCACATTCCGCTGCTGCGCACGCCCGTGAGCACGGCCGTCTCCATTGCCAAGATCGAGTACCTGCTCGACGACGAGCTTGCCGAGCGCCAGGTTATCCACGGCGTTCTGATGGACATGCTGGGGCTCGGCGTCCTGATCATCGGCGAGAGCGGAATCGGAAAAAGCGAATGCGCGCTCGATCTTGTCGTGCGGGGCCACCGGCTCGTTGCCGACGACACCGTCGAAATCCGCCGACGCGGCGAGACGACGCTGATTGGGACCTGTCCGGAGCTGACGCGGCACCACATGGAGATTCGCGGTTTGGGATTAATCAACGTGCGCGATCTGTTCGGCGTTGCCGCGATTCGGAACGCCAAACGCGTTGAGCTCGTGGTGCAGCTCGAACGCTGGGATCCCGATCGCGACTACGAACGGCTGGGGCTCGACGAGCTGCGCTACGAGATCCTCGCGCTGAAGGTTCCTCTCATCCGGATGCCGGTTGCACCGGGACGCAGTCTCGGCGTGCTCGTGGAGGTTGCTGCTCGCAACCAGCTGCTGCGCACGCGCGGACTGAACGCCGCACGCGAGCTCACGACGCGCCTCGAGCAGACGCTGCGTGAGAAGGAGATGCATGCCGACGCGGAGTCCGAAGATGACGTCGAGCATGGAGGACATGTATGAGCATCGCCGCCGGAGCGCGCCGGTGCCGGTAAAAGCGCTCCGCAGGGGACGCGGCACGCGACGGTTCGTCATTCTCACGGGGCTGTCGGGATCGGGCAAGACACACGCGATTCGCGCGCTCGAGGATCTCGGCTATTTCTGCATCGACAATCTGCCGACGCAGTTGATTCCGACGATGGCGGAGCTGGCGACGGGAGAGGGCGCTGCACTCGAGAAAGTCGCGATCGTCGTCGACGTTCGCGAGAAGGGTTTTCTGTCGCAGTTTCCGCGAGTCTTCAGACGTCTTCGGACCACCACGGGTCTGAAACCCACGTTGATCTTTCTGGAGGCAAGCCACACGGCGCTGGTGCGGCGGTTCAGCGAAACGCGGCGTCCTCATCCGCTTGCGCGCGACCGGTCGGTGAGCGAAGGCATTGCCGAGGAGCGCGACAAGCTCAATGCGATCCGTGCCATGGCGGATCTCATCATCGACACGACCAATCTCACCGTACACGAGCTCCGCGACATCTTCATGCAGATGTCACGTGATGGTCGCAAACGGGCCGACATGGTGGTAAATCTAGTGAGCTTCGGCTACAAGAATGGCGTGCCGGTGGATGCGGATCTGGTGTTCGACGTGCGTTGTCTGCCGAACCCGCATTTTGTCGACAGCCTGCGGAAACTCACGGGTCGTGACGCGGCGGTCGTGCGGTATATGCGGAAACACGACGAGACGCAGGACTTTCTCGACAAGCTGACGTCGTTTCTGAGGTTTGCGCTTCCGCAGTACGTGAAGGAGGGCAAGAGTTATCTGACTGTGGCGGTTGGCTGCACCGGCGGCCAGCACCGGTCGGTGATGATTGCCGAGGCGCTCAAGAAATCGGTGCGCGACGTCAAAGGCGTGCGGCTGCGAGTCAAACATCGGGATTCATGATCGGGGTCGTTGTCGTCACTCACGGCCAGCTCGCGACCGAGCTGCTGAATGCCGCCGAGACGATCGTTGGTGAGTTGCCGCGATTCACCGCGGTCTCGATCGGGTGGCATGAAGACACCGAGGATGCGCGCTCGGAGATTGCCGCTGCCGTCACGCGAGTAAACGGGGACTCGGGTGTGCTGATCCTGACGGACATGTTCGGTGGAACGCCCTCGAATCTGGCGATGACGTTCCTGGGCAACGGCGTCGAAGTGATTACGGGTGTGAACCTGCCGATGTTGATCAAGCTGGCGAACCTGGGCGAGCAGGCAAATCTGCTCACGGCGGCACGGGAAATCCGTGAACAGGGGCGCGCCGCCATCTGGGTCGCCTCCGATCTGCTGCGCGGCGAGAAAACGACCGAGAAGGCGTGATGGTCATCAGATCCGTGGAGGTCACCAATGCGCTCGGCCTTCACGCCAGGGCGGCAGCCCGGTTCGTCCATCTGGCCACGAGGTTCAACTCGCAAATCCGTGTCTCGCGCGACTCGAAGGTGATGGACGGGAAAAGCATCATGGGCATCCTCCTGCTGGCGGCGGCGCGTGGCACGAAACTGACGATCAGCGCCGACGGTCCCGACGAGACGACCGCGGTGGACTCGCTCGTCCAGCTCGTCGAATCGGGATTTGGAGAGGAATCGTGGAACGCCTGAAGGGAATCGGCGTGTCATCGGGCGTCGCGGCCGGACCCGCGCTGGTCGCCATTCAACGCACACAGGTCATCCGGTTTCCGATTGCACCCGACCGCGTCGCGCGCGAGCTGTCGGCGCTCGAACGTGCGCGGCGGCGGTCGCGCGAACAGCTGCAGCAGATTCGGCGACGTATCTCCGAGCTGAAAGGGTCGGACCTCGCCGCCATCTTCGACGCGCAGCTGCTGATGCTGGATGACCCGGTGCTGGTCGGCCGCGCGGCCGACCTCATCGCCGCGGAGCGGGTCAACGCCGAGTGGGCGGTGCAGCGTGCCTTCGACGAGATCTCCGCAGTGTTCAACGACGTCGAGGATCCGTACCTGCACGAGCGCAAAGGCGACCTCCACGACGTAGCGGGACGGCTGCGGATGAATCTGCGCGGTGAGAAGGGAGGGGCGCGCGATCTGTTGCAGGATCTCGACTCGCCATGCGTGCTCGTCGCCGACGAGCTCACACCGTCGGTGGTTGCACAACTCGATTGGACTCGCATCCTCGGTTTTGCAACCGACGCGGGCAGCCGCACCTATCACACGGCGATTCTCGCGCGCTCGCTCGGCGTACCGGCGGTGGTCGGCCTTCACGACGTGAGCCGCCGCATCCCCGCCGGGGCGTCGGTGATCATCGACGGTGACAGCGGCGACCTGATCAT
>JACXTT010003740.1_pt1 | contig 23161 bp, 26 predicted proteins | sample 9270951 | NCBI WGS metagenome assembly JACXTT01 (sample SAMN15532306, study PRJNA645909) | rock metagenome | isolation source: weathered quartz diorite | place: Puerto Rico | collected 2017-06-21
TCAAGGACGCAATGACCCTGCGGATCCCGGAACAGCCCCGCGCCGTGGTCCTCCACGACTTCAACGGAGACGGCAAGCTCGATCTGGCCGTGGCGACCGCCGGCAACCATCGCGTGACCATTCTCTTAGGGGATGGAACCGGCCGCTTTACCCAAGGAGACAGCTATTCGGCGATCAAATCGCCGGTCAGCCTGGCCGTGGGGGACTTCAACCGGGACGGCAAATCGGACCTCGCCGTGGCTCTCCGGAACGACAAATTGCTCATCCTGCTCGGGCGCGGAGACGGCAGCTTCCTAGAAAAGGGCGTCTATGAATACGGCGATACCCCGACCTCCGTCACCGCCGCTGACGTCAACGAGGACGGTCTGACCGACCTCTTAGTCACCCACGGTGGTACCATGAGCAACAGCGTCGTGGTGTTCCTGGGAAAGGGAGACGGCACGTTCCAGACGCCGGTCCCCTACAAAACCGGTCATAGCCCGCTCAGCGTGTCGGTTCTGGACCTCAACGGCGATCGTCACGTGGATTTGCTCGTTGTCAACGGGGAACGGGACGACATCAGCGTCTTCTTCGGCAAGGGCGATGGGACATTCACGCAAGGGACGTCCTTCGGCGCGAACGCCGGCCCGATCTCAACCGTGACCCAGGACTTCGACGGAGACGGCAAGACGGATGTCGCCGTCGCCAATAACATGTCGAGCGATCTGTCCGTGCTGCTCGGCAAGGGAGACGGCACGTTCTGGCAGCCGCCTCGCAGCTACCGGACCGGCTCGGCTCCGTTCGCCGTCACCGCCGTCTCGTTCGGGCCGCAGGACCCGCGGCCAGGCTTGGTCACCGCGAACAACTTGGGCAACACCGTGTCGGTCTTCCTGGCCAAAGATCCCCGCTCACACCTGGTGCCTTCTAATTGAGGCGAATTCCGTAGGCTTGACAATCCAGAGCCGCACCGCTAGATTGGAGCAGCGAGGCCGCGTGTGAAGACATTCCTCTGGTGGTTCCTGACCGGCGCGACGATGACGCTCGCGGTGCTGATGGTGCAGGGAGGCGTGCAGGATCTGATCAGCGGCGACAAAAGCGCCATCAATTTCGTGCTCACCATCACCGGCGGGGGGTTGCTGGCCGGCTGCATCGCCCTCATCATGAACCGAATCAAATGAGCGCGCCTCATCACCGCTTTTCGCTTGACTCCGGCTGGACGCCATGCCAGAGTGTCGGCCATGACATGTCTGAAATGCCAGGGCTGCATGATGTTTGAGCGGCATTACACGCTGGATAGCCGCCGCCTGTACGCGCGCTGTCTGAACTGCGGATTCTGGCTGGACCTCGCGGATTTGCTCCGGTTCTTCCATCAAGTGCTGTCTGCGGGAGTGAAGGATTTGAACCTCAGAGTTACGATCCCTTCATGACTGCCGCCCGTTGCCGTCAGGTTGCTTGCCTGATCGTCAGCGCGGCGTTTCTCCTGTTCCCCGTTCCCGGCAATGCCTCGGGCGCCGCGTCGGATCGCGCCGCGAACACCTACCGCATGTCCAACGGAAAATCCGCGCAAGTCAAAACCCCGACCATCTATAAGCGCAAGGCCCCGAGGCGGTCTTTGCCGCCTGAAGGGATTCTGCTGAAAGACCTACGGACAGGAGAAGTTCTGTTCGAGCAAAATGCCGACCTGTCCATGGCGCCCGCCAGCCTGACCAAGATCATGTCGGCCATCGTGATTCTCGAGGAAGGCACGCTGAACGATCAGGTGACGGTAAGCCGGCAGGCGGCAGCTGCCCATAAGATCAAGCTCCACTTGAAGCCAGGCCAGGTGCTTCCGCTGCGGGGCCTTCTGGAGGCTATGCTGATTCGTTCGGCCAACGATGCTTGCCTTGCCGCGGTGGAGCACGTGAGCGGGGATGAGGAATCGTTTGTTGCAAAGATGAACGAGAAGGCCGCGGCCATCGGGCTGACCCGCACCCATTTCCAGAATGCCTGCGGGTTCGACATGCCCAATCACTTTTCCACGGCCGAGGAGCTGGCTTTGCTGACGGAATATGCTATGGGGTACGAAACCTTCGCGTCCATCGTCCGAGAACCGGCGGCGGTCATCCGCACCGCCGATCAACGCAAGACGTATGTCGCCCGGACGACCAACCGCCTGCTGGGAACCATGGATGGAGTGATTGGCGTGAAAACCGGCTATACGCGTGGCGCCGGACGCTGCTTGATCACCGTTGTGACGCGGGACGACAGAGAGCTCCTCCTCGTCCTTCTCAATGCCCGCCAACGCTGGTGGCGCGCGCATGAACTGATTGCCTACGGCCTTCGCGCTCCCATCCAAGCGGCGGTCGAAGCTTCACGCTGACTCGTCTCCGTCAGGCCCCCGCATTGAACTCCACCGTGATGTCGCGGCCGGAGAAGAGGATCACCATCGCTCCTCCTTTGTAATTCAACTTGGTGAACGTGGTCTGGTCCTCGGTAAACTCCTCTTTGCCGAGCAGCTTCCTGGCCTCGTCGATTCCATCACCCCGCAGCACAAGGCGAAAGACCCCTGCGGCCAGATGGGCGAACCGCTGGGTGATAAAAATATAATCCACCTTGCCGTCCATCAGCCTGACTCCCGCCATCGCATTGCTGGGACTGCGTTTATCGAACAGCATGACGAAGACATCCTGCACATCCACCCGTACACCGGGGATCTTGATCTTGATGAGCTTTTCTTTGACCTTCGCCTCGGAATCTCCCAGTTTGATGCCGAATAGGGAGACATCGGAGGGATTGAATTTTTCCAGCTCCATCACCTCCGATTCGGTCAATTCGTAGGGCTCGGCGCCCACCGCCGGCGCAACCAGAATGACCAATGCGCACGCCCGGACGGCCGCACGCAGACCGCTCAACCACGTCGCCATGCCACACCCCCGTTATAAAAGTTGTAGGATTTCAAAATCGGGCCATGGTAACCAACCGGCCCATGAGATGCAAGCATTCAGAACGCCATTCCCAGAAGCCTCACGGTCCTTGCTCTCCCGACTTCTTCGACGTTTCAATGAGCAGTCCCGCCAGCATGCCCAGCCGGCCGAAATAGGATGCGGCGGCTTCTTCGAGGTCCGGCATCAGGCGCTCCAGATCAGCCCGGCAATCCTCCAGAATGGCGACTCGCGGCGGGTCCAGCGTTCCTCCACCGCTCAGGTAGAACGCCACGCACCCTCCGATGACTTCGTCCAGCACCCAGAGTTCCCCCCGGGTTTCCCGAGGAACGTCGGGAAGCTCCGCCCCCCGGTGCGCCCGCCAGAGCGTCAGGATGTCGTCCGCCATGAACCGGCGCTCACAATGCGCTCACTCCGTAGGCGAGCGTCGTCGCCAGACTCACCAGTACGATACCCCACACGCGATACTCCCAGAACGGCCGTTTGAACCACCACTCAAGGAAGGCTTCCCGCCGGCCGAGCGGAACGCTGATCAGGAACAGTCCTAGGGCGATTCCCAGACACCCGACCACGATCCAGACGATGCGGAAGGCCAACCCGCCTGTCCCGATCACCAAAATGAGACTGAGCAGCATCCCGGCCTGAATCAGCACGAACAGCCGGAATTCGTCGGAGGCCAGCCGTTCGAGGATCTCGATGGCCCACGCCGGCGCAATGATCAACCCGAGTCCTATGGAAAACCAGACTACGCCGATAAAACTGAAGAGAAATTCCTTCACGGATAGAGCCCGCGGGCCAGGTGCGCTTGGCCGATCCTGTCGATTCCGCTCATGAGCGCAGCCATCCGCAAGCTGACCTTCTTGGCCTGCGAGAATTCAAGGGTCCTGCGGAACGCGGCTGTGATGATCTCGTGCAGGCGCTCCCTGATGTCCTGCTCCTTCCAGAAATATTTCTGGACGTCCTGCACCCACTCAAAATAGGACACGATCACGCCGCCGGAATTGGCCAGAATGTCGGGAATCACAAGGACGCCTTTCCCTTCGAGAATGCGATCGGCGGCCATCGTTGTCGGTCCGTTCGCCCCCTCCGCCAGGATCCGGCAGCGGATCTTGGCCGCATTCTTCTCCGTGATCTGCTCCGACAACGCGGCCGGCACCAGAATCGTGCACTCGAGTTCCAGAAGGTCTTCGTTGGAGATGAACTCACCTATACCGCACTCATGGAGCGGTCGCACATTGCGAAGATAGCGGGAATGGAGGGTGGGAATATCGAGCCCGCGCGAGCTGTATACCCCGCCTTTGGCGTCGCTGACGGCGATGACCTTCGCACCCACCTCGTGCATGATCCGGGCCGTATGCATGCCCACATTCCCGAAACCCTGGATGACGACCGTAGCTCGGCCGATGTCCAGCCCGAGATGGCGTAACGCCTCCAGGGTGACGTCGGTAACCCCCCGGCCCGTCGCATCCTCCCGACCCAAGCTCCCGCCGATGGCCAGCGGCTTCCCCGTCACGACGCCCGGGACGGCGTAGCCCATGGCCTGACTGTACGTATCCATCATCCAAGCCATCACTTGCGCATTGGTGCCGACGTCGGGCGCGGGAATGTCTTTCTCCGGGCCGATAAGCGAGAGTATTTCGGAGGTATAGCGGCGAGTGAGTCGCTGCAGTTCCGCCGAAGACAATCTCTCGGGCGCCACCCGGATTCCTCCCTTGGCTCCGCCGTAGGGGAGTCCCGCCAAGGCACACTTCCACGTCATCCACATGGCCAGCGCCGCCACTTCCCCCAGATTCACATCGGGATGAAAGCGAACCCCGCCCTTGGAAGGGCCCAGCGCTGTATCGTGCTGCACGCGATAGCCCATGAACACCTTGACGCTCTTGTCATCCATCTGAATAGGGATGGAAACGATCAGCGCCCGCTGCGGCAGCTTGAGACGTTCACGGAGGTTGAGGTCGAGGCCAAGTCGCTCAGCCGCCTCCTCGAATTGGGCGACGGCCAGGTGAAACGTCGAGGTCTCCAGCTCCTGGTAGAGGCTCGTCATGACGGTCGAGCTCAGGCTTGTTGGTGGGTCGGTTCGTCGGGCGGGAGGCTGGCCGCTTCGGCTTCCTGCGCGACCCGTTCTTTTTCCATCGCCAACTGGAGCTTGGCGTACTCCCGCCGCCCGCGGACCGTCGCCTTGATCTGGAAGTTGTCCGTGTGAAAGAACCACCCCGCGTTGACTTCGACTCGATAGGGCTGGCCATCCTTGGACAGCACGATATCGCCGCCCCGAAACAGGTCGTTCAAGGCGTCGCGGACCTGCGCCCAATCGGCTTCCGCGATCTCGTTGAGGATGGCGACGTTCGCGGAAATAAGCTGCGACTCGTGAGCCTCAATCAGGTAATTCAGCAGCCGGTATCTGATGACATCACGCGGCTTCATCTCATGTTCCTCCGTTTCCGGCGCACGACGCGTTCGCCGTTCCGACACTCCAGTGCGCACAGACCTCCGTGACGCGCGCTTCAGCCAAGGCAAGGCCGAACACCTCCTGGAAAGCCCGTACCACGGCTCTCAGCGCCTGAGCAAACCCGACGGTGGCGCCCGTCTCCCGCGCCACCGAGGTGACGCCGCATCCGGCAAGCCCGCAGGGGACGATGGCCGAAAAGGGACTCAGGTCGTTCATGACGTTCAGCGCGAAACCATGACGCGTCACACCACGCGAGATTCGGACCCCCACCGCGGCGATCTTGCGATCCTCAACCCACACTCCGGGCATCCCGCTGCGGCGTCCTGAGGGCACCCCGCACTCGGCCAGCGCCCGGATCACGGTCTCTTCGAGGCATGCGACATAGGCTTTGGGGCCCGCGCAATAGTCCCGCAGCTTCAGAATGGGATACCCTACCACTTGTCCTGGCCCATGATACGTGATGGACCCGCCCCGGTCGGAGGCGCGAACCGGAATTCCGTTGATGGCCCCGCGAGCCCTTCCTGCACCGACATGCGCCGCGCGGGCCGTACGTCCCAGCGTATATACCGGAAGATGTTCGGTCAGCAACAAGGCATCGCCAATGCGGTCCTCCGCTCGCGCCTGGTGGACATTCACCTGGAGACGGCAGGCGTCCTGGTAGTCGGTGAGCCCCAGATGAAGAACATGGCCGATCACTTGACCACCGGTCGCCTGAGAAGAATTTTCTCCTGGGTCGCCTTCCGTACCACCGAAAGGCGGGCCACAGGTTCCGACCCGTTTTTGAGCAAAGCGTGCCAGAGGTCGGACATATTATAAACCTGGGTGACATCCACGGCCGTGATCACGTCACCGTCACGAAGTCCGGCCTCCGCCGCCGGCCCCCCGGACTCGACCCAGAGGACCAGGACTCCCCGCTCCGCATCCAAGCCGAATGACGCCACAATGCTGGACGTCACCGTGACCGGAACGAAGCCCAACGGCGGCCTGAGCATGTTGCCCCGCACAATCAAAGACTGCGCGACGGGGACAGCTTCGTCGATGGCGATGGCATAACTGATGTTCTGTGCGGCCGGCGCGACCGCCATGTTGATGCCCACCACCCGGCCCGAGAGATCCACCAGGGGGCCTCCACTGTTGCCGGGATTGATGGCCGCATCGGACTGAATCAGGCTGTAGAGAGTTTCACCGGTCGGGGGCACAATGGCGCGATCGAGCGCGCTGACGACCCCTACCGATACCGTCGCCCCGCCCTTGATGGCTAACGGATTGCCGATGGCCACGACCGTTTCCCCGATCCGCAGCCGGGAAGATGAGCCCAGCTTGGCCGGAACCAGCCCCTCAATCTCGACCTTGATGACGGCCAGATCGGTCAGAAAGTCGCGCCCGACCACGCGCCCCGGAACGAGCCGGCCGTCGTAAAGACCGATCACCAGACGCGTGGCGCCCGCCACCAAGTGATTGGAGGTCAGGATATACCCGGGAGAGATGATGAAACCGGACCCCGAGCCGGATGGAATGGCTTGAGAAGGGGTAGCCCGGATCGGCCCGTGCGCCATGACGCTGACGACGGAGGGAAGGACCTCCGCCACTGCGTCAGGGACGGAGAGCGCCTTCGGGGGAGCGTCGGTCGCGGCCCATGCCGAAACCGGGAGATACACAAGGCCGAGTAGAAGGACGCCGCGCAAGACTACCACCCCAACCGGCTCGACCCGTTCCATCCGCATTCTCCCTATGGCATTCGTATTGTCGCATATTTAGATAGAAGGAGGAAGGGGACGCGCCCCGCCATGGCGGGGCGCGCGTTTACAGAAGAGGTCGCAGGATCTGCTGAAATTCGGGAGCCCGCAATTTCATCAAGGCCTTCTCCTCGATCTGGCGGATTCGCTCGCGGGTGACGCCCAGGGTCTGGCCGACTTCTTCCAACGTCATCGCTTCTCCCTGGCCGATGCCGAAACGAAGGCGGATCACGGCCGCTTCCCGCGGGCTGAGCGCGCCCAGCGCCCTGGCGACCTCGCGGGTCATCTCCTTCAGCCCGACCTGGCTGTCGGCTTGCGGGGCCTCCTTATCGGGAATGAAATCCCCAAGCAGGGTTTCCCCATCTCCGATCGGATATTCCAGCGAAACGATGTCCTGAAAGACCTGGATCGTCTGCGCGACACGGTCGCTCGTCGAGTCGACCACGCCGGCCACCTCCCCCAGCAAAGGGGTCCGCCCGAGACGTTGTGCCAACCGCCTCGTCGCCTTCGTGACCCGTTGATAGGCTTCAGTCATGTGCACGGGGACACGGATCGTCCGCGACTGGTCGGCAAGGGCGCGCGTGATGCCCTGCCGAATCCACCACGTGGCGTAGGTGCTGAACTTGAATCCGCGCCGGTGGTCAAACCGCTCCGCCGCCTTCATCAGGCCGATATTGCCTTCCTGGACCAAGTCCAAGAGACTCAAACCGCGTCCGTTGTAATGCTTGGCGATGTCCACGACCAAACGCAGATTGGAGAGGACCATTTTGTCCTTCGCCTTCTCCAGATCAGCCCACCCTTCATGATATTGCTTCAGGGCGGCCTTCACCTGCTTGGCTTTCGGCGTCGTCCGGCAACTCGCTCCGCAGATCTCCTTCACCACCTTCTTGATGGCGCAGCGGCCCTTCTCAAGATCCGTCGCCGACAGCCCGCTGACGCCCAGCACCGCTTTGAGATCGGCCTGGCAGGTTTTGACTGTTTCCGTCGCGCGAAGCCCTCGGGTCACAGTTAGGACCGTCCGGAGAGCACGCCGAACCTGGCGATCGCCCCCCTCTATGCGCTTGCCCAAGACAACCTCGCCCTCGCGGGTCAGTAAGGCTTTCTTACCGAACGATCGGAAGTACAGCCCTTCCAGTTCAGCAAGATGCTCGCCGGCCGGCGCAGGCTCCCGGGGTCCACCCACATCCGTGACCACCGCAGCCTCTTCCAGCCGCGTCTCGTCCTCCAAATCAACGGATTCGTCGCCCACGCCCTCGCCAAGCATCGTGTCGTCTTCTTTCATGTCGTCCATCATTTGATCCACTCCGACCACAGGTTCTTCTTTCATCTTTACGGACACGCGAATACCCTCAGACGTCTAAATGGGATGGTCTGAAAATGCGTTCTTTTTCTCTCCGCCCTGCATAACTCATTGAAAACATACCCAACATGATCGCAGGCGGGAAACTCATCGGCCACATTTTATCCCATTTTTCTCAGGTAACCAGGGAAAGTGGCAATATCAAGGGCGAAGAGCGGAGAAATCCTTGCGGTTCAACCGGTTTTATTCGGACTTGGTCAGACGATTCAGGTCCTCCTGCTTGCCGACGAGAACCAAGATATCCCCTTTTTCGATGACATCATCCAGCAAGGGGGTCACATTGAACACTTCTTCGGTCGTCATCCGCCCCTTGACCATCCGACATACTTTCTTGCGAATCCCGATGATATTGACATTGTAGGTCTCGCGGATCTGGGCTTCGCGGAGACGGAGGCCGGACAAATGATCCGGGACGGCCAGCTCTTCCACGCTGAACCCCGGAGCCAGCTCGAGATACTCCAGCACGTTCGGCGAAATGAGCCGCTGGGCCAACCGTACGGCGGCATCGCGCTCCGGAAAGATGACTTCGGTCACGCCAAGGTTTTGCAGAATCTTGCCGTGCTGGGCGGTCACCCCCTTGGCAATGATCTGCTTGATGCCCATCTCCTTCAAGGTCTGGACGATCAGGATGCTAGCCTCGATGTTCTCTCCGATGCTCACGACGGCTACATCCACGTTCTGCGCGCTGACGGCCTTCAGCGCCTTCTCGTCGCTCGCATCGCATTGGACGGCGAACGTCGCCAGGTCGCTGATGGCTTGGATTTTCTCCGGATCCGTATCGATGGCCAAGACCTCACATCCCTCTCTGACGAGCGTTTCCGCCACCCCGTAGCCGAAGCGCCCCAGCCCGATCACCGCCACCTGACGTTTCATAGCATCCCCTTTCTATTCTACCCCAGCACCACTCTTGCTTCAGCATAACGATACCGCAGGTCTTCGTGGCCCTTGACCGCAAACAGGCCGACCGCGAGGGGTCCCAGTCTCCCCAAGAACATGGTCGCAATGATAAGCCCCTTGCCGAAGTCGCTGAACAGGGCGGAGAGGCTCAACACGCCGCCGTTCCCGGTGGACAGGCCCACAGTGCCGGCCGCCGACGCCACTTCGAACATGAGCTGCAGGAACGACTGATTCTCGGAATACGACAGGAGCATGGTGAAGCCCGTGACGAGGGCAAGCGCCAGCGCCGACAGGACGTATGACTTCATCACCAGTTCCTGCGGAATCCGCCGGTGGAACATCATGACGTCGGCACGTCCTTTCAACGTCCCCCAAATCGACGCACAGATGATCCCGAAGGTCGTCGTCTTGATCCCGCCTCCAGTGCCGCCGGGGGACGCGCCGATGATCATCAGCAGGATCAGAAAATACAGGGTGGGCGTCGCCACCAGACTCAGGTCGATGGTATTGAACCCCGCCGTCCTGGCCGAGATGGAATGGAAGTACGCCGTTAGGATCTGGTCGCTGACGGGCATCGCTGCCAGCGTTTTTTCATTCTGAACCTCAAACGCCCAGATTCCTATCGTGCCCCCGACGATCAGCAACACCGAGACCAGCACGGCCAGCTTGGTGTGGGTCGAAATACGGAACCGGACCCCTCGGATGTTGTCCAGGATGTCCCGGTACACCAGGAACCCAATCCCGCCCAGCACGATCAGCGTCGAGACCGTCAGGTTGACGGTCAGGTCCGTCCGGTACGCTACCAAAGTCAGGTTCTCGGAGAACAGGGAAAACCCCGCGTTGTTGAAGGCGGAGACGGCATGGAAAATGCCGAGATACAGGGCACGCAAGAGGTCCATGTCGAAAGAAAACCGGACTGTGAGGATCAGTGCCCCGACGCTTTCCACGATGAGCGTGATCGCGACGATGACTTTCACGAACCGCACGAGGCCTTCCATGCTCAAGGTGTTCAGCACCTCCATCATCATCATGCGCTCTTTCAGCCCGATGCGGCGGCCCAGGGCCAGCAGCAGAAGCGTGGCGGTCGCCGAGTAGCCGAGCCCGCCCAGCTGCATGCCCAGCAGGATGACCACCTGGCCGAAGAGCGTAAAGTCCTTCGGGGTATCCAGGACGGTCAAGCCCGTCACACAGACCGCCGAGGTCATGGTGAAGAGCGCGTCGATGAAGCGGACGCCCTGTCCCGTGGTGGCGAACGGGAGCATCAGCAAGAGCGTGCCGAGCAGGATCATTCCCAGAAAAGCGCCAGCCACGATCTGCTTGGTCGTGTACCGGCCCCCGCGGGCCCAGTCCAAGACCCTCGCGGCCACTCCCTGCTGAATGATTGTTTGCTCCATCGCCGGTGGGAGGGTCAGGACTTCTTCATCGCTTGCAGGAAGGGCGAAATGACGTCGATTGGAACGGGAAAGATCGTCGTCGAGTTCTTCTCGGCCGCGACTTCCACCAACGTCTGCAAGTAGCGGAGCTGCAACGCGATAGGGTTGCGTGCGATGACATCAGCGGCCTCCGAGAGCTTCTGGGCCGCCTGAAATTCCCCTTCGGCGTGGATGACCTTGGCCCGCCGCTCCCGTTCGGCTTCCGCCTGTTTGGCAATGGCTCGTTGCATTTCCTGAGGCAGGTCCACGTTCTTGACTTCCACGGCCGTGACCTTGACGCCCCAGGGCTCGGTCTGCTGGTCGATGATCCGCTGGAGTTCCACGTTGATCTCTTCCCGCTTCGACAGCAGCTCGTCCAGTTGGCTCTGACCCAGGACGCTCCGCAGGGTCGTCTGGGCGATCTGTGAGGTCGAATAGAGATAATCCTGCACGGCCAGGATCGCGCGCTGAGGGTCGACCACGCGGAAGAAGATGACGGCGTTGACCTTGACCGAAACGTTGTCGCGCGTGATCACGTCCTGGGCCGGCACGTCCATCGTGACGGTCTGGAGATTGACCCGGAGCATCTTCTGAATGACCGGCCACACGATGATGAGGCCGGGACCCTTGACCTCTTGGAACTTCCCCAGGAAAAAAATTACGCCGCGCTCGTACTCCATCAGGATCTTGATGCTGTTGTAGATCACGGCGACTACGAAAACCAGCGGAATGAGATACGGCATCATCGACAACTCCTCTCGTGGATTACTTGTGGCGCGGCCCCACGGTCAGTGTCAGGCCTGCCACGGCTTTGACCTCGGCTTCCTCGCCTTCATGGATCGGTTCCTCGCTGACGGCGTCCCAGAGTTCTCCCTGGAGAAACACCTTGCCGCGAGGAGCCACGTCGGTCTTGGCGACGGCGATCGTCCCGACCATGCTCTCCGTTCCCGTCACGGGGCGGCGCAGCTGGGACTTCACGGCCAGCCACGTGATGGTCAACAGGAGGGCACCGAAGATCACCACCGTCGGGAGAATGACCGACAGGGACACTTTCATGAAGGGAACATCGGTCTTCACGAGCAGGAGAGCTCCCAAGGTCATCGCCGCAACGCCCCCCAGGCTCAGCAATCCATAGCTCACCACCTTGATCTCGAGGATGAACAGCACGACGCCCAGAATGATGAGCAGCACGCCCGCATAATTGATGGGCAAGGTCTGCAACGAATAGAAGGCCAGAATGAGGCTGATGGCCCCGACGATGCCGGGAAGGATCGCCCCGGGATTATAGAGTTCCGCGAGCAAGCCGATCGTTCCCAGGGTCATCAGAATGAACGCGATGTTGGGGTCGCTCAAGGCTTTCAGCGTTTCGAGCCGCCAGCCCATGGGAGTTTCCTTCAACGGCGCTCCCTTGGTATGGAGAACGACCTTGCCGGCCCCCGTCACGACCTCCCGCCCATCCACCGCCGCCAGCAGGGCGGGTACGTCGTCTGCGACCAAATCAATGACTTTCAGAGACAAGGCCTCCTTCTCCGTCACCGACAGGCTCTTGCGGACCGCATCCTCGGCCCACCGGACATTCCGTCCTCGTTTCTCGGCGATGGATTTGATGTAGGCCGCGGCATCGTTCTCGACCTTGGCCCTCATCACTGCATCCATCTCACCGCCCCCCATCGCCACGGGATGGGCCGCGCCCACGTTCGTCCCCGGCGCCATCGCCGCGATGTGTGCGGCGTAGAGGATGAAAACTCCCGCCGAGGCCGCCCGTCCTCCGCTCGGCGCCACGTAGACGATCACCGGAATCGGAGAGGCCGTGATGTCTTTGATGATGAGCCGCATGGACGTGTCGAGCCCGCCTGGGGTGTCGAGCCGGAGGACGACGGCCGTGGCGCCCGCTTCCTGAGCCACGGCCAACACATGATTGAAATATTCCGCCGTCACCGGATTGATGACGCCCTCATAGGTTCCCATGTGCACCGCCCCTCGGGGACTCTCCTCGGCCCTGCCGGTCCCCGCCGACGCGGTCAGCATTAGGCAGAAGCCCGTGAGAAAAATACCGGTGAGACGGAGGATTGGGAGGAGACGGTGGCCCTGTAATCTCAAGCGCATGGATCGGCTTAGCCTGCGATTATCGTAGACCCCCACCCCCCTCTCCTGTCAAGGAAAGATCGGCCTCCGCCTAGCGCTTTGCGGTCTGGAGCTCGTCGAGCAACTCCCGGGCTCGCTTGGCGTCATCGGATGAAAATGGGACCTGGCCGAAGCGTACCCGGCAATAGAGTCCGGTCAATGGCTCGACATACCGCGCCGTCTCGCTCCGCTCCTGCGCCACCTGCCGGGCGAATTCCAAGGGCGTCGCGCCCGGCGGCTTCAGCAACCCCTGGGAGGCCAGAATCCGAAGCATCCGCTCATACAGCTGGACCGCAGCGATCTGCCGGGCCGTGCGCGGGTCCGCATGGCGCGCCCTGCCGCTCCGCCCCAGCCTGTTCCAGGCCAGGATGAATCCTGCAACAAGCACGCCGGCAACCAGGCCTTCTACCAGAAACCATCCGTAGGCGCTCGCCGACTCAGTCAGCCACGCCTTAACGGACGCCAGACTGCCGGTCAGCGCGGACAGAAGGCCGGACACCTCCGTTCGCACCTTCTCGCCTCCTTCCCGGAGGCTCTTGGCGGCGGCCATCTGATCGCGCAAGCTGTACTGGACGACATAGCGGTCCCATTTCAGACGGACCGAGTCCACGACCTTGCCGATTCTCCAAAAGAAAGACGGCACCGCGGCGGGCACGGCCGGAGTCGGATCGAACGTCACCCATCCGGAACGGGGGAAATACACTTCCACCCAGGCATGCGCGTCCTGCTGACGGACCGAATAGTAATTGCCGAAATCGTTCCACACGCCGGGGAGAAAGCCGGTGACCAAACGAGCGGGGATGCCCAAGGTCCTGAGCATCACCACCATCGCCGTCGCGTAGTGCTCGCAGTAGCCCGTCTTGCGGGTAAACAGAAAATCTTCCACGGGACTCGCCGAAACGGACGTGCCGACATCAAGGCTGTACTGGTAGTTCTGGCGGAGATGCCGCTCGACGGCCCTGGCCATGTCATACGGGGTTTGACCTGTCCCGGCCACCTCGCGCGCCAACGCCTCCACGCGAGGACTCATGTCCGGCAGTTGCAGAAAGCGCTTTCTGATGAGGTCGGAATAGCTGAAGGAGTCCGCCGTCCGATCCGACTCCAGGAGACGATCCGGGATGGAGCGGACGCTGTACTGAAACCGCGCCGACGTCTGGTAGGGCAAGGACAGACCGCCGACGCCATCCACCTGCACAACCTGAAAACCGCCTTTGACCGCCTCGACGAACGACGCCCCGAACAGCACGGTCGTATCGAGTGCCTCGATAAGGATCTCCTGGCGCAGGCCGTTGGACTCGGCGACAGCCGCCGCCTGAGGCGTGGACACCAGGAAGACGCCGTCGGGCGTACGTTCCAGCATCCGCCGGGCCGACGATCGGTTGGCCCAGGACCGTCCATCGTAGGTGTCATAGGCCGCGCCACGGAAGTACAGCGCGTCCAGGACGGGACCGCGCTGGTCCGGAAACTCGACCCGCATAACCACAGTCGGATCAAGCTTGACCGAACCGATGACACCCAGGTCCACCCTCTCGGAAAAACCGGAGGTGCGGATCAGCTCCATCCGATTCTTCTGAAAGAAGCCGGCGCCGATACGCGGGATGAGGAAGAAGATGACCAGCGTCAGGCAGAAGGACACGACCGCGATGCCGTTCGTCGTCCAGAAGAACTGCGTCGTGACCGGTCTGGCGATCGGAGAGGGTTCCTTGTGCGCCTCCTCCGACTCGTTGCGCAGGTGATAGAGGATGAGCGTCCAGATCGCCGCGAACACGTAGGCAATGAAGACCGCCGCGTACCAGAGATCCACCGTGAGCGCGGCCGCGGCCAGGAGTTCCAACAGACTGATCGCGTACAGCTGCAGAAAATCCTTGCGGTGCTGGAGGTGAAACAGCTTGACGACCATCAGGAGGATGAGGAAGTGCACGGCTGCTGGCAGGATGTCCCGCGAGATCAGCAGCAGGTCGATGCCGAAGGAGACAAAGACCGCCACCAGCAGGCCGGTCCAGGCGGACGCCGGGAGACCGCTGATCCAGCCGACGAGGCGGTCGCCGCCCCATCCGATCGTCCGGGCGATCGTCACCGCGAGAGCCGCCAGCCCCAGCACGGCCAGTCCGGCCGGAACCTCGTCGGTCAGGACCAGCCCGATGAACGCCACGGCGGCCAGCAGGAGCGAGCAGAAGTGAAAGGCGCGCTCCAGGGTCATCGCGTCTCCCAGGCCGAAACGAGCCGGCTCGCTCCCCGGCAGGCAGCCTCGACGGCGGAATCTGGCCAGGGCATTACCACAATGGTCAGCTCTCCGCGCGCCGCCCGGTCTCCCAATGTCCGAAATCCGTCCAAGGCCGCCGCGTCCGACTGCCGGGCCGGAACCGGCTCGCAGAGCGCCAGGGCATGGAGTAGGCGATGGAGATGCGGCTCCCCTACCCCGTGCGCAATCTCGCGGTCGCCGACCACCATCCGGACGGCGAAACCCTGGTTGCGAAAGTCCCGCCCCCGCACCGCCGTCAAGCTGACCGCCTGTTCAAAGAATTCTGGGGAGCGGTCTTCCGGAACGGCCGTGGGCAGCGCCAGGGTGACCTGCCGCAGGTCTTCCGTCTCGGTTTCCCTGACCGTCAGACGGGACTGGCGCGCCGTGGTCTTCCAATGGATGGTCCGCGAATCATCCCCATGCTGGTACTCGCGGAGATTGTGGAGGCCGACGCCGGGCCCCCGCTTGGACACGGCCTGGTCATACCCCAGCACAACGAGATCGTGGACGAGACGCTCCGGCAAGGGACGGAGCTCGGGATACACCACCAGGTCCGAGCTGAGAAAGAGGCTCGCGCCCTTGATGAAGAGACCAAAGGGAAACCGCGTCTGGAGCTTGATTCCTTCGATCCGGTGCCGTCCCCGGCGCATGAATAGCACCGGGTATGACTGTGAAACCGACGCGCCGGCCGGCAGATGCAGGATATGGATGCCCCGGTCCACGGCCTGTCTTTCGACGATGTCCAGTACGCGGAGCGAGAAGCTTGGAAGCTTCGGATGGCGGTTCGCGATGGACAGCGTGACCGTCGCAGGGCTGTTGGCGAACACGTTGTCGGGGATCACCCGCCGGATGGCGAGATGCCGGAGACATTGCTCCGACAGGATGCCGGACATGACGATGAGGCTGAGCATCATCGCCAGCAGGAGATAGAGCAGATTGTTGCCGGTGTTGAGGGCCGCCAGGCCGACAGCCAAGTTCAGAAGCAAAAACCGCACGCCTTCCGGCGTGACGCGCAACGACCGGTAGCGGTAGAACCAGCGGAAGAACTCGCGAATGCGCTCGAACCGCATGGGAGGCTACAGCGGAACGGGCACCGACTCCACAATGTCCCGGATGACCCGCTCGGCCTCCGCGGAACGATGTCGCCGGGCGCCCTGGCCTTCGTGCAACGTGACGCGGTGCGCCAGCACCATCGGCGCCAGATCCTTGATATCGTCGGGAAGGCAGTAGTCGCGATCCCGGACGAGGGCCAGCGCCTTGGCCGCCTTATGAAGCGCCATCGCTCCGCGCGTGCTGACTCCCAGCGCGATCAGATCGCTCCGGCGAGTCTCGGAGACGATGGCCAGCAAATACTCCATCAGGCTGTCGTCGAGGCGAACCTTTTCCACCCGATCCTGCAGATCCAGGACCTCCTGGAGCGTGAGCACGGGGTCCAACTCGTCGGCCGGGTGAAGCGACTGGGGACGGTCCAGCACCTTCTTTTCGTCCGCCAGGTCCGGATACCCGATCCGGATCCGCATCAGGAAACGATCGAGCTGCGACTCCGGCAGCGGGAACGTGCCGTGATGTTCCCAGGGATTCTGCGTGGCGATCACCATGAACGGTTGGGGCAGCGGATAAGTCTGGCTGTCCACCGACACTTGGGCGTCGTTCATGGCCTCCAGCAGGCTGCTCTGCGTCTTGGGGGTCGTGCGGTTGATCTCATCGGCGAGCACGACGTGGGCGAAGATCGGGCCCGGTTTGAATTCGAAGGCCTGGGTCTGCTGATGGAAGACCGACACCCCGAGAATATCGGACGGCAGAAGATCACTGGTGAACTGGATTCGCCGGAAGGAGCAGCCCAGCGACCGCGCGAGACTGTGAGCGAGCGTGGTCTTTCCCACACCCGGGACGTCCTCGATCAGCAAATGCCCGCGGGCGAACAGGGCGACCACGGCCAGCTCGACCGCGGCCGGCTTGCCCTTGATGACCCGCTCGATATTGCTCCGGAGGGCCTGAATCTTCGGCATGCTGCTCATTGAGGGCTGAGTCTAGCAGAGCCCTTCCGAGGGCGTCAATTTTTCCCCTTACGACGCGCGACTAGTGTCGCGCCGGATGAAAATCGCATTGACTTGGGAAACAGCCGAAACTATGATGATTACGTCCCGCCCGGAGAAACGGATTCAGTGACGCTTCAAGAACTCGGCCACTCCCTGAAAGACTGCCAGCGGTGCCGTCTGTCGTCCGGGCGGACGCAGGTCGTGTTCGGCACGGGCAATCCCAACGCCCGGATCATGTTTGTGGGGGAAGCGCCAGGGTTTTATGAAGACAAGCAGGGCATCCCCTTCGTGGGCGCGGCCGGGAAGCTGCTGAACGAGCTTCTGGAGAGCGCCGGTCTCTCCCGCACCGACATCTACATTGCCAACGTCATCAAGTGCCGCCCGCCGGACAACCGCGATCCTCTGCCCGACGAGGTGGAGACCTGCAAGCCGTTCCTGTTCCAGCAAATCGAGATGATCAAACCGAAGGTCGTCTGCACCCTCGGCAATTTCGCCATGCAGACCCTCCTCGGCAAGAAAATCGGCATCATGAAGGTGCGGGGCCAGTCCTTCCAGGTGCAGGACTTTTTCGTCTTCCCGATGCTCCATCCGGCGGCCGCGCTCCACCAGGGCAGCCTGAACGAGCCGCTGCGGGAAGATTTCCGCAAGCTGAAAGCGTTCCTCGACCGCCAGCCCGAGCCCACCACGCCGATCGAACAGATGAACCTGTTCGGGTAAGCCCGGCGGCGGCCCCGCTTGACAGGGCCCTTTTCCGGACTTACCTGTTTGGCATGCAACCGACAAAGCTGCCACGCGTGCTGACAAACGATGAAAAGAGGGCGGCGGATGCGGCCTTCACGGGGCTTCCGTTCGACTCACGGTGGTCTCCGTCCGCCCGCGCCGTGTACGACGGCATTCGCGGCGCGTTAGGCGTCCCGGTCCATTCCGAAGAGCAACCCGTAACCGATAGCGAACCCCAGGATGTCCCTGCCCCTCAGGCGACTGCGGCCGAATCGGAAGCCTCGACTCCGATCCCGACCAGGGAAGACGCCATCCAGGCCGGTTTCCTGATCGACGTCACGCCCATTGCGCACCGCGTGGGCCTGCCGGTGTCGGTCTCCCTCAGCAAGCCGCTCTGGATGCTGGGCATTACGGCTTCAGAGACTATTCCGGAGGATCAGCGCGAAGCTCGCGTGCGCGACGTGCTGATGGCGCTGCGCCTCCGTCTGGCCAATGCGCGTGTCGCCCCTCCGGGGATCGAGTTCACGGCTCTGTTGTCGTTTCCCCCGGAGCCCGCTCCCCAACTCTTGTCCCTATACGCCATTGCGCACGGGGACCAGACCGCTCCTTACACGCTGACCGTCCTGCTCTCCAACGAAGTCGGCGCCATCATCCTTCCGACGAACAATTAAGCCCAGCCTCACCGCGCGAGGATTTCGAGAATCTCGTCCAGCGGGCGGATGGTGCCCAGTAACGTCGGGTTGCCGAACTGCTTGTTGTGGCGGTTCTCCTTGACCCGCTCCAGGGCGATGATCAGGTTGTTGAAGTCGTCCAGCTTCGCGGTCTCGAAGTACGTGATGAAGTCGAGGTCGTCCAGCCCGCTCGCGTGGTAGAGCTTGCGCTTGACCGTCTTGAGATAGGCGACCGTGGCGTCCGTGTGCTCCTTCATCATCGCGTTACGGCCATCCTGGGCCGTGATCCACCACTCCGCGTCCTTGCGGACCGGCACGACGATCGCGTAGGGCTTGGGACCCGGATCGGGCGGCGTCTTCAGCGCGGCTTTGAGATCATCGGGCAGGCTCGGCACGTAATTGGGCGCCTTGGTGATGCCGTTGAAGGTGTGCGTGTTCACGAGGTACTTGCCGAGGGCCGTGCCCATCAGGTCCACAAGGAAGTTTTGGTTGTGCAGCATCTCGGTGGAATGGACCCGGACAAAGAAATCGGCTTTCTCCACGAGGCCCCGCAGCAAGTAGGTATCCGTGGCAACATTGTCGCCGTGCTTCTGGAACACGGCCTTGACTTCGGCCGCCGCTGAGGCCCGCGCCGCCTTGTCCAGCTTCCACCACTCTTCGTCTACTTTAAAGACCGCAAACGTCCCATAGACGCCGGTGTCCTTCAGGAGCTTCTCCCGATCAACCGCCGCTTCTGCCGCGCTAGGCCAGCACCACGCGAACAGACTCATCGTGACTATCGCAAGGACAGCTTTCTTACGCATGGTTTGCCTCCTTGTTTTTCCCGTCATCTCTACCCTCCCGCGACCGTCATCTCGGCGATCTTCACCGTGGGACTGGCGATGCGCCCTCGGAAGACCAGGTCGTTGCCGATCGCCTCGACGTGCATCCACATGTCCTTGAGGTTCCCCGCGATCGTGATCTCCTCGACCGGATACGTGAGCTCGCCGTTCTCAATCCAGAAGCCGACCGCGCCCCGGGAATAGTCGCCGGTCACCAGATTGACCCCGAAGCCGATCAACTCCGTGACGTAGAGCCCGCGCCGCACCGACCGCACGATCTCCTCCGGACTCACCGTGCCCGGCGCGAGATAGAAGTTGGTCTGGCCGGCCGAGGGCGCTTCGCCGACGCTGCGGGACGCGTTGCCGGTCGAGCTGAGATTCAGCTTGCGCCCCGCGTACGTGTCCAGCAGGTAGGTCTTGAGCACGCCTCGCTCGACGACGACGTTCTTCCTGGTCGCCAGCCCCTCTCCGTCGAACGGCTTCGAGCCCAGCCCACCGGGCATCCGGCCGTCGTCGCAGATCGTTACCGTCTCAGGAGCGATACGCTCTCCCAGCCGGCCGATCAGGTACGATGCGCCCTTGTAGATCGCATACCCGTTCACGGCGCTGCAGAGATTGCTCAGGAAACTGCGGGCCATTTCTGGGTCGAAGACAACGGGAACGCGGCAAGTGGAGACCTTGCGGGCGCCGAGGCGGCGGACGGTCCGACGCCCGGCCTCCTTCCCAACGTCTTCCGGCTGGTCAAGGGCGGCGAACTTGCGGCCCACGGCGTACCAGTAATCGCGCTGCATCAATCCGTCCTGGACGGCGATCGGCGACACCGCCGTAGAGAAACTGGAGCTCTTGAACTCCCCGTAGAAGCCATGGCTGTTGGCGAAGACCATCCGTCCATCAGACGTATTAAAGTCCGCTCCATCGGAATTCGACAGCCGGGAGTCCACCGCCAGGGCCGCCTGTTCGGCGCGCGTGGCCAGCTCGATCATGCGGTCCATGGGCAGCGTCTGGCCGTCATAGAGGTCGAGGTCGGGGAGGTCCTTCGCCAGGGCATCGCCGTCCGGGAGATCCGCGTGAGGGTCTTCGACAACGGCCTGGGCCAGGGCACAGGTGGTCTCAACCAGGTCGTCCAAGGCCGCCGGAGCAAAGTCGGAGGTTGATGCTCCGGCCGAACGATGGCCGAAATAGACGCGCAGGCCGAGCCGCTTCTCCTGCGCTTTGGAGAGCTTGTCCACCGCGCCCAGCCGCACCTGGACCGACGCCGAATCGCCCTCGACGGCCACCACGTCCGCCGCCGTCGCGCCCTTGCGCTTCACCTTCGCGAGCAGCCCGTCCGTCAGGTTGCGCTCAATCGCCGTCATACCTGTGTACCCCCGACGGTGATCTCATCCACCTTGATCGTCGGCAGCCCCACGCCCACCGGCACGGACTGGCCGTCCTTGCCGCAGGTGCCGATCCCCTCGTCCAGCTTCGTGTCGTTCCCCACCATCGAGACCTTTTTGAGAATCTCCGGACCGCTGCCGATGAGAGTCGCACCCTTGACCGGAGTCGTGACCTTGCCGTCCTCGATCAGGTAGGCCTCGCTGGCCGAGAACACGAACTTGCCGTTGGTGATGTCCACCTGCCCGCCGCCGAACGACACGGCGTAGAGCCCTCGTTTGACCGATCTGATGATCTCCTCGGGCGCGGACTCGCCAGGCAGCATGAAAGTGTTAGTCATGCGTGGCATGGGGATGCACTGAAAGCTCTCGCGCCGGCCGTTGCCAGTCAGCGGAATGCCCATGAGGCGCGCGTTGAGCTTGTCCGTGATGTAGCCGCGTAGCACGCCCTTCTCGATCAGTGTCGTGCGGCTCGTCGGTGTGCCCTCGTCGTCCACGTTCAGCGAGCCCCGGCGGAACGCCAGCGTGCCGTCGTCCACGATCGTGCAGAGTCCGGAGGCCACCGCCTGTCCGATACGGTCCGAGAACGCCGAAGTCTTCTTGCGGTTGAAATCCGCTTCGAGCCCGTGCCCGATAGCTTCGTGCAGTAGAATACCCGGCCAACCAGCCCCCAGCACCACCGTCATGGGGCCGGCCGGCGCATCCACCGCCTTGAGATTGAGGATGGCCTGCCGGGCTGCTTCCTTCGTATAACGTTCCCAGCGTCCCTCCTCCAGGAAGAACGAAAACTCGCCCCGCCCGCCGCCGCCGTAGGTGCCCATCTGCCGTTGGCCGTGTTCCTCGGCGATGCAGCTTACTTGCAGTCGCGAAAGCGGCTGGATGTCCCCTACCAATTTGCCGTCCGAGTCGGCGATCAGGACGATCTTGTACTCGGTGCTGAACGAGGCCATGACGTTCTTGATACGAGGATCGTACGCCCGTCCCAGCGCATCGATTTTCTGCAGCAGCTCGACTTTTTCGCGGGTCGCCACCTCGGTGGCCGGCAGAGTCACGGGATAGAGGTCCCGATCCGGCTGTCCGACCCGGATCGCCGGCACCGTTCCCGCTCCGGCCGGCGAGCGGGCGATGTAGCGGGCTGTCTCCGCCGCCTGCTCCAACTGCTTCAGCGTGATTTCATCCGAGTAGGCATAGCCGGTCTTCTCGCCGGCGGTCGCCCGGACCCCGGCCCCCTGGGAGATGCTCTTCGAGGCCCTTTTGACCAGGCTCTCTTCCATCGAGATGGATTCGGCCACAGTGTGCTCGAAATAGAGGTCCGCGTAATCCACGTCCCGGACCTTGACGCGGCCCATCGCCGCCAAGACTTCGCGTCCGGTCACCCCGAACCGCTCGAGGTAAAACGTTTCTGACTGCCGGGCGTCGGCCATGGCTGTCTCCGCGCTCCTTATGCTTTCTTCCGCTTGCGCATCTCTTCTTCGAATGTCTTGCGATACAGCGTCTCCCACTCCGGCGAGCCTTCCGCCAGCGGACGGGAATAGGAGGCCAAGCGGCGGCGGACGAGGACGTCCATCTCTTCATCCACCTTCAGCTCCGCGGCGAGGATACGCTTGATCTCGCGCAGGACCGCGACCTCTTCCACCTTCAGACGCGCGTGAGCCGGATCCTTGAAATGATTCAGGATCAGATGCGACAGATGGCTCGCTTTCTCGTCACTCATGCTCATCAGAGAATCGCGCCTTTCTCCTTCACCAACTGCTTTTTGATCATCAGAAAGACCTGGTGCTCGTCCATGCGGCCTTTGGCGATCTCGGCTTCGTACTTGCGCATCAGCTCCTTGGCCTCGATATTGATGCGGTCTTCGACGCTGAGTTCATCGGTGATGACACGCTCCAGCGACGCGGCCAGCGCCTTGCGGTCGCCGACCGGCTCGATCATGCCGCCGGCTCCCAATTTGTCCACCAGCAACGAAGACAGAACCGCCACGCGTTCCCTGGAGAGTTTCACGTCGCTTTCTCCATCGTGATCTTGGTCGCACCCATCGCATTGCGCAGAACCGTCGCATCGCCTTTGACCCGGCCGACCAGGTTGACACGGTCGGCGGGCGTCGGATCGGAGCCGGTGCTGATCGGAGTGCGGCCGAAGAAGATCGCCACGGCCTGGCCGTTGCCCCAGTAGGCGATGTCGCCGACGGCCACTTTCAGCGTGGCCGTTTCGCGGTGATCCTTGATGAACGGAATCTTGAAATAGAACTCGTCGCCCCAGATATGCTTGTCCGCCTCGATGGGCAGGAGATCGTAAATGGCTTTCGCGGTGCGGGTGGGTTTGAGCTCGGCATCCAGGGTCACAGCTCCCCCCGAGATCCTGACCGGCAACATGGCGTCGCCCAACTGCATTTCGATCCCTCCATGACTTTCAACCTC
>JACXTT010003741.1_pt1 | contig 23160 bp, 21 predicted proteins | sample 9270951 | NCBI WGS metagenome assembly JACXTT01 (sample SAMN15532306, study PRJNA645909) | rock metagenome | isolation source: weathered quartz diorite | place: Puerto Rico | collected 2017-06-21
AAAGTAGAGTTGTTCTAGTATTTTGGCATGAATCTTAGCCCAGTCTTTGCAGATACTGCAATTATTGATATGATTGCAATTGCAAGTACTAGAGCTGCTATTGGACCAAATTCTGGAATTATCCATGTACCAATGATCTCTATCCCTTCAGTTCCATCCGAGAATGGAATTGATAAGGTTCTATCGGTTGGTGTTGTGCTAGTTTCTTGGAAATCAGTGTTTTCTTGGCCATCATTTAGCACGAAGTATTTGTCATCCTGTGTCTGTATTTTTACATCCTTTGCATCAATCAGTCCTCTTGGGAGCGTTATTGTTAATACTCCATCTCCAAAGGTCTGTATTGACACAATAAGAGATTTTGATGCTATATCGGCTTTTATGCCAAGAACTTTGCCATTAGTGATACTATAAGTTACAGAGAAGTCAGTTCCTTCTACCTTAATGGTGTTACCTCCACCACCTGAGCCTGCAAACTGAAAGGTCGTAGTAGCTGATCTGTCTTTACTGCCAAATTCCACCATTACACTGTAGGTACCAGCAGCCTGCCATAGACCACCTCCCGCCGTAACAGTTGTAGAATATGTCCTATCTGTTCCCAGATCAACCTGATCTACTTTAATTACATTTCCTATCGGATTTCTAATTATAACCGTGACAGGAGTATCTGAGATGAAATCCTTGGTCGAACCAGATATGGTGACCTTATCCCCGTCATTGTAAGAAGGCTTGTCCGTCGTTACGGTGATTGTTGAGGAAGACGAAGAAATTGTATTTCCAAGCGTAGAGTTTGTGCTTGTTAAATTCTGGGTCGAATAAGGTGACGCAAATGCAGGTGTTAACCATGCGGCACTAACCAGAATTGCAAGTAACGCAAATCCTTTAAACCGAGTACTCATTCTGGTTGGTGATTGATTTTTTTTGCTATTTAAAGTTGCGGAAAAAATTATTGACAAAAAGTACTAATTTTAAAACATCTCTGATTAGATATATATTAACCTCTCGGTTGAGGCATCGTAGTTTGTCGATTAGTTATGTGTTTACAGCTAATGTTCAAAGGAGATTTTTAAAATGCTAGGTAAGAAAGAGAAAATACTAATTCCAGATCACATTTACGTCCCAAAGCACGAGATAATGACCAAAAAAGAAGCCGAAGAGATTCTTGAAAAATATCACACAAAACCAACTGAGATGCCATTAATTTATGAGAGTGATCCTGCAATTAGGGGCTTGGGTGTAAAACCTGGTGACATGATAAAGATCACAAGAAAAAGTTCTACAGCTGATGTAAGTGTCTATTATAGATACGTGGTGGAAGAATAATGGCAAACATTTCAAATAAACGTTGGCCAATTATTCAAGATATTCTAAAGAGAGAGGGTATAGCTAGGCAACACCTTAATTCATATGATGAATTTCTTGAAAGAGGACTTCAAAGCATAATCGATGAAGTAAGCCAGATCGAAATAGAAAGTGCAGAATATCCATACAAGATTCAGCTAGGAAAAGTTAAACTTCAACAACCACGTATGATGGAATTAGACGGTTCAATAACTCATATAGCGCCTATGGAAGCACGATTAAGAAATGTGACCTATGCTTCTCCAATCATGCTTGAAGCAAGCGTGGTAGAGGATGGAAAAATTCTTGAATCTAGATATGTTCACATCGGAGACATGCCAGTCATGGTTAGATCCAACGCTTGTATTTTGCACAACCTTTCTGATCAAAAACTTGTCGAGTATGGCGAGGATCCAAACGATCCTGGAGGATATTTTATCATAAACGGTTCAGAGCGTGTGATAGTAGGATTGGAAGATCTTTCTTACAACAAAATCATCGTGGATAAAGAAATTGTTGGTGGAAATATTGTGTTTAAAGCGAAAGTCTATTCTTCAATAGTTGGATATAGAGCTAAATTAGAACTTATAATGAAAAATGACGGCTTGATTGTAGCCAAAATTCCTGGTTCCCCAGTTGATATTCCAGTAGTTACTTTAATGCGAGCACTGGGACTTGAGTCCGACAGAGAAATTGCTGCAGCTGTTTCATTAGTTGACGATATTCAAGATGAACTTGAAGCTTCCTTTGAAAAATCAGGAGACGTTCCAACTGCAAAGGATGCTATCGTATACATTAGCAAAAGAATCGCGCCAGGAATGTTAGAAGAATTTCAGATTAAAAGAGCAGAAACACTTCTTGATTGGGGTCTATTACCACATCTTGGAAAACATCCAGATAATAGAAAGGAAAAAGCATTATTTCTAGGAGAGGCTACTTGTAAATTAATTGAGCTAAAATTAGGATGGATATATCCTGATGACAAAGACCATTATGGAAATAAAGTGATAAAATTCGCAGGTCAAATGCTTGCAGACCTATTCAGGACAGCTTTTAGAAACTTGGTTCGCGATATGAAATATCAACTAGAAAGGTCGGGTCAGAAAAGAGGTATAAACGCAGTTGCTGCAGCTGTGCGACCAGGAATAGTGACAGATAAATTAAATAATGCAATAGCAACTGGAAATTGGGGAAGAGGAAGAGTAGGTGTCACTCAACTCTTAGATCGAACTAATTATCTTTCAACAATCAGTCATTTAAGAAGAATTCAATCACCATTAAGTAGGAGCCAACCCAACTTTGAAGCAAGAGATCTTCACGCAACTCATTTTGGAAGGATATGTCCAAGTGAAACTCCGGAGGGTTCCAATTGTGGTTTGGTAAAGAATTTAGCTCTGTCAGCTATAATTTCAGTCAACGTTCCATCAGAGGACATTGTGGAAAAGCTTTATGATCTTGGTGTGACGTACGTGTCTGATGCAAAGGACGAATTGAAGAAGGAAGGTGCTAGAATTTTTGTGGATGGTAGATTAATTGGATATTACAAAGATGGACAAAAGCTAGCAGACTCGTTTAGAGAACTTAGAAGAAACTTTAAGATTCACCCACACGTTGGCATTTTCTTGTATCAATCAGATTTTGAAGGATCTACTAAGAGACTTTATGTTAATTGTAACGCAGGTAGAGTTCTGCGACCATTGATAGTAATTAAAGATAACAAACCGCTTTTAACACAGGAACTAATTGATAAAGTCAGCAAAAAGTTTCTTTCTTGGACTGATCTACTTCACATGGGAGTAATAGAATTAGTTGATGCTAACGAAGAAGAAAATTGCTATATTGCACTTGACGAGAACGATGTAAAAAAACATACTCACATGGAAGTATTTCCATCTGCTATACTTGGTGCCGGTGCCTCAATAATTCCATATCCTGAACACAATCAATCTCCAAGAAATACCTATGAATCAGCTATGGCAAAACAAAGTCTTGGATTCTCGACTCCTCTTATGAATGCAAGTACCTATGTACGACAACATCTCATGCTTTATCCTCAAACTCCGATAGTGAATACAAAAGCAATGGGTCTTCTAGGATTGGAGGACAGACCTGCAGGTCAAAACTGCATAGTTGCAGTACTACCATTTGATGGTTATAACATTGAAGATGCAATAGTACTAAGCAAGTCTTCTGTGGAGCGGGGAATGGGTAGGACATTCTTTTACAGAATTTATGAAGCAGAAGCCAAACAGTATCCTGGAGGGATGCGTGACAATTTTGAAATTCCAACAGCTGAAGGAAATATTCGTGGATTTCGTGGTGATAAAGCGTATAGGTTGTTAGAAGAAGATGGGGTAATTGCTACGGAAGCTACAGTTCAAGGTGGTGATATACTAATTGGTAAAACAAGTCCACCGAGATTCATGGAAGAGTATAGAGAATTTGAAGTAAAGGGGCCATACCGAAGAGATACTTCCATAGGTGTAAGGCCATCAGAGAGTGGAGTTGTTGATACTGTAGTTATGACTCAGTCACACGATGGAGGTCGGATGTACAAAATTAGAGTAAGAGATATTCGAATTCCAGAAATTGGAGACAAATTTGCGTCAAGACATGGTCAGAAAGGAGTAGTAGGATTATTGGTAAATCATGAGGATCTTCCATATACTGCTGATGGAATAGTGCCTGATGTTTTGATTAATCCGCATGCATTCCCATCTAGAATGACAGTAGGCATGTTTCTTGAATCGGTAACAGGAAAAGCTGCAGCTTTGCGTGGTAGCAAAATGGATGGTTCCGCATTTGTAGGTGAAAAGCTAGATGATATTAAAGGAGTACTGGAAACATCAGGGTTCAAGTATTCTGGTAAGGAAACAATGTATGACGGAAGGACAGGCAAAGCATTTCCTGTCGATGTTTTCATTGGAGTAGTTTACTATCAAAAGCTACATCATATGGTGGCTGATAAAATTCACGCTCGAGCAAGAGGACAAGTCCAGATGTTGACAAAACAACCAACAGAAGGTCGTGCAAGAGGAGGAGGTCTACGATTTGGAGAAATGGAAAGAGATTGTCTTATTGCATACGGAGCTTCTATGATGCTAAAAGACAGGCTGCTTGAGGAATCAGACAAGGCAGAAATATATGTTTGTGAGAGATGCGGCTTGGTTTCATATTATGATATAAAGCAAAGAAGATTTGTTTGCAGAGTCTGTGGTGACAAAGCGAAAGTTACTTCGGTTTCGGTGGCATATGCATTTAAACTGTTACTACAAGAAATGATGAGTCTTGATGTAGCCCCACGACTTTTGATAAAGGAGAGAGTGTAATATGGCGCTTGAAACAATCAAGGTGATAGATGGAATTAAATTCTCTGTTTGGTCACCTACTGAAATCAGAAAATATTCTGTCGCAGAAATCACAGCGCCTGAGACTTATGATGAAGATGGTATGTCAGTTCAGGGTGGGCTTATGGATGGGAGACTTGGGACACTTGAACCAGGTCAGAAATGTCTTACTTGTGGGAACACGGCAGCAAGATGTCCCGGACACTTTGGGCACATAGAGTTAGCAGAACCTGTATTGCATATTGCATTCATTGATAACAGATACAAGCTTCTGCTAACAACATGTAGATCATGTGCTAGACTGAAGATACCTCAGGAAGAATTAGAGGACTATCATAAGGTTATGAGAAAGGAGGCGGCATATAGTGTAATATCTATCAAACACATTCCAGATGAAATAATTGAGAGGGCAAAAAAAGAAAAGACGTGTCCTCACTGTGGTAAATCCCAATACGAAATGATATTTACAAAACCAACAATTTTTATTGAGAGAACCGAATTGGGAGAAAACAGGTTACTTCCAATTACAATTAGAGAAAGATTTTCTCATATGATGGATGATGACCTTAAATTACTAGGATATGATCCTACCACGGCAAGACCAGAGTGGTTTGTTTTACAGGTTCTGCCAGTTCCTCCTGTTACAGTAAGACCTTCAATAATTCTGGAAACTGGAATAAGATCAGAAGATGACTTGACGCATAAACTTGTAGACATAATCAGAGTGAATCAACGTCTAAAGGAAAGTAAAGAAGCGGGAACTCCACCACTGATCGTACAAGATCTAGTTGATCTATTACAATATCACGTAACGACATATTTTGATAATGAAGTATCAGGCATACCACAAGCCCATCATAGATCTGGCAGACCACTTAAGACTCTGACACAACGACTGAAAGGAAAAGAGGGAAGATTCAGAGGTTCACTTTCAGGAAAAAGAGTAGACTTTTCCAGTAGAACAGTTATTTCACCTGATCCAAATTTAGATATTTCAGAAGTCGGTGTTCCAGAATCTGTTGCAATAAAACTAACAATTCCTGAAGTAGTCACAGAATGGAACATTGAAAGATTGAAAAAACTTGTGATTAATGGTCCAAACAAATATCCTGGTGCTAATTACATTGTTAGACCAGACGGAGTAAAAATTAGATTAGATTTCGTCGAGGATAGAGAAACTATAGCAAATAACATAGAAATAGGATATCTTGTAGAAAGGCATCTCTCTGATGGAGACATTGTCATGTTCAACCGACAACCATCATTGCATCAGATGTCTATCATGGGTCACTATGTTCGAGTATTACCAAATAAGACCTTTAGGCTACATCCATCTGTATGTCCACCATATAACGCTGACTTTGATGGTGACGAAATGAACCTACATGTTCCTCAAAGTGAAGAAGCAAGAGCAGAAGCAATTCTTCTCATGCGTGTACAAGACCAATTAATATCGCCAAGATATGGTGGACCAATAATTGGGGCATTACGTGACTTTATCACAGGAGCATATCTGCTTACAAAGGACGACACTACCCTAACACCACAAGAGTTTGCGAATTTGGCAATGATGGCTGGATACGCTGACACATTTCCCGAACCGGCGGTTAAAGGAAGAGGAGGTACCATGTACACTGGTAAGCAGCTGTTTTCTTTATTTTTACCAAAAGATTTCAATTATGTGATAACTTCTAAGTGGTCAAAAGGAACCAAGGGACCAACAAAAGATGTTGTAATCAAAAATGGTCAGCTAGTAAGTGGAGTAATAGACAAAGCATCTATTGGCGCAGAGGAACCAGATAGCGTCCTACACAGAATCGCAAAAGATTATGGTTACGAAGAAGCTAAGAAATTTCTTAATTCTATATTGATTATGTTAAAACAATTTATTACAAACTATGGATTCAGCTATGGTTATGCTGATTTGGTACTACCTGTAAAAACCAAAGAGGGAATTTTGAATACAATCCAAGAATCTTACGATAAAGTTTATGATCTTATCTCCCAAGCAAAAAAGGGCACACTGCAGCTTAGCAGAGGTCTTTCTGCAGAAGAAGCACTAGAGGCGTATATTGTTAATGAACTTTCAAAGGCAAGAGATAGAGCGGGCAGTTTAGCTGACAAATCCTTTGACGAAACAAATGCGGGGAGAATTATGGCAACTACCGGTGCTAGAGGATCCTCTTTAAACATAGGTCAAATGGCAGGTGCCTTAGGTCAACAATCTATCAGAGGAAGGAGGATTCACAAAGGCTACAGTAATAGAGCATTACCACATTTCAAAGAAAATGACACAAACCCTGATGCTAAGGGATTTGTAAAATCAAACTACAGAGAAGGACTGTCAACACTAGAATTTTTCTTCCATTCAATGGGAGGTCGAGAAGGTCTGGTAGATACTGCAGTTAGAACACAGCAGAGTGGCTACATGCAAAGAAGACTAATCAATGCTCTCGAACATCTTAAGCTAGAATACGATGGAACAGTAAGAGATCCACATGGTCATATAATCCAATTTTTGTATGGTGAGGATGGAATCGATGTAGCAAAAAGTGATCATGGTGAAGCATTTAGGATCCTAAGATTGATAGAATCTGAAAGTATAATCGATTCGGGAAAAAAGGCTATCAAAGAGGAGATTGTGGAACTTGTTAAAAAATACACAAAAACATTCAACCCACACCTTGCGAAAATTGTACATGACGCATTGCTTGAGTCGAAGCTGAGTAAAGATGGCGTCGAAAAAGTATGTAAGAAAGCATTAGAACTTTATGATAAAGCCAAAGTCGAACCAGGTCAAGCAGTGGGAGTAGTTACCGCACAATCAATAGGCGAACCTGGCACACAAATGACCCTTAGAACATTCCATTTTGCAGGAATTAGAGAAAGGAACGTAACTCTAGGGCTTCCTCGATTAATAGAACTTGTAGATGCAAGAAAAAAACCAGTAACACCTACTATGGACATATACTTGGAAGAAAATTATAAGAAATCAAAAGATAAGGCAATCAAAGTCGCGCGTGAGATTTTACACACTAAAATAAGTGCATTAATTTCAAGTACTGAAACGGATTATTCCACAAAAATAAAGCTAAATCTAAATCAAGACAAGTTGAGGGAAAGGGCTTGTACTGTTGAAGATGTAGTTGATGCATTGGAATCATCAAAGAAGAAATTTGAAATTGAAGTAACTGGTCACTCAATCACGCTCACCCTACCGGAAGAATCCGATGCTCAGTCAATCCTTGCACTACGAAATAAGATTCTATCTACAACTGTAAAAGGTGTAACGGATGTAGAAAGAGTCACAATAGTACAACAAGGTGATGAGTGGGTCATACAAACATCTGGCTCTAACATTGCCAAAGTAATGGAAATATCAGGTGTAGATAAACAGAATATGAGGACTAATAATGTCTTTGAGATTGCAAACACTTTGGGTATAGAAGCAGCTCGTAATGCGCTAATAAACGAACTAAGTTCCACACTTGAGGATCAAGGTCTTGAAGTCGATGTTAGATATATCATGCTGGTAGCGGACTTGATGTGTTCTAAGGGATATCTGCAACAAATAGGAAGACACGGGATTGCAGGCACAAAGACCAGCGTACTTGCAAGAGCTGCCTTTGAAATCACTGTTCCTACAATTGCGGAAGCGGCATTGGCAGGAGAAGTAGAGGAACTAAAAGGCGTCACAGAAAATGTCATCGTTGGAGCAAACATTCCAATAGGTACAGGCACTGTTGATTTGTACATGAAGGTAGTGGAAGATGGTTAAACTCTTAGAAAAAATCATAAAAGATTCGATAGAGGATGACAAATGTTTCTTTGGAAGCAAGCAAGTCGTTAGCTCTATGAAAAACTCCAAATTAGTTGTACTATCGCATTCTATACCAGAAAAGATGTTACAAAAAATCCAACTAGCTGCTAAAAATTCGAAAGTGTCAATCATAAATTACAATGGTTCTTCAGTTGAATTGGGCAGGCTGTGCGGAACTCAATTTCGTATCTCTGTCGTGTCACTTAAGACAGTGAGTGATACCAATCTTAAGGGAATAATAAAAGAATTAGAAACAGACAATCAAGGATAAATGTCTTGGTTTTCTTACACTTTCTATCAAGATTTAAATGTGACCCCAAGAGATCGATTTTAAAAAAGACATGACAGAGACAATAAAACTAACAACAGATCAAATAAAACTGATGTCCCTATTTCAGAACGTGACAGGGGCTACAGCAAGAGACTGTATAGAAGACGAAAAGCAAGACAGAGTAATATTTGTGGTAAATCCAGGCAAGATGGGTCTTGCTATCGGCAAAGGTGGTTCTACAATAAGAAATTTACAAAATGTAGTTAAGAAGAATGTTGAACTTGTTGAGTATTCTGAAGATCCTATTATTTTTCTAAAAAACATGCTAAACCCCAAGCTTATTTCTGAGGTAAAGATAAACAAGAGATTAGATGGTTCACTTCAAGCAATCATTTTAGTAGATTCTAAAAAGAAAGGGATAGTAGTTGGAAGAGAAGGTCGTAACGCAGAAAAAGCAAGACTACTTGCAAAAAGATACTTTCAAATTTCGAGCGTTCTGATACAAAGTCCAGAGAAAATACTGGAGTAATAATTTATGGCAAAATCACCTCTGGGTTTATTTGCAGGAAGAGTACTAAGAGACAAGAGAAAGAGACAGAAATGGTCTATTGGCACTTACAAGAGGAGAGAACTTGGTCTTGATAAAAAGGCCAGTCCGCTTGGAGGTGCACCACAGGCACGAGGTATTGTTTTAGAAAAAGTTGGTATAGAAGCAAAACAACCAAATTCGGCTGTAAGAAAATGTGTTCGAGTTCAACTTATAAAAAATGGCAAAACTGTGACAGCTTTTCTTCCCAAAGATGGTGCGCTTAATTTTGTTGATGAACACGATGAAGTGCACGTGGAAGGCATGGGGGCATCAATGGGAGGAGCTATGGGTGATATTCCTGGAGTGAGATGGAAAGTCTTTAAGGTAAATGGAACTTCTCTTAAAGAACTTGTTTACGGCAAGAAAGAAAAGCCAAGGAGATAAGAAATGACTGAAACACAGAACCTTTTGCTCTTTAGAAAATGGGATTTAACAAAGTTAGATATTAAAGATCCTGGACTAAAAAATGTAATTTCATTAAAAAGAGAAATAATGCCAGTCTCTTTTGGTCGTTCTGCATTAAAGAGATTCAATAAAGCAGATGTCAATATTGTTGAAAGGCTGATAAACAAATTATCCCATTTTGGAAAGAAATACGCAAAGAACACAGGAAGAATGGGAGGAAAAAAGATTCACGCTATTAACACTGTAAAGGCAGCCTTTGAAATAATTTACCTAAAGACAAGTAAAAACCCTGTTGAGGTATTGATCCGCGCAATAGAAAATTCTGCTCCCAACGAGGATACCACAAGAATAGTCTATGGAGGAACAGTGTATCACGTATCTGTGGATGTTGCTCCTTTGCGCAGAGTAGACCTTGCGTTAAGATTCATAGCAGAAGGTATCAGGGATGCTTCTTTTTCTAACCCAAAAGCAATCGAAGAAAATCTTGCAGAACATCTCATCTTAGCTGCCGTAAATGATATGAATGCACCATCAATTAAAAAGAAAAACGAGTTAGAAAGAATAGCAATGGCATCAAGATAGTGATAAACTCTGAAAGAAATTATTAAGTAGCCCGAGGCAGATTCGAACTGCCGTCTCCAGGTTTCCTCTCATAAGATCCAGAGCCTGGAATCCCTAACCCAAAAATTGTTTGGCCACTAGACTATCGGGCTACCGAAACGAATGAGATTAGCTGAGAATATAATTATTTTGTACTAGATTCGCGAACTGCCGTAGCATAATCACAACTCGCTTTTAACCTCATGTACGGAATTAACCTGTAATGAATGCAATAAAGATCATTTTCTTTGTACAAAATTCCTTTTAGCAGAAGAGAAACAAAACCTCCTGCAATCTTGGACGGAGTAATGTTCAGTTCCTTACAAACTTTATCGCGTTTTTTCTTATAGTCTTCTAATGTGAAACTAATCGAGTTGATCTCTAAAATTAATGGCCACATTACTTTTTCCCACGTTAACCTTCTATTTTGTGTGGCAGAGGCATATTTTCCCTTTTCTTCTAACATTGATAACGTTCAAAAGTTCATATCTCAATTTATTAGTTGATGAACTCCAAAATAGAAGAAGCCCTAGCCTTATTATCTAATGACTGGAAAATTGAGCCAATAATTAGAGAATTTATTTTGGGCAAAATAAAAAACGTATCAGATTATCAATTAAAGGTAAATGACGTAATTTTTCATATTCCATATTTGAGTACAGAAAACGGATACGTATTGTGGAAATGCTATTGGCCAGATTGTCATAACTGCTGTAACAGACAGGGAAGGCTACCACTTACGTCAGATGATCTGATAACCATAAGTAAGATTCTGAAATACAAGAAAGCTTCTGATTTTGTAAAAAATGAAACCAACATTACTACGTGGGATGAGAGGGGGCCTTCAGGAAATACCATAATTATGACAATGATAAATCTCAAGCGCAGAGAAAATGAGACAGAAGCAGAAGATGGGACCTATGTGCAATGCCGATTTCTTGATAAGAAAGGATACTGCGAACTGCACCCACATAGGCCCGGAGTATGTTATCTTTACCCTTTTTCATCATGGCTTGAGAATGAAAAGGGTAGACCAAGAGTTCATGCAACATATCAGTTTACTGGTGATTGCCCTGGTTTCTACTTTTCAAAATCTATTGATGAAATGAAGAATGTTCTAATGGAATATTCTCAAATAATTTACAATTATACCATGAATTCGAGTAGAACAATTAGAGAGAATTTCGGCTGTGCTGGAATGGAATTCTAGGCTTTTGCAACTTTCATCATGTCTGACATTCGAATTTCCATTCCAAATCTTTTTTCATTTTTCTTCATGTATCTATAGATTGTTATCAAATCTACAAAATGCTTTAAAATTCCAAATTTACTCTCCATTTTGTTTCTAACAAAGGAAAGAACTTTTGGATATATTGCAAATTGTTCCAATACCTCTTGTCTGTATCTCTCGTTATTGCCAAGATTTTCGACAAAAATATCTGCGCAAGTCATACTTGGAATTATTCCTTCGCCAAGCAGAGGATAAACTGTTCCTATGGATTCTCCAACACCTACAACCTTTCCATAATAGAATGGTTGACACATATCGGGTGTGGCAAGACGGATGGGTCTTCCTACAGTCTTGATTATCTGACCACCATATTTTTTCAAGAAAGCATTTGTTTCCGCGATATGCTTTCTATTTTTATCTCCTGCGCCTATGTGAGCAAGGTTCTTTCCAAGAGGGAAGTACCAGAAGTAGCCGCTCATAGAGGTAAACGGCCTAAGATAAAAATCATCAAATGGAACACCATTACTGTATTGGACCTGATATTGGAAGGTTGGCAGGTGAAAATCATGAGCAAGTCTTGGAAGATAGGATCTATGAAAGCCTGTTGAATCTACGATTATATCAAATTCAGATTCTAACTCTTCACGCTTTGGCACCATGCCATAATGTATTTTACAGCTCTTTGCCATATCTTTAATCAAACCAATTTTGTTGTACGTACACAAGCCCATAAGCTTGATAATGAATCGCTGAGAATTCATATCAATATACATCTGTTTTCCATCATGAATTACGTAATCATTAAAGTCAAGATCGCATTTTTTTGCAAATTCTTGCATTGGTCCTTTTGTTGTCCCCCATGCGCAAATAGAATCATGATTTTCTTGAGTTGATCTCTCAAAACCTACAACTTCATGTTCTTTTTTCAATCTTGCAAGTAGATAAGCACCGGCTACTCCAATGCCAACTACAGCTATCTTCAAACTAGCTATTAGCAAAGATTTACCTAATAAAAAGATGAGGGCAGGATTATTCTATGAAAATTGCTGGCTTGTAAGGTCTCGCTGTTTTAGCTTTGTTTTTTGGATCGTACCTTTTGTGATCAGATTCAACAAAAACCTGTAATGGTACTCCAAACTCGCTTTGAACAAGCGAATCCAGTTCAGAAAGAATTTCTTGTTCATTAATAAACTCCGCTTTAATTTTCGATTCTCTTTCCTCTTGGGATTCAGATAATATGTCATTAACTGTCTTTTTTACAAAATCCGGATCCTTTTTTATTTCTTCAGTATCTTTATCAGAAATCAAAGATTTAATCAACATTCCGATGTTTATCTGGCCAACTATGACCTTTGATAAAATCCGTTCATAAGCTTTTATCTTCCAAGATGCTGCTGTATAGATAGTAATTCGTTTTGGAATAATCTTGGTTACTCTGATTATGTTCTTGATGTCATCTAATGTAAGTTTCAAAAGATTCTCAGACTGGATCGATTTAAAATCGATCTTATCTTCAATTGGATTAGGCCATGAAGACTGTGATGCCAAACTGGAGTTTCTTAATCTAGACCACATCTCTTCAGAGACATAAGGTGCAAATGGCGATAACATGATCACTCTAGTAGAGAAGATCTCGTGTAAAATTCCTGCAAAATCTCTTCTCTTTTTTGCCTCTACTCGTTTCAAATACCATTGTAGATCTGATTCGAAATCGTATAACACATAATGTAGTGCTTCTCGCAATCGCATTTTCTGCATTGACGAAGTTGTTTTTGCAATAATTTGATGAAGACGACTTTGAAGCCATCTATCTTCTTGTTGTAAATGGATATTTCCTGATGGTTTGTATTTAGTACAATCATCCAACATGCTTTCCAACTTGTTTTTAATTCCCCTTACCGCTTCCTGATTGAAATCTGCATCTTGTAAAAGTTCTGCTGAAATTAAGATTGTTAGTCTAATTGTATCAGCTCCATGTGTTTTAATGGCATCTCTTAGTGGTATTATGTTTCCCATGGATTTTGACATCTTTTTTCCTTCCATCATAACAGAACCATTTACAACAATTTCCTCTGGCCAGTATTTTCTTGGGAATATTGCCAAGTGATTGAATATGAAAAATGTCAAATGATTTGGTACCAGGTCTCTACCGGAATGCCTTGCATTAACGGGATAAAAATACTGAAATTCATTTTTTATTTTTTCCAAAATTTCCGGTTTTATTTTATAATCCGACGAAATCTTCTTAGAATCACCGACTTCCATGAATATGTAATCAAAAAACGAATCAGAGATGTTATCAACTGTGATTTCTTTGTTGTTTACATATTTTGATATGATGTAATATGCCATGTAAATAACCGAGTCTGACAAACTTTCAACTATCCAATTTTTGTCCCATGGTAGTTTTGTCCCAAGTCCATGTTGTCTTGCGCATGCTCTTTCGCGCAACCAGTCTACAACATTATTAAATTCATTTCTTATCTCTTCTGGAATAATTTTCATCTCTTTTAGCCAGGAATGTACTTTTTCTTTCCACTCACGATCTGAATAATTCAAAAACCATTGGTTATCAAGTAACTTTACAACACATTCGGCTCCACACCTACATTTAACAGGAGGGTCATTTAGCTCGTATAAAATATCCGCGTTACCACTTGCCAGAATCCAACTTTTCACCTCTTCTTTTGCTACTGAGACTGTTTTATTTGCAAATTTTCCAGTGTTTTGTTTCAGTTTTCCACCGTAGAATTCCTTTGCATATAGCTCTTTTGTAGCTTCTTCGAGCTTTGGATTATTTTGATCATCTATTTGGAAATTCTTGATAACATCCTGTGCTGGAATTTCACTGTAGGTTTCTGTTTCTATTATAGATATAGGACTGATATTTGTAATAACAGGAAGGTTTGGATATTTCTTAGTATTATTTTTCAGATCTTGCAAGGCTTGATAATCAAACGGAGCATGTGCTGGAACCGACATAACTATACCTGTGCCATTTTCACTTTTGACAAATGTGGCAGGTAAAACAAAGATTTCGTCGTTTCTTTCGGGCACTTTCGCTTTTTCCCCTATAAGATCATTGCCCGTGATCTTGCCGACTCTGCTTATTTTTTTATTTAAGAATTCTAATTTTGTGGTGCATTCTGAACTTACTATCCATGTTTCATTATCCACCCTTACTATATCGTAAGTAACATTAGGATTTATCCAAAGATTGGTGACACCAAATATAGTCTCGGGTCTTAGGGTGGCAATTGGAAGGATGTAACTATCATATCTGAATTTTATGATTGTATATTCTGTAAAACTTGGCTCTACATCACCTTGGGTATCATGTTGAGAAACAGGATTTTGATCCTTTGGACACCAACCAACTGGATGAGTGCCCTGAATTACAAGATTCTTTTCTTTTAATTTTCTAAATTGCCATTCAATAAATTTGTTGTATACAGGGTCTATGGTGGTAAACTCCCGTCTCCAATCAATTGAATATCCCATCTCTATCATGCCAGTTTTTATCTCCTGATGAAAATAATCTGCAATTTTTACTGGTTCTGAAAATTCTCTAATCTTTTCTTCTGGAACCTTGTATAGGGTACGAAATGTTTCAATCAGTTCCTTATCGTTCTCTTGGATTCTTCTAGCCATTCCAAGAATTGGTGTTCCAGTGTAGTGAAAACCCATAGGAAAAAGGACATTGTATCCCATCATACGCATGAACCGTGCATGGACATCAGCTAAAGTGTAAGTTCTTCCATGACCGATGTGTTGAGGAGAATTGGGATATGGATAAGCTACTGTAACAAAGAACTTCTTTTTACTATCAGGATCGCTTTCAAATTGTTTTTCCTCATGCCATCTTTGTCTCCATTTCTCTTCAAGCGATGTCCAATCCACCATATTTCACTTTCCAAGAACGGATTTTTCTGCTACAAGTAGGGCATCTTTAATCTTTAACATGTTCTTTCCCCCTCCTTGCCCAAACGTGTCTTTACCACCTCCAGAACCACCAAGAACATTTGCTACATCTCTTACCAAATCTCCAGCTTTCTTGACATTCGAGGCATCAGTACCAGAAAATGCCACAATTCTAATGGTTCCACTTCGCACTATTAGCGCACAGTAGATTAATGATTTATCGAGCTTGGTTGCTTGTTCTCCAACCGCTATATGGAATTCTTCGTCTAATTCCTCTTCTACCGTGTAAAACAATCTTACTTTTCCTAGGCTTTTTGCTTGAGCAATTGCATTTCTTGCAGCAGATTCTGATGTTCTTTTGATCAACTGTTTTAGTTTTCTTTTTGAATCGTCCGAATCCTTCATAACATGCTCTAATGATTCTAAAACTTTCTCTTTACTAGATCCAAGTGACTTGACAACGTGAGAAATCTTCCTATCTTGGCTCTGCGTATATCTTAATGCTGACTCCCCTGAGACAAACTCCAGTCTTACCACACCATCTTGGATTCTTTCAGCCTTTGTTATCTTGATTAATCCTAATTCGCCTGTCTTCTTCACATGAGTCCCACCACAAGCCTCTACGTCGAATCCCTCTATGTTCACAATACGAACTAACTTTACAGGAACTACTCCTCCTTGATATATTCTGAATCCATATTTTTGCTCAGCCTCGCCTCGTTCAAACTCATTGATAATAATCGGAATGTTTTCTCGGATTGTTAGATTGGCGAGATCTTCAATTTTTATTATTTCGTCTTCTGTTAGATTAGAATGATGTGTAATATCAAGCCTGCCATAATCCATTTCCTTAAAGGCAGAATGTTGCCAAATCCACGAACCTAAAATATTTCTTGATGATGCATTTAGAACATGGGTACTTGTATGATGTCTTGTTATACCATATCTTCGCAAAGTATCTATTTCGCATTTTACTGTTTCTCCCTCTTTTGGTATGCCACCTTTTAGCTCATGGACCACTACATTTCCATGTTTGTTTACATCAACAACATCAAAATTTCCAATCTTTCCATGGTCTGGTTCTTGACCGCCTCCTCTTGGATAGAAAGATGTCTTGTCTAGCACCACTAGTTTGTTGTTTAATACTTTGATAACTTTGGCATCAAACTGATGTGGGTCATCTTTGTAATACTGCAAGATTGTATCTGGTATTCCTTCAAGCGTCAAGATTTCCCCTTTCTCGGTTTTTTCTGATTGGTGGAGATCAGATAATCTTTCGTAGAATGTTTGAGGAATCTCAGAGATTATCCGAGTCTCCTTTAGAAAGTCAGGAGTTATGCCATCTGATTCATATAATCGGATCAGATCGTCAACAATTAATTTCTTGTTTTGAGACTTTAGAGTACTTGCAATGTTTCCCATTCTAATTCTGGACTCGCTGTAACGGTCTTTTTCAACGTCAAGTATGGTCTTGACATCTCTTCGAGTTTCTTCAAGTTCTGGATATGTCGATTTCAAATAATTAATATGCAAGTCAACTAGTTCATCAACATTAAAATTCCAACCAAATCTATCAATTGTTGCAAGAGTTCTTCTGAGCAACATTCGTAGATTATAGCCACCACCAACATTACTTGGCAAAGCACCATCAGAAATAGCAAAGACTAGAGTCCTTAGATGATCAGCTATAAGATACGCTCCCTCAAGTGGTGATATCACTTTGTCTAACTTATCTGAGTCTATGCCAGCAAGCTTGGCTGCTGCTTTCCTTGCCAATGAAATATCTATAGATTCAGAAAGTGTCTTAGCTATGATTCTAAAGTATTTTGATATAATCTGAGAATCTATATCTATGCCAATCTTTTGTATCATCTGTTTCGTTATTGGACCAAAACAACAATCATATGCAGTAGGCGTGCCCATGGTAATCCAGGCAAATCTTTCAAGACCGGCACCCATGTCGATTATCTTTTGTCCAAGTACAGAATAATTATCAAGGTCTCCTTGAAATTCAGTAAACACTGCATTTCCAAGTTCTAAACCTCTTACAAAATACTCTAATGAAGAACCAAATGAACCTCCACCAGACCAAACATCTTCAACGAATACTATCTCTCTTTTGTTGATTCCAAATTTCTCGATCAATAATCTAAAATCAAGATCAACGCACTTGTCTTTCCAGTATCCTTGAGAGTTTGGTATGCTGTGTTGTCCAATCATACAAAAACTCGAAAAATGTCTGCCAGTAACTCCTACATTTTCTATATCTTTGAATCTAAGACAAGTCTGTGGTACTACTAGAGGGTTTGCTGGAAATTCAAAGACAACTTTTGAACCCATTACTCTTTGAAAATCTACTATGGAAGCAATTGTAAAATAAAGATCATCACGCCATCTACAAACTACAGGGTATCTGCTCACTGATTTGTGTCCATTTTGAACAAAAAATGATTCCACTTCTTTCCAGGATTGAGTATAGTCAAAACGCTTGCTAGTGGGTGGGTCTCCAATGAATGAATAACTATTTTCAGCATGGTCAGGACAAGAATTTGTATCTTCAAGCGTCCAGTAAAATCGCTTACACTTAGAACAAGATTTTCTACTAAACCCTTCCTTTTCGAATAATTCAACCTTATAGTATCTTTCAGGATCTGTTGAGAACTTGGAAAGGATTTGGCTCTTGTCCATTTCACAAATTTTTGTTCTAACTGATATTAAGCATTTTGAAACAACACATTAAATATGATCTTTTTTGAGAAATTCTTATGTTTGGAAGTAAAGGTTGGAAAGAGGGAGAGTATGTCTTTACCTCAACGCCAAATGGTGAATATAGAGACATCGTTGTTGGTATTGTGACCGGAGTTGAGGATACTAAGATAGGAGTAAATGGCATGTCCATAAATCCAGCTGGACTTAAAAATAAAGTATCTCAAGGTAAGGCAGGTCCACAATCCATTGAAATCTTGAAGAATCCAACTCCAAAAGAATGCATCTTGGGTCTAATCTACCGTGTAGAATATGATAATTTTACAGGAGTCTTTGATGTAAATACCGATCCAGTAGTGAAAATTCATAAAAATATACACAACATCATTACAGGTTGGATCAGAGAATCTATTCCAGAATTAATAAATAATGTATTGTCTTTGCCTGAGGGCCCAGAAAAAGATCAAGCAAAGAGAATATTAAAACAACGAATGGATACACTCTATGATAAAGACCTTAAAAAATATATGTACTCGATATGTCGTGGTCTTAAAATCCTAAATTGAAATAATATTGATTATAATATTTTAGCGCATAAAATTCTCCATAGTTTTATATTATGCCTCTTTCAAAACTCGTTTACAATGGAATACGTATACGCTGCTTTACTTTTGCACAAACAAAAGAAGGAAATCAACGAAGCTAACATATCTAATATCATAAAGGCTTCAGGAGCCCAGGTAAACGAGGCACAAGTAAAAGCACTTGTAGCTGCACTTGCCGATGTAAATATTGACGAAGCAATCAAGGCTGCTCCAGTAGCAGTAGCGGCACCAGCGGCAGCGCCTGCAGCAGGAGGGGGCGGTGCAAAGGAGGAGAAGAAAGAAGTGGAAACTCCGTCTGGCAAGAGTGAAGAAGAGGCAATGCAAGGTCTCTCTGCATTATTTGGATAGCGAATTCTGTTCATTTTTGTGATCCTCTAAACGTTATTTACTATTGCATCCAATACTTGTTATTTGACCGAATTTTCGTTATCTATCCAAATTGTAATTCTTGTATTAGATCTTTTTGGAACAATGGCTTTTGCTGTTACTGGGGCCTTCAAAGCAATTGAACACAAGGCAGACGTTGTAGGAATAATCATCTTGGCAACAATTACTGGTGTTGCGGGCGGGACCATACGAGACATAATGATAGGCCATTTTCCACCGCATTCCGTATCCGATCCCAACTATGTCATACTTGCTGTCATAACTGGAATAGCAATATTCTTTCTGTATCCGAAGATGCAGAAACACTGGAATTTGTTCCTAAAATTTGATGCTTTGGGATTGGGTGTCTTTACTGCGATTGGTTCGACATTTGCGTATCAAGAATTTGGTATGAACTTTCTTGCTATGGCATTGGCAGGAATGATAACAGCTGTAGGGGGTGGAATTTTGCGTGACATGTTTGTAAATGAAATACCTATGGTATTTGTAAAAGAACTGTACGCTTCCGCAAGTTTCTTGGGGGTAGTGGTATTCTATCTTCTCTTAAGTATTGGTTTTACATTAGAAACAGTAGCCATGGTTTCCATAATTATTACAACCATACTAAGATTGGTTGCAATGAAATACAACTGGAATTTGCCTAAAGCACGTGAAAAATAAACTCCTCCTCATTGAGGAGTGTAGTTTTTTAGTTTTCCTGCAAGGGCCCGTGCTCGTGCATTGGCCTTTAGAATCGTTTCTTGCTTTGTTTCATCTGTTAGGAAACCCGATTCTGTAGCAAGTGATCTTGCATGCTGTGCGGCTTTTGAAAGGATCATGTTAGCATTTTCTTTATTTACATATCCTATCTCTATAGATAAGGCCAAAGCTTCTTGGTGTGCTTGAGCAAATGCAGCTCTGTACTTCTCAACATCGATTACTATTTCTTCCTGATTGTATACTATATTGTCTTCTAATGCTGAATTGAGTACAATTCCAGCCTCTACAGGCTTGACATCAAGTTTACTCAAAAGAGTGGCAAGTTTTACTGAAATAACATCACCCTTTTTTGCAGGTGTAGAATCTTTTGTTATCCAAATGGTACCTTGATCAATTTTAGTTGCAACGCCTGCTTCTTTGAAATCTGTAAGAATAGGGCCAGGAGTGATTCCTGTATTGCCAGCTTTTATGACCACATCAATGCTTGCTTTGTCTCCACCACGAGCTGGTAACATTATCTTATTTTTGCTTAACAGAATGTTTAGCTTGAAGGGACTCATGTTTGTGAACAATAACACACATTGTCCTACTAATTTGTCGGCCAACTTTTCAATTGGTGGAATCTCCAACGATGCTAGGGCCTTTTGTGCAACTTTATCCTTTATACTTATAATTTCAACTTCGCCTTTGAACTTCTTTCTTAATGGCAATAATTGTGAAGATCTAACCTTTTCCATTCTAACAAGGGCAATTACTTTGTATTTCTTCGGAAGCTCTTGAAGCTGTTGATACATCTGAACTTTCTTCTGAGGATACTTTGTTCTATTTTGATACATCTGATTTGGTTCCTACTGAAGCTGGTTTGACTATTTTTCCCATGGTGGTCTTTATCATAATTTTTTTAATGTTTTTGTCACCGCTTGGCAGTTTTTTCTCCACTGTACTAATTACAGCATTTGCATTTGCCAACAGGTCTTCATCAGACATTGTCTGATCACCTATCTTACATGAAACTGAAAGAGAATTTCTTAGTCTTACCCTAATCGAAGATCTAAATTTCTCCAAAATAGAATCAATTGGAGCATTAAATGGTACCGGTAGTGGCATCTTGCCCCTTGGACCCATGAATTGGCCCAATGTTTTACCCACGTTAGCCATAAGTTGCGTATCTGCAAGGAAAAAATCATAGCCATTAATGAGTTTGCGCGATTCACGTTTGTTCGCGCCAACTTGAGCAAGTTGTGTCCCATCCACCACCTTATCGGCATTTGCGCTTTTTGCTTTCAGACCAAGATCTCCTGTTGCAATAACACATATGGAAGCCGGTTGATTCATTTTTCTTGGAAGCTGAACAGTCTCATTTATCGCGAATCCTTTCTTTACGTCAATATCCTTGAAAACCATAATTAGCTCTACGGCTTGTTTGAATTTTCGTTCTTTTGTATCCTTCTTTGCTTCTGTTATCATCTGTGCTATCTGAGATTCGATAATCATTACGAAAGACTTTCTGAAAGCCTATTTAAAATCGTTTAGCGACATGAATGCAAAATTGAGTATACCTTGCCAAAGATTTGATTTTCATTATTTGTTTAGGATAATGTGATATTATGAGAACGAACTTACATTTATTAAATAGTAACAAAAAGTAGTCGCCAAGTTGCACAAATTTGATGAATTAGATATGAAAATAATAACAGAGCTCTCAAAAGATGGTAATGTTTCTGTTCCAAATCTCTCAAAGAAGCTTGGAATTAATACATCGGTCCTTTATAGCAGAATAAAGAGACTAATAAAGAAAAAACTAATTAACAAATTCACTATAGTCGTTGATGAATCTCTTATTGGTATTGGTGTAAGGGCAACAATGGGAATAAACAGAGATCCCAAGCTTAAGGATCCAATTCACAAAGCACTCATGAAAACACCTGAGGTAGTTGAGATCTCAGAAGTCACTGGTAGATTTGATATTTTAATAACCATAAGAGCAAAAAATCTGGAAGAATTACACACTGTCGCTATAGAAAAGATAGGAAAGATTGAAGGAATCCAGAACACAGAAACCTTTGTAGAACTACAAAGAACAGATAAGGATCCTGTATACACCTTAAACGAATAATTTACTTGAATTTATCGTCGAATTTACCCTCGTCTATTTCTGGAGTTACTTCCTTCGGATTCTTGCCATTAACCTTTACTCCAAGTGAAAGACAAGTTCCGACAACCTCTTTTGCAGCTGATTTGATATCTTGTGCATAGGAGGAGTCTATTTTCAACTTGGCGACTTTTACCACTGAATCAATTGGTATATCTCCAACCCATGTTGCACCAGAAGTTCCAGAACCCTTCTGAAGCCCAGCTTCCTTGAGAATCAATGCAGCTGCTGATGGAATTCCTACTTCAACCGTCCATTGCTTGGTTTTTTTGTCAACACTAACGGTCACTGGAACCTTCATTCCCTCAAAGTCTTTGGTTTTTTCATTTATTGTATTTACAATTTGTAAAATATTTACGCCAAGCGGACCTAACGTTGGACCCAAAGGAGGACCTGCGTTGGCTTGACCACCTGTCACAAGTGCTGACACGGTCTGAAGTTCTGCCATAATTTTCCTTCGCTCTTTACTGTAAATTTAATCCTTGCTAATGTGTGGATGGTTTTAGATAATTGGCATCAACAGTAACAGGTAACTGATATGGAGCGTCAAGTAAAATTACAGTTGCTTCTTCCTTGTCATGGTCTATTCTCGTTACAGTAGCCTTCATACCTTTGAACGGACCACCGATAATCTCAACAATTTGGTCTACCACAAGCTCTGACACCGTAGATTTTTTAACCAAGTATCCTTCTATATCTTTGAATTCTAGCTCTCCCCTCAGCTGGCCACGAATATGCCTTATTCCCTGCAATGCATCAAACGCGGCGTTTGCATCTATTGCTTCAACTACTACATATCCTTTGAGATTTTCTAAGAGCAAAACTGATTGTATATTTAATTTCTTTAGCTTTATCCTATTCTCAAGAAGACCCATCACTACTTTTTCTTGACCGCCAGTTGTTCTAACTGCAAAGAAATGTGACTTTATTTCTTGTGTCAATCCTATCCGTGTCCTAAATTGATAACAGCAAACGTAAATTGAATGATAAACCCAATAGCACCAACTGTTACCATTCCAATAAGAAATAGCCTTAGATGATGCATATTATCGTCCTTATCATACTTTTTAGCACGTTTGATGGTATTGG
>JACXTT010003742.1_pt1 | contig 23159 bp, 17 predicted proteins | sample 9270951 | NCBI WGS metagenome assembly JACXTT01 (sample SAMN15532306, study PRJNA645909) | rock metagenome | isolation source: weathered quartz diorite | place: Puerto Rico | collected 2017-06-21
CCGGACGGCTCCGTCGGTTGGTTCCCCAAGGTGGACCTGAGCGAAAAGCACCAGTCGGGTAATATTGGAGACAAGCCCATCGAGCTATTGTGGATCACGCTGAAACCCTGTGTTTCGGCCTTCAAGATGTGAGAGGTTCGAGTTTTTTTCTCGACTACGTGGATGCATGCGGACCTTCTTCGCGGTCGGGATGGGCAACGCGCGAAACTGGGTTCGGCCAGTACTCTGCGAATGCCGACCAAGGGGGAGTACGCAGTTCCGACCGGAGGATTCTCATGGCCAACACTTACGACGCCATCGTGATCGGAGGTGGACACAACGGTCTGGTGGCCGGAGCGTATCTCGCCCGAGCAGGAGCTAGGACTGTTGTTCTCGAGGCCCGTCACAAAACCGGTGGTGCCGCCTCCACGGACGCACCCTGGCCAGAGGCGCCAGAGTTCAAAGTTACTACCTACTCCTATGTCATGAGCCTGATGCCGGACAGGATCATCAATGACCTGAACCTAAGGCGACATGGCTACAAGCTGCATCCTTTGGGTCCATACTATCAGGCGTGGCCTGACGGCTCCTCTCTCAAGCTCTACCAGGATGACGCCAAGGCAAATTATGAAAACGTAGCGAAGTTCTCCAAAAAGGATGCGGAGAATCTGTCCAAATGGGATGCCTGGCTTCACGGAATCGCGGAGGTTGTGGGTCCGATGCTGATGGCGGTCCCGCCCCGGCTCGGCTCGAAGCGCCCCGGCGACCTTCTCGAGCAGCTCCGAACGGCATGGAAACTGCGCGGCCTCGATGTGCGGAGGGTAGGAGATATTACGCGTCTGTTCACCATGAGCATCACCGATCTTCTGAGTGATTGGTTCGAGTCGGAGCAGGTCAAGACACTGCTTATGGTCAATGGAATCATCGGCGCCTGGGCTGGGCCGGACGAGCCGGGCACAGCCTATGTCATGCTGCACCATTCCGTCGGCGACGTCGGTGACGGACACCTTGGTAATTGGGCCTTCGTGCATGGAGGCATGGGCGCGGTCTCGGATGCGATCAAGCGCTCTGCGCAGGAGTTCGGATGTGAAGTCCGCACCAACGCGCGGGTCGAGAAGGTCCTCATCAAAGAAGGCCGTGCCGTAGGCGTGGCTTTAAAAGACGGGGAGGAGCTGCGTGCCTCCACCATTGTCACGACTCTGCATCCAGAAATCGCCTTTCTTCAACATATTGATCGGAGGGAACTGCCCGCCGACTTTGTGACCGATCTCGAGCACTGGAAATCACGCAGCGGAGTTGTCAAGATTAACTTGGCCTTGTCCGAGCTGCCCAATTTCAAGGCCAACCCCGGCGCGAACCCGCAGGACCACCACTTCGGCTCCATTGAGTTGTGCCTTTCCACCAAGTACTGCGAGGCGGCCTTTCAGGACGCCAAGAACGGCCGCGCGGCGCAGTACCCCTTCTCGGAGGGCACGATCCCAACGGTTTGGGACACCACTCTCGCACCCAGAGGAACGCACATTTTTTCCATGTTCACACAGTACGTCCCCTATGAATGGTCAAAGGAGCCGCGGCGCGACGAACTGGAAGCGTACGCCGATCGTGTTATCGACGGTTACAACGAGCTGGCACCGAACCTCAAACGCTCCATTCTGCATCGCCAAATCATCGGTCCATACGACATGGAACAAGAGTTGGGAATGATAGGAGGAAATATCTTCCACGGTGAACTGTCGGCCGAGCAGCTCTTCCACATGCGCCCGGCGCCAGGATACGCGGATTTTCGGACTCCAATCCGCGGGCTTTATAACGCCAGCTCGGCGACCCATGGCGGAGGTGGAGTCTCCGGGATCCCCGCTTACCAGGCCGTAAAACAGATCCAGAGGGACAGTGCCCTGACCCGGTAGATTGTGAGTCTGCGGTGGACCTAGAGGCCGTGCGAAACGGCACGCAATCTTTTCCCTACCTTAACCTAGATAACGGGTGCGTGTCTTACGCGGAGCATACCACCGGAACAGCACCATTGCGGCGCCTGTAAACAATACCACCCCGATCAAAAGCTTGATTTCAAACTGCGAAACAAACTTGATCTCTGCCGGTGGGATGAATGCCGTGGCCAGTGCCACGAGCGTCGCTGTCAATCCGAACAACCCTAGAAGCAAGAGCCACCATCGGCTGCGGTAGAGTCCGCCGGGCATGCCCGCTATTCTCGCAAGACTGCCGTAGAGATACACAAAGGGAACCATCTGCGTAACCACCGTTAGCGCCAGTAGTATGTCGTAAGCTTCCCGGACCTTGACATCCTTTCCCAAGAAGCTCAGGAAGATCGCAAAGGTCGAAGCAATCGCCTGGGCCACAAGTGCGACGTGGGGAGTTTGCCACCGGGAATGCAAGCGCGAGAACGCCGTCGGCAGATAACGATCCACTCCTGCCACAAATGGCATTCTGGCGGCTCCGGATAACCACGCCGACAATGCGCCGGAGGTCGAAACGCCCAGCACGATAGCCACAGCGAGATGCGACCAGCCCAAGCCGGCCTTCGCCCCCATGCTCCCCAACGCCTGTAAGACTCCCGTGACTACACTGATCTCCTTTGCCGGCAGCGCGAGCAAGACCACCAATGTGGCTAACACATAGAGGAAGCCGCTTGCAAGTCCTCCAAACAGCGCCGCCTTAGGAACGTTGCGACGCGGATCCCGGATCTCATCTCCCATGGTGGAACCCAGTTCGAGTCCCACCAGTCCTAAGCAAATTACTCCCAGCGCAGAGAGCGTCCGCCAATCCGCGAAGGTTGGAAGGAACCTGGACGCGTCGGGAAGCGTCATGCCGCGATGCTGCTGGAAGACTAGGGCCCCCACGACAACAAGAAATAAGGTCACGACGATGGCCGCCAGGCCGCCTAGATTATTCATCCATTTGTTCACTCCTAGGCCGCGGATGCTCGCTAGCGTAAACAACCACAACAACCCTACAGAGAACACGATCTGAAAAATAATGCTTTCGCCAAGCGCATCTCCACGCCGCCCGGCCTCAAACACGAGAATGCCCACGATGTATACGAGCAGCGTGGGAATATAAAACACGTTCGTCGTCCAATAAAACCATCCGCACAGGAAGCCGTGGAACTCGCCAAAGGTCTTCTTGGTCCAAAGATAGATTCCTCCCTCCTCGGGGTAGCGCGTTGCGAATTCGGCGACCGCCACACCCTGAGGAAGGAAGAAGAAGAGCAATCCGATCATCCACAACGAGATGCTCGGAAAACCTCCCGCCGCAATCGGTGGCACCAGGTTCAGATTGAACACTGCCACGACGGCTAACAGAACCAGATCCCGCAGTCCAAGCACGCGTCGCAGATGCGGTCGCTCGTGGGCCCTTGCAGTCACCGCGATGTCCAACGTGTGACTCCTATGGGTGAGCTAGAAAGTCTGCAATGGAGCGTCGATGGTAGGTTTAGTCCCCATGTCAAGTCAATAGAAGTAGATAGTTAGCACGCCGGATGCAGCGTCAAGGTCCGCCAAGTCCTGATGAACAGGGTTACCAGAGATGTGGAATTGCCCCCAAAATCCCCTGGGCGGACGTCCGGTAATGCGATTTGTCGAAAGTTGACCCAAAGCTTTGGCAAAGAATGACCTGCCGTGTGGCGGCCCGGCCCGGACGCTAGAAATCAGCGCGATATTAGTTAGCTTACCGAAGCTTAGAGCTAACCAGCGCAAAGAGAAGGGCGCTCGTTACGTTATTGCGAATTACGAAATAGAATGGCCGATTCAAAACCGTGTGAGAGGGAACTTGTACCACAGGAATTCGTCCGTATGCTCCAAGGAAGATGGTTCCAGTGCTGTGTGTCATCCGATAACTGCTTCCCAGTAGTGCGGTGCTTATGATTCGTAGACCCACTTCCCGCCGGTCATGGTGCGCTCCACCGGAATTGTGACAAGAGTGGACGGGTCTTCCCGGAATGGATCTCGCCCAAGGACCACAAGATCGGCTAGCTTCCCCGCGTCGATCGAGCCCTTCAGCTTTTCTTCATAGGAAGCGTACGCACCGTGAATCGTCCCCACGCGAATGGCTTCCTCGACGGAGACCTTTTGCGAGGCTCCCCAAACATTTCCCTTCATGTCGGTGCGGGTCACCTCGGATTGTAGGGCCATCATCGGAGCAAACTCGCCCGGAGGATAGTCAGAGGCTTGCGTGGGGTGCAGACCGGCGTCCAAAAAAGTCCGCAGGGCGAACATGTGCTCCAGCCGCTCCTTGCCGTAATACTGCATTTTCTCGCCGTGGTAATAGACGTAGGTCGAAAATGGAGTTGGGATAACATTCAACGCTTTCATCCGCTGAACGATTGAATCGTTAATCAGCGTACAGTGTTCGATACGAAAACGAGGATCCTTTCGCGGAAATTCGCGGTTGAGCCGCTCGTATACGTTCAAGACTCGTTCGATCGCCACGTCACCATTGGCATGCGTGCCAAGTTGCCAACCCGCTGCATATGCTTTTCTCCCAAATTCGTAAATCTCCTCTTCGCTTGCGGAAAACGTGCCGTAGTCATTTGGAGAACCGATGTAGGGCTGCGACAGCCGGGCCGTTCGCCCGGAAATTGCTCCATCGGCAACTTGCTTCATTCCGCCGATGCGAACCCATTCATCTCCCAATCCCGTTCGAACGCCTGCCGCAATCATTTGGTCGATATATCTCCAGCCGAGGAAGCAATACACCCGCATCGACAAGTCACCGGTGTCGCGGGCGTCCTGATACGCCCGGAGGTCCTCCGGACTTCCCAGAGCGTCGCCGACGGAGGTGATCCCCGTCCTGGTCATCATCTTGGAAATGAGTTTCACGCCCTCGCGGCAATCCTCTCTGGAAAAGGTGGAAGGAATTACTTTCCCGAACGGAGTTTCCGCGCGCTCAATGATGCGTCCATTTAGGTGTCCTGAGGAGTCGCGGTCGAACTTGCCCCCTGGTGGATCCGGAGTGCCCTCATCGACCTGCGCTGCTTTCAGCGCAAGGGAGTTGACAAAATTCTCGTGACCGCCCCGGTGATTAACAAGAACAGGATGATCGGGGACCGCGATGTCCAGGTCCTTCAGCGTCAGCATCCGTCCTTCGGCGGTCTTCGTGTCATCGTACTTGAATCCGAGCACCCACTCGTTGGGAGGCGTTTTCGCGGCGCGTTCGCGGAGCGCCGACTGAATCGCCTTGATGGATCGCAAATCGCAGTCCACTTGCCGGAGATGGAGACGTCCGGACATGGCCGGATGCGAATGCGCATCAATGAAGCCGGGCAAGACCGTCTTCTTGCCCAAATCAATCTTGCGACTGCGCGATGTGGCAAAAGCCAAAATCTCATCGTTTGTGCCGACAGCCAGAAATCGTCCATCACTGATGGCCACAGCCTCAGCTCTTGGAGCGCGCGGATTTACCGTCCAGAAATTCCCATTGTGCAGGATGAGATCAGGTTCCTCCTGCTCCAAAGGCATCAAGGTGAACGCCCCAAGAGTGGCAAGAAAGTTTCGTCGCGAAGTTTCGGACACGTTAAGCCCTTTCTAGAGAGACAGCAATTCATGCGCAGCGCGGTACCCTTGATCCATGGCTTGATCGGTGTAGGCCGCGGCCGCGGCATCGGAATTAGCGATGGTGATTCTCCCGAAACGCACCCGCGCCATGTCGCAGGGCCGTTGTCCTACCGGCCAATCGGGGTCCCAGAGCGGGTTGTATTCGTATGCATAGCCGTGGGGCCAGCGGTTGACGGTGATCGCTTCGATATCCCGCGCGGGGTCAAAACCTGCGCTTCCGAGGATGCGCACGAGTTGGTCGCGGATATTTCGTTCGAAGGTTTCGAAAGTTGCCGCGAGCAATTCCGTGCGCCCGACCTTGTGCTGGTCCCGTTCGGAGAGGCCCGGCATGCAAGGGGTTCGGGTCATGCGCAGCAGGATGGGATCCTCCGGAGATTTCGGACACTTGTAATCACCGATGTTAATCGGCTGATCCAGACTCACGCCGGTGTGGTACATCCCCGGCGCGGACACCTGACGGACGCTGAGTTTCTGGAACGGCTTCCAGTCGCGCACCGCCACGACGGAATAAACCAGCGGCACCTTCGTACCAAACTTGAGGGCTTCCTTCTGTTTTTCCGGAAGCTCCGGGCAGAGGTAAGGAATCACCATGTTCCAGCAGGCAAGCACGACGCCCTTCGCGCGAACGGTGAAGACCTGGTTCGCGCGCGCGTAAGAAATCTCCACCTCTTTCGCCGCGGCTGGGTCGCCCACGTGCTTCACGCGAACGGCTGTGCTGCTCAGCCTGATGCGCACAGAAGAGTCGCTCTTGTCCAGGCGGCTGTAGTCCGCCCTGGCTGTGACGATATCTTCCGCCGTGCGGCCGGTAATAGCGTCCGGAATCATCGCCCTCACCAGCATGCGAGCTATCGACGCGTTGCCATCGGGAAAATGAAAGTGATACGGCTCTTGGTCCGGCGTGGCCTCGCCCATGGCCGTAAATCCCATCCGGCGGTAAGGCCCCGGCGCCAGATTCATGCCCTGAAATCCCGGGAAGCGCAGTCCCCAGCAATCGAGCGCCGAAACTCCATCAATGCCCACCCCAAAGAGCCCGTGAGTGCGCGTCTGATAAAACGGAATTACTCCAGGATCCACTTTGACAAGCTTCAAGAGAAAATCTTTGTAGCTCATGCGGGAGAGACGGTCTTTTTTTTCGTCCGAGGAAAGCCCCGGCAGGTAATCTGTTTTGGTTTCCTGCAAACGCACGATGTCGCGCTGCACATCTGCTGACAGCGGCGTCTTCGCCAAGAACTCGGTCCACGAAGGAGTATTTCCGGCCGTTGCTGCACCGAAGCGGCCGCCGGGCGATCCGACGACCAAGCGGTCTGTTCCGAATGTTTCTTTATCGAAGAAGACGGCGGTCTTCAAACCTTTGTACACTTCACGGTCGAGGCATTTGGCTTCAAGGGCCGCCGGATCGATTCCAAGTTCCGTCATTAATCCGCGCGCTTCCTTGCTGTAGGGAAAAGGAGATTCAATCGCGACGGTTCCGCCATTTGCCAGCAACATACTCCCCCGGGGGTGAAACTCGTTGCGTTTGGCATGGCCTCCAAAATCGTCGTGGTTGTCCAGAATAAGAACTTTTCCGGAAGGGTTGCTCTCGCGGTAGAAGTACGCTGCCGCGAGCCCGCTGATGCCGCCTCCAACGACGACCAGGTCAAACGTCTCGCCCGTGCCGGCTGGACTCCCGACGCTTTTCCAGAAACTGCCGTCGCGCAATTCGTGCGCCGATTCGAACGACCCATCGTGGCTGCCGCGCATGCCCGTTAACATGGGAGGGTAATAACCGGGTTTGTCTTGCGCGAATTGTTCCTCCGCAGCTTCCGCGATCCACTCCAACCCGGGGAATCCGCCGCTAGCAAACGCTCCGCCTACTCCGATCGCCACACCGTTCAAGAAATCACGGCGTGGAATGCGGTGATTCATTCCCAAATCTCGATCGTGCTTGGACATCCGATTCTCCTCTTCCGGAAAACAGTGCTCAGGCGGGTTTTGGCGCTTTTCCTGTAATCGCCATCAGTTCGTTCACGGCCCGATATCCCTGGTCAATCGCGATATTGGTGTAGGCGTGACCGTCCGAATCGGAGTTAGCAATGGTGATGCGCCCAAAAGGCCGGCGGCCAATCACGCAAGGACGTTCGGATTCTGGTCTGCCCAAAGGCTCGAAGAGCTGGTTGTATTCGTAGGCATAGCCATGGGGCCAGCGGTTCACCGTAATGGCCTGGATGTCCGTGGCGGGGTTGAACCCGCCGCCGGCGAGCATGCTTCCCAGTTGCTCGCGGATCTTGCGCTCGAACGTTTCGAACGGCGTCGTAAGCAACTCATAACGGCCTGCCTTGAACTGCTCCTTGCACGGTAATCCCGGCTTGCACGGCGTGCGCGTGAGATGGATCACGCAAGGCTCTTCGGGTGAACTGGGGAAATGGTATTCGCCGATGGAAACAGGGAAGTCGAGGACGACGGTGCAGAAATAGCTTCCGGGCGCATAGATTTCACTTACGCCGAGTTTCTCGAATGCCTTCCAATTGCGAATTTGGACGTTGGTATAAACCAGCGGCTGCTTCACCGCATAGGCGAGCGCTTCCTTCTGCTTCTCTGACATCTCCGGGCAGAGGTAGGGAACGCTCACGTTGTAGCACGCCAGAACACAAGCCGAGGCGCGAACTTTGTGAGCCTTACCCGCGAGCACGTAAGTGACTTCTACTTCCTTCGCGCTTGCAGGATCGCCAACGTGCTTCACGCGCACGGCCGTGCTGTTTAAACGGATGCGCACGGGGGAGGATGGGTCATCGATGCGCGCGTAGTTCATCTTTGCCGTAACAATGTCCTCCATGGTATTGCCAGGAGCGGATCCTGGAACGAGGGAGCGCACCAGCAGCCGCGCAATCGAAGCGTTGCCATCGGGAAAATGAAAAATGTAGGGTTCCTCCCCACCCAATGCTTCACGCCGGCCCGGCGCTATCTTCATTCCTTTGAAGCCGGGATATCCCATACCGCGGCAGTTTTCCGCCGAGACAGCGTCTATACCAACGCAATAAAGATCGTGCGGAAGAGTCTGGTATACCTTGGCGACGTCAGGGTGAACCTTCGCGTACTGGAGAAGAAAATCTTTGTAGCTCGTCTTGATGAGCCTGGCGCGCTTTTGTTTGGGGTCCAGATCAGGCATGTAATCAACAGCGTCTTCCTGCAAACGAACAAGATCTTTCCGCGCCGCCTCCGCAATCGGCATCTGCGCGGCCATCTTCGCCGAAACAAAATTGTTGGGGTCGTATCCCAGGCCGGGGCCCGGCACCAGCCGGTCTTCACCGAATGTTTCCTTGTCGAAGAAAGTCCCTGCCCTCAGGTGTTTGGACTCGTAAAGTTTCTGGTCAAAGTATTTGTAAAAGCGCTGCACATCGATGCCGAGTTCCTTCAACAAACTGATGGCTTCTTTGCTATATCTTCCGGGAGCTTCAATCGACTGCGTGCCCCCGTAGCCAAGCAGCAAGCGATCGCCAGCATGGAATTCATTGCGTTTGGCGTGGCCGCCAAAATCGTCGTGATTGTCGAGAATCAGGATTCTGGAATTCGCCCCGGCAAGCTTGCGATAAAAATAGGCTGCAGAGAGCCCGCTGATTCCGCCGCCGACAACTATTAAATCGTAGGTTTCCTTGTCCTCGCTGGCGTCCGGCCATGCCTTTCCGTCACGCAGCGAATGAGCAATTTCAAAGGATCCGACATGGCTTCCGCGCAGGCCGGTCAGGACAGGAGGGTAGTACCGTGGATTCTGCTGGGTGATTCCCTGGGCGAGAAATGCCTCCATCGCCGAGGAATCGCCGCCTTTGTCCTGTGCCAGCAAATCGCCAAAGGGCACCAGCGACGCGCCGACGGTCAGGGCAAAGCCGTTCAAAAAATCACGCCGCGTGATCGAACATCCCAAGCCCGGCTTCAGGTCTCGATCTTTGTTGCGCATCATTGTCTCCGCTTCCGGGCCGAACGATTTGCCACAATAGTCGGCCACGGTACTAGCCAAACAGATACACTGTGCCCCACATAGGACACAGGATTATATCTTCAGGCGAGGATTCGCCAGGGCGGAAGGTTACCCCGCCCTAACATTCCTCCCTCTTGCGTCTCAGAAAGTGAGCTTCAGCGCTAGTTGCAGGATTCTCGGGTCGTACGTTCCGGTAATCTGACCGAGCGTTCCCGAGGTAAATGTTGTACTCGCAGGAGGACGGAACTCAGTGTGGTTGAGAATATTGAACGCTTCGGCGCGAAAGATGAGTTTCATCTGCTCGCCCACGAGGTTAGTGGTTTTTTCCAGAGACAAATCAAAGTTGACGCGCCTCGGCCCACGGAAAGAGTTCCTGTGGAACGTTCCATACGTCGGCGCTGGGCACGCTCCTGGCGCGCCTGACCCTGGTATGGCGGTGCTGCTAAAGCAGTCCGGCACCGAGAAGTCGTTGGGATTGAAGTAAAAGTTCCCTTTGGACTGCTGTCCGGTAGAGGGGTCTGTAAAAGTCTGAGTTAGATGTGGATCGAACGTCTGAACGGAAGTTGTGACTTGGTCAGCCCTTACTACTTCTTGATCGCCGACGCCAGATGGACCGGGAGTGCTCGAATGGTGGGGCAGACCAGCCGTGACGTCGAGGGGGATGCCCGACTGAGCAAAGGCGATGGGATAGAGGCTCCAACCGGTTGTCAACCGTTTGGGTCCACTCGACCAGAGCCGGGAAAACGGCAGTTCCCAACCCCCGCTGAAGGTCAAACGCTGCCGTACATCGAAGTCGGAGTTGCCGTAGAACTGATGATGATTGTAGGACGCAATTTGCGCGTTGCGCGAGTTGAAACCTGATCCATCGTCCAAATTGTGAGACCAGGTGTATCCAAGCGTGAAGAACACTTGGCCGAGGTAACGCACATTGGTCTCTCTCTTCGTAATGCTTGCCAGCAAGCCGTTATAGTTTGCATTGTCTAAGCCGTCAAAGGCGGTAATGTATTTGAAGTTGGGCGCATCGGGCGGGAGCCCTTTATTCAGGATTCGTGTGGTGGTTCCCGGGATCATGGGGTTTGCGTCAACCCACGTCAGCAGTTTGTGGGACGAGCTCCCCGCATAGCCGATTTCGGCCATCAGGCCGTTGGCCAGTTGCCGCTGCACGCTGAGGTTGTACTGATAAACATAAGGGGTCTTGAGATGGACGTTAACAAAGTTATTGGCCCCTCCCCCGAATGGGATAAATCCCACAGCGGCAAAGTCAAGATTTGAGGGGGGTGGTATTAGCGAAGGGAAAGGATCGCCCTGGCCGAAAGGTGGTATGCAGTTACCCGTCGGGTCGAAGTTTAGGCATGAGTTCTCGTACGGGTGTGACAGTATCGTACTCGCAGGATTCGTGCCGACCTGGTTTGGTGCATAAAACATGTCGGCGCCACCCGCAAAGGGGGGCTCGTCGGTCGCCCAATCCGACATCCAGGCGTTTAATGTGTCGTAGAACATACCGAATCCCCCGCGCACGCTGGTTTTCCCGTTGCCAAAGAGATCCCAGGCAAAGCCGAACCGCGGGGCGAAATTCTTCCGGTCCGGGAAATACCAGCCCTTCGGCGCTCCCGGATCGCCCGGGAATACCAGCCCGAGTGGCGCATTCACGAACCTTTTCGACTGGAGGCCTGGGATAATGCTGAAACTGAATCCTCTCGAATCTGTTTCCGGAGTGGTGTACTCATAACGAAGCCCGAGAGTCAGGGCGAGGCGCGGCGTCACCTTCCACTCGTCCTGCCCAAATAGCGCGTATTGTTTTTGGTGCTCATTATCCGGAGCCTTGGAGAATTCGTAGAATTCGTCCGGAGCGCCGAACAAAAAGTCGGCGAGGTCATTCCCGGAGCCGATACCAAACGGTCCAGAGAAAACAAAGGCCCCGTTGGTCTGGTAGGCATAAACAGTATTCGCCTGGAAAATCGCAAACCGGCCACCGAACTTCCAGGTGTGATGGCCCCGAGTCCAACTTAGCGTGTCCGTGAAAGCATATGTGTTGTCCGCCTTCCAATGCACGTTGGGGTCGTAGCCAAGGGAGAGGCCGCTGGTAAAGTAAACGTTTGGCGTGCCGAAAGGATCGTCCGATCTTATAAGGACGCCCAAATCCGCAGGCGTCGGCGTGTGAGATACCGGAATCTGTGTCTCATACCAACGCTGCCCAGTTGCGTGAAATTCGTTTAGCACAGTCGGAGAGAACGTTTTTGTATATCCGATATTTGCAAAATAGTCCCAGGCCGTTACATTAGCGGTGAACCCCGGGACGTCTGCCCCAGTAAACGAGTTGGGTGCCCCAGAAAACGGGTTGAATACAGGTCTCTTGTTGTATCCGACGGTGAGAGTTACGCGGTCGTTCTGCGTGGCATAAAAATCGAACTTGCCTGTGTATTGTTCTGGATTCTCTGTTCCCGACCCTTCGGGAAATACTTGGCCGCTAGGGGAGGTTGGGATCAAACCAGTTGCGATATATTTTTGCGCAACAGGGTCAATTTTCGTTGGATCGATAATTCCCTGCGCTGCCAACGCGGCGTTCGCCTGAAAAAAAGGATGTGCCTGGAGGAAGCTCACTACGCCGGGGTCCGGCCCTGCATTGTTGAAATTCGAGAAGTCCCCGTTTAACTGCGCCGGGGTGTAAGTCGCGATAAATCCTTGAGTCACAGTTCGGGTCTCACGCTGTCCTTGGTAGGCAAAAAAGAAGAAGAAACGGTCTTTCCCGTTCAACAGCCTCGGCAGAGTAATCGGACCGCCGATCGTGCCCCCATACTGGTTGCGCTTCAGGACTGGGCGCGGGTTTCCCTGTGCGTTATCGAAGAAAGTACTCGCGTTGAACGCGTCGTTGCGCAGGTAGTCATACAAGCTCCCATGCAAGGAGTTCGTCCCCGACTTGATAACCTCACTGATCGTACCGCCGCCATTGCGGCCATATTCAGCCGTATAGTTATTTTCCAGCAGGCGGAATTCTTCCACGGCCTCCGGATTCGGATTGAAGACAACCTGGTTGCTGGTCACCCGATTGTTGACTCCGCCATCGAGCAGATACGTGACCGAGTCGCCGCGCCCTCCGGCCACGCTGATACCGTTGAAGCCGTTCGTCTCCGAACCGCCATTGTTAGTGCCGTAGGTTCCGAGGTCGTCAGCGATTGGGACCACACCGGGCTGACTCAGAGCAAGATCCAGGGTATTCCGGCCGTTCAGAGGCAGATTCTGTATCGTCGCGCCCGTCACGGTTGCGCCAAGCGTGGCGTTGACCGTTTCCACCTGCGCGGCCTGGGCTTGCACGGAAACAGTTTCGGTAAGTGCGCCGACTTTCATTCGGATATCAATGCGTAGCGTCTGATTGATGTCCAGAGACTGCGTGTCGGTCACGATCTTGGCGAACCCTTCTCGCTCCACGGCAACTTTGTAGTTGCCGATCGGCAAATCCAGGATCTGATAAGAGCCGTCCGTGTTGGTGACCGCATCCCAATGCACGTTGGTGCCGACATTGCTCACTCTGACCTTGGCCCCAGGAACCGCTGCGCCCTGTGGATCAGTAACCGCACCGGTAATCCGGCCCGTGGCGTTTTGCGCCGAAAGAGGCATTGCAAGCGTAAGGACAAGCAGGACTGTCGTGCCAATGCCTACCCAAAAGCCGTGTTGGTGAATGAACGCCCAGGCCGGTCGAATGACACATCGCTCGGTAAACTTCCTCATTTTACCTCCCCTACTCTCCATGAGTATTTGCTTGAAACTTTTCCAAAACTCGAACAACTTTTGTGACGGTTCGGGAAATTCGGCGCCCCGAGCTCCTCGCTCGAAAGGCGCCGGAGTGCGGGGTGCTCCCAAGAAGCAACCGAAGCACAGAGAGTCGCAACAACGAAAAACGCCGATTGTGTTCTCAGAAGGGAAAAGAAACATGCTTGATTTCGCCTCACCCCTGATCATTTCTTCCACGCCACCCCACAAGGCGAGAAGCGCCCGCATCGCAAACCCTACTATAATCGCGTAAGGTTAATCATGGTCCTGCTCGCTGTCCAATACATCTTCGGATTAGTTCTCATACCCATTAGGTATTAGAATGATTCGTTGTGGAACTTCGCCACCTACGATATTTCATTGCAGTAGCTGAGGCGCTCAATTTTTCCAGGGCCGCACGGAAGCTGCAGATGGCTCAGCCTCCATTGAGCCGGCAGATCCAGCAACTGGAGACCGAACTGGGAGTAAGGCTATTCGTGCGGGACCGACGAAAAGTCGAATTGACCGATGCTGGGCGCGTTCTCCTGCACGATGCCCGGATCCTCGTCAATCAGGCGATGCTCACAATGGATGCGGTCCGCCGGGCCGAGAAAGGTGAATATGGCCTGGTGAGAGTGGGTCTGGGTTCGGGTCTCGGCAAGAAGATCAAGCGGGTTCTTGTCCACCACGCAAAACGATTTCCCGACGTCGACGTCCAGTGCAAGGACATCCTGTCTACATTTCAGAATGAAGCCCTGCTGGAGCGCCGGATCGATGTCGGCTTCCTGCGTCCTCCTGTGGACCTGCTTCATCTCGCCTCTGAACCTCTTTTTGAAGAACAATTCCTGGTCTTTCTGAGCAAATCGAACCCGCTTGCCCGGCGCCGAAAGTTGAAATTAAAGCAACTAGCTGACGAAACCTTATTCTTGTACGACCGCAATCAATCCATAGGCGTTTTCGACAAGACGTTGGAACTGTATCGCCATGCCGGTATATCACCGAGAATCATTTTTACGTCTACCGCCCCTCACGAGGAGGCGGGGGCAATGCTGGTGGCATCGGGGAAGGGCATCTACCTGGGGGTGGGCGCGGTCCTCAGTGACCCAATGAGCGGGAGTGAGGTGGCCACAGTCCTGTTGGATGAGCCGGAAGCGAGAATCGAGGTACACATGGCATGGAGAAGAGGCGAGAATTCGAGTGCCGTCCTTGCGTTTCTGGATTCTGTGCGCAAGCTGCTCAAAAGAAGTGTGGCTCTTCCACATGTGGGACTAGAGATTTGAGACGCAGCAGTGACGTACCCCCTCATGCTGGCTGGTGACGAAGATATTTGCGGGTTTGATGTCGCGACGGATAATTCCCTGCTGATGGGCCGCATCCAATCCCGCCGTGATCTGAACGGCCAGGTCGAGCAACTGCGTGAGTTCAAGCGCGGGTTTCCCTGGAGCGATTGTGACGATTAAGTCGCGGAGTGTCTGGCCCTCCACAACTCCATGACAAAGAAGGGTTGCCTTTCGCGTTCTTCGACCTCGTAAATGGTCCAGATGTTGGGATGATTCAAACCCGCATCCATACCGCCCCGCAATGATCGCTGTTTCTTGTCTTACATACTCCGTTGTTTGGAAAGGCTCGGTCTCCCGTGTGAAAGAACTAGAGGCCCACTTCGCTCAATCCTGGGTGATCATCGGGACGGCGTCCGAGTGACCAGTGATATTTGCGGTCTGACTCCAAAATGGGGAGGTCGTTGATTGATGCGAACCGTGAAGCCATAAGCCCGTGGTCATTGAACTCCCAGTTCTCATTGCCATAGGAGCGATACCAGTGACCCGAGTCATCGTGCCACTCGTAAGCGAAGCGCACGGCAATGCGGTTTCCAGTGAACGCCCACATTTCCTTGATGAGCCTGTAGTCCAGCTCCCGGGCCCATTTGCGAGAGAGGAAAGCTATGATTTCGCTTCGCCCGTTGATGAACTCCGAGCGGTTCCTCCATCGTGAATCGATCGCGTAGGCTAGAGCTACTTTCCCCGGGTCACGGGTGTTCCACCCATCCTCGGCGAGGCGCACCTTTTGAATGGCGCTCTCGCGCGTGAACGGAGGCAAAGGAGGGCGGGTTGTGATCGCTGCAGTCGCCATGATTTCTTCTCCTTGGGCTGCTTCGGCTCAATCGTTGAACGAAACAACTCCATTGCTGTTTGATCTTACGAGTTGCGGGGCGCATTATTGCTCGCCAGAGTAGTTCGATATGCTCACCGGCCCCTCATGAGAGCAGTGTATTCCTCACGCGCCCTGGCGAAAACCCTCATGTCTGGGTCCGGCGTGATCGTGTCGCTGAACTCCGAGTACAATCGCGCGATGTTGGTCGCTATTCGTCGGGAGATAGTTACCCTCCGGAATCCCCTACGACAACAACGGGAACACTCTTACCAAGGTGGTTGGGTCGAACACCACAACGTATGCGTGGGACTTCGAGAATCGCCTCAGCAGTGTCACTTTACCCGGCTCGGGCGGGACTGTCACCTTCAAATAAGATCCTTTCGGGCGGCGCATCTACAAATCTTCGTCTAGCACCACATCCGTGTTCGCCTACGACGGTGACAATCTGAATCGAGGAAACCAACTCCAGCGGCGCGGTTGTTGCTCGCTACTCGCAAGGGCTGAACATTGACGAGCCTCTGGCCATGCTGAGGAGCAGCGCAACGAGCCATTACGACGCAGACGGTCTTCGCCCCGTCACCTCACTGAGCAACGGTGCTGGAGCGCTGGCACAGACCTACACGTTCGACTCGTTCGGCAAACAAACCGCCTCGTCTGGCTCGCTGACGAATCCTTTCCAATACACTGGGCGCGAATCTGACCCCGAAACTGGCCTATACTACTATCGCGCCAGATATTACGATCCAAGCGTTGGGCGATTCCTCAGCGAAGACCCAGAACAGTTTTATGTAGGAAACAACTTCTACGCTTATGTTGACGGCGACCCAACTGACTGGCGTGATCCGGACGGACTGCAACGTAGGAACCGGGGCACCACTGGACAACCAGGCGGCACCGATAATCCATTCAAGAAATTAAGACCCGGTGCATTGCATAAGGGCAGAGTCAAGAGTAAATTCTCGGTTGGCCAAGAAGTCAAAAAGGAAATTTTGGTTGAAGAGGTGGCTCTATGAAACGTCGCGATTTCCTGCGCTCTGCAGGGGTGGTGTCAGGAGCAATCGCGTTCCCGAAGGCGGGGCGAATGTTTGTACAGGGAACAGCGCCGGAGGCTTGGCGTACGTTCGACGTGACGACGAGCGTACAAGTCCTGAAACCTTCCGGAACGACTCGGATATGGATACCGGCAGCGCTCGTTAGTCCAACACCCTTCCAGATGACGCTTGCGAATGACTTCAAGGCCGAGGGCGGTACCGCAAAACTGATCGAGAGCAGCGCCGACTCGATGGGAATCATCGCAGCGGAATTTCCCGCAGGCGTGATGCCGGTGCTCAGGGTGACGAGCCGGATCACGACCAAGAATTTTGCGGTGAACCTCTCCGCACCGGGCAAGGCGCCAAAACAGGACCACGCGGAATTGAAACATTTTCTGCGGGGGACGAAGCTGATGCCCACCGACGGCATTGTGAGAGCGACGGCGACGGAGATCACCAAGGACTCGAACTCGGACGTCGAGAAGGCGCGCTCGATCTACGAATGGATCGTGGAGAACACGTCCCGGAATCCGAAGACGCTGGGCTGCGGGCTCGGGGATATCCGCTTCATGCTTGAGACGAAGGATTTGAGCGGCAAATGCGCCGATCTCAACGCGCTTTACGTTGGCCTCGCGCGCGCGGCTGGCCTCCCAGCGCGCGACGTCTATGGCATCCGCATCGCCAAGTCGGAAATGGGATACAAAAGCCTCGGCACTTCGTCGGAGATCGTGACGAAAGCGCAGCACTGCCGTGCAGAGGTGTACCTCAGCGGCTACGGCTGGGTTCCTGTCGATCCGGCAGATGTACGCAAGGTGGTGCTCGAAGAGCCACCCGGGAATCGCCCGCTGGACGACGAGATGGTGAAAAAGGCCCGCGCGCGGCTGTTCGGGTCGTGGGAAATGAACTGGATGGCTTACAACTTCGCGCACGACGTGGCGCTGCCGGGTTCGGGCGGTGCGTCGCTCGGATTCTTGATGTATCCACAGGCGGAAACGGCCGACGGGCGGCTCGACTGCCTTGATCCGGACAGCTTTAAGTACGAAATCACGTCGAGGGAGACCGCGTCTACAAACGGGTGACGGATGACGCAACACGTCACACAACCCACTTCGCAACCGAACTTGGTCCGGCCCGCCACGGCCGGGGGTTTTGCCATCGGACTAGGCCGGGCTGCACACGGCCGGCGTGCCGGGTAAGTTATATGCGGAGACTAGGGAAGAAGTTCCCATGCGTCCCATCGAAGCACTGCGTTCTCTGCGCTCGTCCCCTGCAAATACTGTTCTCGGCGATCTGGCCGCAAGCTCGCCCATTGTTGAGCAGCTACACGGTGCGGCGCTGGAGATGAACCTGCGAGCTTCCACAATTTTGGGGCTCGTCGGGGGTGACGGCCTGGGACAGGAGATTTACAACAACGTGCAACTCGGCTCCTACCCACGCTTGAGCACCCTGATACTTCTGGTCTACGCCATGGTCCTAACCAGCGACTTGGATCGGGGAACGACTTCGCTTGAGGGTCGCATGAAGACAGGCGTCAAAGGCGAGAGTCGCTTCGAAAACGATGCGAGCCGATATGCCGCATATCTCGAGACTCCCGAGGGCCGCCTACGCGCAGACCTGGCTTTTGCGAACCTGCAGGAATTTCTGCCCGCATCGGCGGGAGTCAACTCGCTACGCGCCCTCGATCTCGGGTGCGGAACAGGAACTCCTGCCGTTCGTCTGGCGCGTGTCAGTTCATGTCACCTTGCTCGATTCGTCTCCGACGATGCTGGCTCTGGCGGAACGGACGATCGTCGAAGCCGGAGTCAGTGACAAGATCACGGTCAAACACGGCGACGCCGCCCAGTTGGCGGACATTTTTCAGACGGGATCGTTCGATATCATTATTTGCCATGACCTTTTGGAATATGTCGATGACCCGGGCGACGTGTTGCGCGGCGCCGTGCGTGTAATGCGGGATTCGTCGGCGATATTGTCCGTCCTCGTACGCAACCAGGCCGGTGAAGTGCTGAAGTCGGTTCTCCAAACGGGGCGATTTGGCCGCAGCGGAACATAACCTGACTGCGGAGTGGGGACAATAATCCCTATACGGGGGCAGAGTACGTTTGTTCACGTCGGAGGCTCTCGAAGCGATCCTGAAAGGCGCGTCACTCACAATCAACGCTCGGAGGGGAGTGCGCGTTATCGCAGATTACCTCCCAGCACAGATTTCTCGATCGGCAGAGTATGAGCGAATCTTCGCTCTGGAGCGCGAGCTCGGCAAACGGCGGGGATTCTTCGGCGTTGCTCGTACATGCACTGTTTGGCAAGCAACACCTGGATCGGAGGGAGATGAATGAGCAGCGTCAAACCAGCACCTTCGTCTACCACTCCGAAGGCCCTCAAGCCGGATACTGGCATTTCGCTCGGGCTTGGGCTCACCAACGAGTGCAACCTCAAGTGCGCCTTCTGCTACCGCGATCCCACTCGCGCCGACCGTCTTTCGTTAGAACAGGTCAAGTCGGTGATCGAATGCCTTCCGGTTCGCTCCGTGAATCTGGGAACGGGCGAGAACGGAATACATCCCGACTACAAGATTATATTGGCTTACCTGCGAACTCGACCGGTGAAGCTCACCATCACTTCCAACGGTCACAGCGTTGCCGTTCTGGAAGACCATGACTTGCGTGCCTTCCATGACATCGAGTTTTCTCTCGATTACCCAACCCAAGCGGAACAGGACGCTCAACGCGGCCTAGGTAACTGGGAACTGATTCATCAACAGGCCGATCGTTGTGTGCGTCTGGGTGTACCTGTGACGATTATCGCCGTCATGATGAAGTCAAACTACTTGCGGCTGGCGGATGTCGCACGAGTCGCGAAACGGTTTGGCGCTCCCTTGCGTGTGAACGTCTATCAGGCAGTGCGGTCCGATCTCTACGCACTCACGTACGAAGAATACTGGCAAGGGTTCTGTAAGCTTTTCGAGAGCACCAATGTAATCGCCATCGGCGAGCCCTTGGTGCGGGCGATGTCCGGCCTACCGCCACTCGAAGGAGGATGTGGCGTCAGCACGGTGCGAGTTACACCCCGCGCCACAACGCAGCCTTGCGTTTATTGGCCCGGCTCCGGAGAGCCGCTGTCAGAGTTGATTTTGTCAGGGTCCGAGGTTCTGAACTCTGCGCCTTTTGAGCAGGCCCGTACACTTCCAGAAGCGTGCCGGTCTTGCGAGTTTCGAGATACATGTCACGGAGGATGCGCGGGACGACGGCGCCTGCAAGGGGCGCTACGGCAGCCGGATTTTTATTGTCCGATCATTCGGGGGGAGCGCCCACGGCTGAACATCCGCATGGCCGCAAATCGCGATCTGCCCAAACTCGGCAGCTCCTGCACCACCGTCGTGATTGCCCGAGAATCCGATTCGTGAAGATCGGCACCGACTCAGGGGACGCCCCGTCCGTTCCTACTGCGCGTCCATCCACTTGTCAGACCCCGCTAGCTTGACGGAGACATTCGAAAAGAAGAATCGGGCCGGCTTGCCGTCCGCCGTCCCGCGATGGTCCGTTGAGACAAGCAGGGGGCCAGCTTTCTTGTAGCCCGCCCAAGTTGCTGGGAGGAGACTCGGTTTCTTGGGTCCACCCCGATGATAGAAGAACTGCACAACTCGCCCATCAGACCCGAGGTAAAGATCCCAAGTATCTCCCGGCGTGTAACCGCCAACCTCCGGAGGATATTTCACCGACACTAGCCTCGCAGAACCCTTCCCCAGCGGCAATTTCTGCATGCCCTTGTCTTGCACAACGGCGCTGGTGTCCCAGTAGACATGCAAAGGGAAAATCAGCCAATAATTGTCGTTGACGAAAGCCGGCTCAATTTCGTCTTTCACGTTGGCAGGTGCGCTGTTGAGCTGAGACCGAACATAAGTAACCTTCACCGGCTTGCCGTCTTTATCTTTTCCCTCGTAAGAGACTTGGCCTGTCTTGGGCTGCCACTCCCAGGAACGGGAGAGATTCAACCCGGGCAATTCTATATTGAACGTATAGCGGATGGCTTCAATCTGCCCAAACGAATCAAGGCCATAGGTCTTGGCAAGCTGTTCGGCAATGGGTGGGCGCGTCTGTGCCCGGGAAGTGCCCGCAAGGAGCAGCGCCCCCAAAAATAGGCAACGGATCGTCATGGAACGGCGCAACTTTGTCATGGAGGGTCCTCCTGAGTGAATGAAATGTCGTCTTGGATGACGTACAAAGGCTCCTGGATACACAAACCGCGAGTGGCTTCACTCTGCCTGGTCCGCTGAGCATTGTAGGGCGGTCGACCGGCTGAACCGGAGCAAAGCGATAATTGCAGCAGCTACTGCCACGGATCCGTATTCCAGCATCATAATCCAGTCAGGAACTAACCACGGCCGTCCAACTGTGCGCAGATGCCAGACATAATACGTAGGAATAATGCTCAAAGTCCAGATCATGATCGGCACCGTTGAGGTCGACCTTATGAACGGCAGCAGCCACAGCAGGTACCATGGATATACAACCGGCGCGCATAAAAGCGATGCTGCCATCGGCCAAGCAAACGCATCCGAAGACCCTTCCGCGGACTTTCTTCTCATCCAGATCGCGGTAAGAAAGCCGACGAGCACTGTCAGCCCAGCCACAACCTGCGGAGCCGTCACTCGCTCGAGCGTTGCAAAAACGGGATCATTAAAGCGGAACCTCTGCACGTAGGTGCCGAGCGAGCCGATCGGAATCCGGCCGTGGTTGAGAAATGGTATATATAGAAGTCCGAGGACGATTGCTACTAGCGCGCCGTCGCGCATCCGAACCCGCTTCCAGTAGAGTGGCAGCAGTACGATCGGGAGTAATTTCACCGCAACAGCAAGCCCAAATGATATGGCTGCGACGGCACGCCAGCGCCTCAGGAGCGAGGCCGCGGAGACCATGAGCAGCAGCACGCCGACAATATCGACGTGACCGCTGCCCGCCACCTCAATCGCTAGCAGTGGGTGCCAGGCATAAGCCAGAACCCAGTGCTCTCCCTGCCGGGTACAACGCAAGACATCGAGCAATACAAACACAATCGCCAAATCGCAAACCACAAATGCTACTTTCAGCGCGAATGTAGACTCGTGAATCGATGTTACGGCGCGGAAGAACAGCTGCGCCCCCGCTGGATATGGGCTCGGCACCTCTGGATTATTCAGCGTACGCGTCTCAGATGTGTGCAAGCTGGCAAGTGCAGGTTCGCTCGGAACCACGATATAAGGGTTATAGCCGAGGCGCTGCACGCGGCCGTCCCAAACATATCGATGAATGTCGTCGTCTAAACCCGGTGGCATTCGTAGGAATTGAAAATGCCACAAAGCAGACAGGGCGAGACCGAAGACGATGACGCGCTTCGGAAATTCTGGCGTGGATAAGAGCTCGCGGATGGCTAGGAGGTACGCGACGCCAGCAACAGCCAGAGGAATGAAAAATGACGGTTCACCCGTGCGGCTGAAGTTGCGTGAGCAGATGGTCAGCGCCACAAGCAAGATGGAGCCGAGTCCGTACAGCCTGTGCGAGGGTGTGAGTTTGACAGGCCTCCCATTCAATGGCGAAGTTGCCCGACTGCTTGCTGCCATTCGCCGAACCAGCCCGCAGTCCTTGGCGCCTTCGCGGGAGCGAGCCGCAGTTCCCGAGCCAGCAGAATCAAATCGTTTGCGACGTCGATGTCGTAGAAGGGCTCCGTGAAGCCGATTGAGAGTTCAAGGACCTTCGTGCGCGTCAGCAATCTGTCCAGCGCGCTCCTTGTTCCCATGCCATCGTCTTCGAAGAGCGACGGGTAAGCTGCGTTGGCGCCAACAAGGTAGTAGCCTCCATCGTGGGTCGGCCCGACAACCACGTCATGCGTAGAGAGTATTTCGAACGCGCTGTCCAGAACCGACGGAGCGAGGTGTGGACTGTCGCTATTGAAGGCGATGACGTGCTGCCGGCCGGCGGCAGTGAAATGTCGAAAAACAGAGGTGAGTCCTGCTGCGAGACCTTCGCCTTTTTGCGCCACGACCTGCACTGTATTACCTAATAGGTGCGCCAATTCGTCCTGATCCGACTCAGGGCACATCACCGCGACCTCCACGCTCGTCAATGACTCTGCCAACGCGAGGGTGTCCTCTAAAAGGCAGCGATACAGCATTGTCACTGCGGGAGAAGGAAGGCTCTCGGTGAGACGGGTCTTGACCATGCCGGGCTTTGGGGCTTTTGCCATAATGACCAACGTGCGGTTTGGGTGAGAAGAACACACAGTGGTCTGGCTAGAGGATTCCATGAGAGATTAGTCTATCGGGACTTACGCCGGTCGCGGCGTTCCCGCCCTTCGACGTCGAATATAATAGCGCACGATCCGGCTCAGGATGAACCACGCCGCTCCTACCGTGCCCTTCACCGTACCGCCAATTTTGGACTTTCCAATGCGCGGGTAGTAGCTCACAGAGACTTCCACGATGCGAAATCCCGCGATGGCCCCTTTCACAATCATTTCCACCGCCCAGCCGTAGGTAGCCTCTTCAAGGGCGAGGCCGCGCAGCACATCCGCGCGGCCGGCGCGAAACGGACCGAGGTCACTGACCTCCACGCCGTACAAAAGCCTGATCAGGCCGGCGGCGAGGCGATTGCCGAATGATTGGTGCCACGGTAGCGCACCGGGGTTGCTTTTGCCGCCGAAGCGCGAACCGAGCGTAATGTCAGCGCGCCCCTCGATGATCGGAGCCAAGATAAT
>JACXTT010003743.1_pt1 | contig 23155 bp, 22 predicted proteins | sample 9270951 | NCBI WGS metagenome assembly JACXTT01 (sample SAMN15532306, study PRJNA645909) | rock metagenome | isolation source: weathered quartz diorite | place: Puerto Rico | collected 2017-06-21
GGTCCATGGGTGACGTTTGGCTCCACGGCATAGGGCACCTCCTCCGGTGCCCGTGACTATGACCAAACTGTTACCCATGTGTCCGGACGAAAGTGTTACCGATGTCTGGGGACCGTACCTGTGAGCGCCTAACCATGCACTGGACCCGACCGTTCGACAGCAGGGCCGCTCGCTGCGCTCGTTCTGTCGGTTGGCGGCGGGTCAGCGCTGAGCGTTGGGCGGCGTTAGAGTAGAGAAGTACGGTGCACCACCGTCAGCATGATGCTGAGTGTTCACCACTAATCGCCACGAAAAGGAGAGATCACATGAAACACACCACATTTGCTGGGATCACCTTGGCGGCCCTCATCGTCACAGCCTTTGCAGCACGGGCTTCGGACCAATCCCCGGTCGAACATCCCATGTATCCGCCACCTGCTCATGAGAAACAGGCGGCCGCTGTGGAAAAGAACTTGAAGGTATTCGACACGCTGGACTTCGACGTCTTCTCCAACCAGAAGTGGGAGCGACTGGGCGAGAGCCATGCCAAAGACATCGTCGTAACCTGGCCGGACGGTCATGAGACCAAGGGCATTGAGAAACACATCGAAGATCTCAAAGCCATGTTTGTTTACGCGCCCGACATCACCATCAAAGTTCATCCGATACGGTTCGGGTCCGGATCCTGGACCACTGCGACCGGAGTCATGACGGGCACTTTCAGCAAGCCGATGCCGCTCGCCGACGGCACATCCATCACGCCTACCGGCAAGCGCTTCGCCATCACCATGGCCACGATTGGTCACTGGAAGAACGGGACAATGGATCACGAATGGCTGTTCTGGGACGGCCAAGACTTCATGAAACAGCTCGGCTTGGCGAAGTAGCCACGAGGTCGGCACGAACCACGCTGCCCAACAAGCGGTTCCACGCGACGGCCCGCGCGTGAACCGCGGCGTAGACTTTCCCCCTTGCTGGTTTCAAGAGGCGGGTGCTATAATGCCCAACCGTTCGCGGCCGGAAACGAAGCACGGCCGCGCGTTCCACCACCGAGGACGATGAGCATCCACAACGTGTCGAGCACCGGACCCCGCGCCGCTTCCACCCGGTCGCATCTGCCGCAACGGATCGTGTGTCTCACCGCGGAGAGCGTCGACATCCTGTATGCCCTGGGAGCGGGTGAGCGAGTGGTCGGGGTCAGCGGGTACACGGTGACGCCGGAGGACGCGCGGCGCAAGCCCAAGGTCGGCGCGTACACCTCGGTGAAGTTCGACGCGATTGCCGCGCTTCAGCCCGATCTGATCATCGCGTCCTCGGATCTCCAGGCCGAGATCACGGCCACGCTGGTCCGGCGCGGGGCCACCGTGCTCCACCTCAACCAACGCCATCTGAACGACATCTTGGCCGCGATTGCCTTGATCGGCGGGGTGGTGGGGCTCTCCGCGGCCGCGGCGACCCTGGTCGAGCGTCTTGAGACCGAGTGGAACGCCATCGCGGCGGCCGCGGCGCACCTTTCCCGGCGCCCCCGCGTGTATTTCGAGGAGTGGGACGATCCCTTGATCTCCGGCATCGGGTGGGTGAGCGAAGCGGTGGCATTGGCGGGCGGGGACGACGTGTTCGCCGACCGCGGCGCTTGCCACGCGGCCGCCGATCGGGTGGTGTCGCCCGCGGACGTCGTTCGGTGCGATCCCGAGATCGTGTTCGCGTCGTGGTGCGGAAAGAAGGTGAGGCCCGAGCGCATCGCGTCGCGTCCGGGTTGGGAGGCGATCCGCGCGGTGCGGGAGGGGCGCATTCACGAGATCAAATCGGCCCACATCCTGCAACCCGGTCCGGCAATTCTCCGCGGTACGCGTCAAATGGCCGCGGCGGTCGCGGCGTGGGCGACGGAGCGGGGAGCGTGACGCCGATCATCCAGGCCACGGGGCTCGTCAAGCGCTTCGGGAAGACCGTTGCGGTGGACGGGTTGTCGCTCGATATGTACGAGGGCGAGGTCTTCGGCCTGCTCGGCCCCAACGGCGCGGGGAAGACCACCACGATGCGGATGCTGATCACCCTCCTTTCGCCCGACGCGGGGGAGATCGTCGTCGGCGGCTTCCGCGTGCGGGAGGACGCGGAGCGGGTGCGCAACCTGATCGGCTATATCCCGCAGGAGCGGGCGGTCGACCGCGCGCTGACCGGACGCGAACACATGGAACTGTTCGCCGATCTCTACCATCTTCCGAAAGCCGAGGGCGAGGCACGCTCCGTATGGGCGTTGCAGATGGTGGGGCTGACCGATCGCGCCGACGAGGTGGTGATGAATTACTCCGGCGGGATGAAGAAGCGCTTGGAGATCGCCTGCGGCCTCATCCATCGACCGAAGATCCTGTTTCTGGATGAGCCGACGCTGGGGCTCGACGTCGAGAGCCGCACCGTGATCTGGCGGCACATCCGCGAGTTGAAGGCGGAGGGCATGACCATGGTCATGAGCACGAACTACCTGGACGAGGCCGACCAACTCTGCGACCGCCTCGCGATCATCGACCAAGGCAAGCTCGCCGCGCTGGGCACACCGCGCCAACTCAAAGAAAGCCTCCAGGGCGACGTACTGTCGCTCACTCCCGAAAACGGTGACGCGCAGATCCGGGAGCGCCTGACGATCGCGCTCAAGGGGCTGGACGACGTCGTCCAGGTCGTGCACCGCGACGGCGCCATTGAACTGCGCGTGACCCCGTCGAAGACGATTCTCACGCGCGTGTTGGACGTGGTCGGCGGCCAGGGCGTTCGGCTCGAAGCCATCCAGTATACGCGGCCCAGCCTTGAGAAGGTGTTCATTCACTACACGGGCCATCAAATCAAGGACGAATGGGCCTGATCCGCCGATAAGCAGCCATCTGCGGCGTTGCCGCTGCGGAAGCCTGTCCTCACGTACGACACAGTACGCTCCGGGAGGCTTCCTTGCGGCGCCTTGCATCTGACCGCTTCTTGGCGGCCAGGTTGGCACCGAGTGAACAGAGCAAATGAGGGAGCGAATCATGTCGCCGTATATGCAGGAAGTGATCGCCATGACGCGGCGCTGGTTTCAGCGCTTTCGGCGCGAGCCGATGAGCATTATTTTTGGCTTGACCCAGCCGGTGCTGTGGCTGGTGTTGTTCGGCAACATGTTTCAGAACGCCACGGCGATCCCCGGCGTGACGGCGCCGAGTTACATCGCGTTCATGACCGGCGGGGTCGTGGTCATGACCGTGCTCAACAGCGGGTTGGCCGGCGGGATCGAGATGCTCTTCGACAAGGAGAACGGCTTCCTCGAACGGTTGATGGCGGCGCCGATCAAGCGCAGCGCGCTGATCATCAGTCGCTTTTTGTTTGTCACGGCGTTGACCGGCTTTCAGGCCTTGATGATCCTCGGCATGGCCTTCCTCTTCGGCGTCGTCCCGGCCACGGGGTGGTTGGGCGTCGGTCTGATCCTGGTAATCGGGATGATGCTGGGCATCGGTTTCACGGCCATTTCGCTCGCCCTCGCCTTTTCCATGAAAGGGCACGGGGGATTTTTCTCCCTGCTGGGCTTCATCACGCTTCCCCTGATCTTTATGAGTAGCGCGCTGGTGCCGCTACAGAGCATGCCGGTCTGGCTCTCGGTCATCGCGCAACTCAATCCCATGACGTACGCCATCGACGCGGTTCGGGGCCTGATCCTCACCGGCTGGCACATCGGTCTGGTGAAGGTCCTCGTGGTGCTCGCCGTATTCGACGCGATCTGCCTGACGTGGAGCAACCGCATCCTGCTGCGCGGGATGCGGTAAGACGGAGGGCGGTGGCCTGGATCGCCCTCACCGTACGCACCGCGCCCCAGGACGCCGAGACGGTCGGCGCCGCCCTCGTCGAGCACGGCAGCGTCGGAACGTGGGAGCAGGAACCCGGGGTGGTGACGGCCTATTTCCCCGAAACCTCCTCGCCCGGAAAACTTCAAGAATCAGTTGAACTATTGATCGGATCGCTCGGTTACGACGCCTCGGCGATCATCGGCTCGTCGCTCGCGCCGGTCGAGGATTGGGCGCGCGCGTGGAAAGCATCGTTCGGGCCGCTCCCGGTGTCGCCGCGTCTGGTGATCGTCCCGAGTTGGGTGTCCTACGAGCCAAACCCCGAGCAAACCATCGTCATCCTCGACCCGGGCATGGCGTTCGGCACCGGGCATCACGCCACGACCAGAAGGTGCCTGCAGGCGCTCGATGAACGTCTCGCGCTGGGCCGGGATGCGCGCGTGCTCGACGTGGGGACCGGTTCGGGTATTCTCGCCATCGCGGCCGCGCGTCTCGGCTCGGGGCGCGTGGTGGCGTGGGACGTCGATCCCGAGGCCGCCGCGGTGGCCGAGGCCAACGTAGCCCGCAACGGCGTGGATCGCGCGGTTGCGGTGGTGGACGAGCAGGCCGCGCGTACGTCGGGGCCCTACGATGTCGTGGTCGCCAATCTCACCGCCGAAGTCTTGGTCGAGGTGCTGCCGCTGATCGCGTCGCTCCTCACGTCGGATGGTGAGTGCATCCTAGCGGGTATTCTTGCGGAGCCGTTCCCCACAGGGCCATCGCGCGAAGCGCTCGTTCGCGACGCCTTGGGAGAATCTCTGCGTGTCCGCGAGCGGTGGGAGGACGGCGAGTGGGTGACCCTGCTCGCCAGCAAATCTTCCACGATCCCGCTGTGACAACGGGAGAATGGAGCACTCAGAACGCCGTGCCCGCGTGAAGCCGCACCGATGGGTCGCCGGTCTCTCGGCTTTCTCTCTCTTTCTCTTTGCCATCCCCACCGTCCTGAACGCCCAGCCGATCGTCAAACACGACCTCAGGGTGGTGTTGCATCCGGAGGATCACCGCATCGAGGTCGAGGACGCGATCATGCTTCCCGACACCCTCGTTTCCGCGTCAGGCGGACCAGTGCGGTTCGCCTTACGCGCCGGTCTGCTCGTAACCTCTCGTGATCCCCACTGGGCGATCACGCCGCTCGCCCCCGATCCTTCGCAATCCCTATCGGGCCACCCGGAGCCGACCCGCGAGTACACGGTGACTTTGCCGAAAGGGGCCAGGACGTTCGCGTTGAGCTATCAGGGCGCGATCGTGGACGAGGTCCAGGAGGGCAAAGAAGGCGAGGGGAGCGCCGAGGAAACGGGGAGGGGCCTCTCGTCCCAGGGCGTGTTCCTCTCCGGCTCGGAGTGGTGGTATCCGCAATTCGGCGACCAACTCGTGACCTTCGCCATGAATGTCCGCGCGCCGGGCGGGTGGGAGGTGATCAGCCAGGGCGAGCGCATGTTCCGTCGGCGCGATGGGGCACTGGAAGAGGTCCGCTGGAATTCGCCTGAACCCCAGGACGAGATCGACCTCGTGGGAGGATCGCTGACCGAGTATCGCCGCGCGGTGGGCAAGATTTCGACTCTGGTCTTTCTCCGCGAGCCGGACCAGGCGCTGGCCGATCAGTACCTCGACGCGACGGCGCACTACCTCGACATATATCAGAAGCTCCTCGGATCGTATCCCTACAAGAAATTCGCCTTGGTCGAGAATTTTCGGGAGACGGGTTTCGGGATGCCGTCGTTCACGCTCTTGGGATCGAAGGTCATCCGGTTTCCGTTCATCCTCCATTCGTCGTATCCCCACGAGATCCTGCACAACTGGTGGGGCAACGGGGTGTTCGTCGACGTTGCGACCGGCAATTGGAGCGAGGGATTGACCGCGTACCTGGCGGATCATCTCGTGCAGGAGCAGAACGGAACCGGCGCGGCATACCGACGAGGCGCGTTGCAACGCTATGCCGATTACGTCGCCGCAGCGCGCGATTTTCCGCTCGTCGAGTTCCGGTCGCGCCATGATCCGACCACGGAAGCCGTCGGCTACAGCAAGGCGCTGATGGTGTTTCACATGGTGCGGCGGGAGCTCGGGGACGAGGCGTTCATCGGGGCGTTGCGGGGATTTTTCGAGCGATTCCGGTTTCGCCGCGCGACGTTCACCGATCTTGCCCTGGCGTTCGCCGCCGCGGCGGGCAGGACGGCGGGGCCGCTTGCGCCGTGGGTCGAAAAGCCCGGCGCCCCGGAATTGAAGGTCGAAGGCGTGGCCGCGTTCAAGCAGGCCGCCGACCGGTATCTGGTTACGGCGGTCGTTGAACAGACGCAGCCCGGTGCGCCATACCGGCTGCGGGTTCCCGTCGCCGTCACGCTGGAGGGCCGGGACGAGGCGTATCAAACGACGTTCCGACTCGACACGAAACGCCTCGGCGTGGAAATTCAGGTGCCGGGGCGGCCGTTGCGCCTGGACGTCGATCCGGAGTTCGATCTCTTCCGCCGGTTGGACCGCAACGAAATCCCGCCCGCGTTGAGTCAGATGTTCGGCGCCGAAAAGGTGCTGGCCGTGCTGCCGGCCGCCGCCGAGGAGTCTCTCCGGGAGGCGTATCGTCAGCTCGCCGACTCCTGGGCAACATCCCACGACGGACCGTTCGACATCCAGTGGGACACCGACGTCGAGGAACTTCCGACCGACCGTGCGGTCTGGATCATGGGCTGGGACAACCGCTTCCGGACCGCGCTCGCTCCCGCGCTGAACGGCTACCGCGCGGCCGCGACCGACCAAGGGGTGACGATCGGCCGCACCGATCTCTCCCGCGACCGCCACTCGGTCGTGCTGACCGTGCGCCATCCAGCCGATCCCGCGCTGGCGCTCGGGTGGATCGCCACGGACCGCGTCGCCGCCCTGCCCGGCCTGGGCCGCAAGCTGCCGCACTACGGCAAGTACAGCTACCTGGGTTTCGAAGGCGACGAGCCCACCAACGTGGCGAAAGGGGAGTGGCCGCTCACCGGCTCCCCGCTCTCAGTCCTGGTGCGACAGACCGACGGCACCACGATCGACGTGCCGACCGCCAAGCTCGCGCCGCGACCGGCGCTGGTCAAGCCCGTCCCTGTAACGCCATAAACGTAGCGCACAGTTTTGCCTCACACATCGCGCGAGTTTCGGCTCCGGGTCCGCCCACCATCCGCGAAATATTTTTTCTTGATAATTAAACATTTGTTTAATACACTTGTTTCGATCAATCCGTTCTTCGACATGAGCATCCATCCGGGAAAAGTTCCAGACGCCAACCCGCGAGATCGCCTTTTGGAGGCGGCGGGTGAGGTGTTCGCCGAGCGAGGGTTCCGCGGCACGACCGTCCGTGAGATCTGTAAACGGGCGGCAACGAACGTCGCCACGGTAAACTACTACTTCGGAGGCAAAGAAAAGCTGTATAGCGCCGTTTTACAATATTCGCTGAGCGCGGCCATGAAGAAATATCCGCCGGACCTCGGCCTGACCGACAAGGCGACGGCGCAGGAGCATCTGCGCGCGTTCGTCCTGTCGTTGGTGCTCCGCTTGTTGGATAAAGGTCGGCCTGCGTGGCACGGGAGGTTGATGGCCCGCGAAATGGCCGAGCCGACCTTTGCGCTCGATCGTCTGGTCGACGAGGTCATTCGCCCGCTCTACGGCCGCCTGGAGTCGATCGTGGGAGCGCTGCTGGGGCGCCGGGCCAGCCGTGAGGAGATTCGGCTGTGCGCCCAGAGCATCATCGGCCAGTGCGTGCACCAAGGCCGCGCCAGAGCCGTCATCGCCCGACTCTATCCCGAGCAGAGGTATAGCCAGAACGGGGTCAAAGCGTTGGCCGACCACATCACGCGGTTCTCGCTGGGAGCGCTTCGACAGTTCGACCGGGAAGATCAACATGGCGGCCAAGCCCGTTCGCGGCGGAGAAAAGCTGTTCGTCGCTAGGTGGGCGCGACTGCACGCAAACGAGGACTTTGTCGCGTTCATTCGTATCAGATGAGGTGGGTGAGGGGCGTGGGTCCGACGCCGGGCTTGGGGGAATACATGACGAGTCACGCCACGATGAGCGGAATGAATCGAACGGATAGCGGGCGTTCCCACTTCGGCTCCCCGTTCTCATGGGGCCTAGAGTGGTTCCTGTTGGCCCTTCTCGTTCTCCCGGCGTGTTCTGAGAACTCATCGGGCAAAGATCCCAAAAGGGTGCCGGCCGTCCCCATTACGGTGAGCACCGCCGCGCAGAAAACCGTTCCCGTGGAACTACACGCCATCGGAACCGTGCAGGCGTATTCGACGGTCACGATCAAGGCCCAGGTCGAAGGTACCCTGGCCAGTGTCTTTTTTCGAGAGGGTCAAGAGGTGAAGAAGGGGGATCTGCTCTTTACGATCGACCCGCGTCCCTTTGAGGCCCAGCTCAAGCAAGCGGAGGCGAATCTGGAACGAGATACGGCCCTCGCGGAGAACGCCCGCCTGCAGGTCCGTCGCTATGAAGATCTGGTCGAGAAGGGATACGTGAGTCGGGAGCAGTACGATCAGTTTCGCGCCAACGCCGCCGCTCTCGAAGGGACTATTCTGGCGGATAAAGCGAACGTGGACACCGCCAAGCTCCAGCTCGACTATTGTTCGATCCGATCGCCGATCGACGGCATCACGGGGAATCTCCTGGTTCATGCCGGCAATCTGGTCAAAGCCAATGACGCCGACCATCCCTTGTTGGTGGTTAACCAGGTTCGCCCGACCTACGTGGTCTTCTCCTTCCCGGCGACGAACCTGCCCGAGATCCAGAGGTACATGGGTCTTAAAACGTTGAAGGTCGAGGCGACCGCCTCCGACCGCGTGGCGGCGCCGGCCCGCGGCGCGCTCACCTTTCTCGACAATACGGTCGATCCCACGACGGGAACCATCCAGCTCAAGGCCCAATTCCCCAACGCCAACAAGGCGCTCTGGCCGGGGCAGTTCGTCAACGTCCTGCTCACGCTGACCACCCAGCCCGACGCGGTGGTGGTGCCGACGCAAGCGATTCAGGCCGGGCAAAACGGTCAGTACGTGTTTATCGTCAAGCCGGATCTCACTGCGGAGTCACGCCCCATCGTCGCGGGTCGCGCGATCGACGGCGAAACCGTGGTGGAGCAAGGGCTTGCTCCGGGCGAGCAGGTGGTCACGGACGGTCAGCTTCGGCTCACGCCGGGCATCAAGGTGGAGATCAAGACGAGCCCCGTCCCGCCGGCCGCGAAGGAGAACGCCGGATGAATCTCTCCGCGCTGTTCATTCGACGGCCGGTCATGACCACGCTCGTCATGCTCGGTATTCTGTTCTTCGGCGTCATGAGCTACACGATGTTGCCGGTGAGCCAACTCCCCAACGTGGACTTTCCCACGATCCAGGTCTCGGCGAGCCTCCCGGGAGCCGGCGCCGAGACCATGGCCTCGTCCGTGGCCACACCGCTGGAGCGGCAGTTCTCGACCATTGCGGGCATCGACTCCATCACCTCGACCAGCGCTCAAGGGACCGCGCAGGTCACGATCCAGTTCAGCCTGGATCGGAACATCGACGCCGCGGCGCAGGACGTGCAGTCGGCCATCGCCGCGGTCCAGCGGAGCCTGCCACCGGGCATGCCGAGTCCTCCGACCTATCAAAAGGTGAATCCGGCGGAGCAGCCCATTCTGTTTTTGGCCCTGAGCTCGGCAAGCCTTCCGCTCTTCACGGTCGACGAGTACGCGGAGACGCTGATGGCGCAGCGGATCTCCACGGTCAGCGGCGTGGCGCAGGTTCAGGTCTTCGGCTCGCAGAAGTACGCGGTCCGCGTTCAGCTCGATCCCAACGCGTTGGCCTCGCGCGGGATCGGGATCGACGACGTCGAACAGGCCATCAGTCAAGGCAACGTCAACGTCCCGACCGGGACTCTCAGCGGCGCGCATCGGGCGTTCACGGTTCAAGCCACGGGTCAGCTCACCGATGCGGCCGGTTATCGCCGTCTCATCGTGGCCTACCGCAACGGGTCCCCCGTGCGGCTCGAAGAATTGGGTCGGGTCATCGACAGCGTTCAGAACAACAAGGTGGCGAGCTGGTACACCGACACGCGGGCGATCGTCCTGGCCATCCAACGCCAGCCCGGGACCAACACCGTGGAGGTGGTCGACGCCGTCAAGAAGCTCCTTCCGACGTTTCGCGCACAGATGCCCGCCTCGGTCAACCTGGCGATCCTCACCGATCGTTCGGAGTCGATCCGGGCCTCGATCCACGACGTTCAATTCACCTTGCTTTTGGCGGTCGGTTTGGTGGTGTTGGTGATCTTTCTCTTTCTGCGGAACGTGTCCGCCACGATCATCCCCAGTCTCGCGCTCCCGGTATCGATCGTCGGCACGTTCACCGTCCTCTATCTGTTGGATTACAGCGTGGACAACCTTTCCCTCATGGCCCTGATCCTGTCGGTAGGATTCGTGGTGGACGACGCGATCGTGATGCTGGAGAACATCGTCCGGCATATGGAGCGGGGAGAGGGGGTTCTCGATGCGGCCTTCAACGGCTCGAAGGAAATCAGCTTCACCATCCTGTCCATGACGATCTCGCTTGCCGCGGTGTTTATCCCGGTCCTCTTCATGAGCGGGGTGTTGGGCCGGTTGCTCCACGAGTTTGCCGTGACGATCGTGGCCGCGGTCCTCGTGTCAGGGGTGACCTCCCTCACCCTGACGCCGATGCTCTGCAGTCGGATGTTGCGTCCGGCGCGCGAGGCCTCTCACGGCCGGCTGTACGCCGCGTCGGAACGATTCTTTCAAGGAATGCTCCGCGCGTACGAAGCCAGTCTGAAGCGCGTCGTCCTCGCCCACCGCTTCGCGACGATGGTGGTCTTCGGGCTTCTCCTCGTTGCCACGGGCTACTTCTTCGTCATCATGCCCAAAGGGTTCATCCCCAGCGAAGATACCGGCATGATCTTCGGTTTTACCCAGGCGGCGCAGGATATTTCCTTCGACTCCATGATGCAGCATCAACAGGCGGCCGCCGACATCATCAGACAGGATCCCTCGGTCGAGGCCTTCATGTCCTCCATCGGCGCGAGCGGCCCCAATGCCACGGGGAATACCGGGCGCGTCATCATCCGTTTGAAACCTCGCGACCAGCGTCCGAACGCGGACGAGGTGATCAAGGGATTGCGTCCGAAGCTGGCGGCGATCCCCGGGATCAACACCTTTTTGCAGAACCTCCCGATCATACGCATCGGTGGGCGGCTCACCCAAAGCCTCTACCAGTACACGCTGCAAGGCGCAGATACGGATGAACTCTATCACTGGGCCCCCATTCTCGAGGCCAAGCTGCGAACGTTGCCCGGCTTTCAGGACGTCACGAGCGACCTGCAGATCACCAATCCTCAGATCAGAGTCGAGATCGATCGGGACCAGGCGTCGGCGCTCGGCGTGACCGCCGATCAAATCGAGCGAGCGCTCTATAACGCCTATGGGTCGCGCCAAGTCTCCACCATGTACCTGCCCACCAACCAGTACTGGGTCATCATGGAATTGGCGCCTCGATTTCAGAGCGACCCCACCGCGCTCTCGATGCTCTACGTCCGCTCGACCAGCGGCCGGTTGGTTCCGTTGAATGCCGTGGCGACGTTGACCCGAACGGTCGGGCCGCTGACCGTGGCCCACCTGGGTCAGATCCCGGCGGTCACGATTTCGTTCAACGTCTCGTCCGGCGTGTCGCTCAGCGACGCAGTCGCCCAGGTCGACAAGGCCAGTCTCGGGCTGAGCCTTCCGGCGACGCTCTCCGGAAGCTTCCAGGGAACGGCCCAGGCGTTCCAATCGTCGCTGCAGGGGCTGTGGCTCCTTTTGTTGTTGGCCGTTCTCGTCATCTACATCGTGCTGGGTATTCTCTACGAAAGCTTCGTTCACCCGGTCACCATCTTGTCGGGTCTTCCATCCGCCGCGCTGGGCGCGTTGCTCACGCTGTGGATCTTCAACATGGAACTGAACATCTACGGTTTTGTCGGCATTCTCATGCTGTTGGGCATCGTGAAGAAAAATGCGATCATGATGATCGACTTTGCGCTCGAGGCTCAACGGAAGGAAAAGAAGACGGCCTTCGAAGCGATCTCCGAAGGCTGTGTGGTCCGATTCCGACCCATCATGATGACGACCATGGCCGCGTTCATGGGAACCTTGCCGATTGCCATCGGTCTGGGCGCGGGGGCCGACTCCCGTCGTCCTCTGGGCTTGGCGGTGGTGGGAGGCCTCGTGGTTTCCCAGCTCGTCACGCTCTACGTCACGCCCGTGATTTATCTTTACCTGGAATCCTTCCAAGAAAAACTGGCTCAATGGCGTCGGGTTCGACGACCCGCGCTCGCCAACGAACCGTGAGGTCATGCCATGTGCCGGAACCGTCATCGAATCTCTAGCCTCGGTCTTCTCATCCTGGTCCTCGTTTCCACAGGGGCATTTGCCGAAGACGCTCCCGGTACGACCCATGGATTGACGCTGCAAGAGGCCATCGCAACCGCGCTGGACCGCCATCCCAACCTGCTCGCAGCGCGGGGAACCGTCCAGGCCCAGACGGCGCGCGTGGGAGAGGCCAGGGCGAACTTTTTCCCTCAGCTCGATTTGACGTCCGATTACACGCGGGCAACCGAGAACGCGGCCACGAGCTCGCGATCGAGTAGCCTGACCCCATCGACGACCTCGGGATCATCCAGCACCTCGTTCAACAACTACGCCGCGGGGCTCTCGCTTCAGCAGCGGATCTACGACTTTGGGAAGACCGGCGCCGAGGTCACCGCAGCGAAAGAAGCGTTGGACGCCACCCGGTGGGACCAAGAAACCTCTCGACAGAGCGTGGTCTTCAACGTCAAGGCAGCCTACTTCGGCCTGCTCAAAGCGCGGCGCTTGGTCCAAGTCAACGAGGAAACGGTGGCCCAGTTCGAGGAGCACCTCCAACAAGCTGAGGGGTTCTATCACGCCGGTATCCGGACCCAATTCGACGTGACGAAGGCGCAGGTCGACCTGACCAATGCCCGGCTCGCGCTGATCACGGCCAGAAACGCCGCCGAAGTGGCGCGTGCCACGCTGGCCAACGCCATCGGTTCTCCCGATCACCCGATCGGCGAGATCGAAGACGTGTTGGGTTTCGAGAAGGTGGACATCTTGGCCGATGAAGCGATCAAAGAGGGGCTGGCGCATCGGCCGGACCTGCTGTCTCTCTCCGCGCAACATCGGGCCCAGGAGGCCGCGGTCCGTTCGGCGACGCGCAGCGACTTTCCGGTTCTTTCGGGCACGGCGGACTATACGTATCGGGGACAAGACTTTCCCCTCGCCTGGAACTGGAGCGCAGGCGTCAATCTCACGGTTCCTCTTTTCTCGGGATATCTGACACGGTCCCAGATCGCCGAGGCTCGCGCCAACCTGGCCGTGGTCAGCGCGAACGAAGAGACCGTCCGCCAAACCATCTTGTTGGAAATCCAGCAGGCGTATTCGAACCTGATCGAGGCCGAGGAGCGGGTACAGACGTCCGCGCTGGTGGTGCGTCAGGCGGAGGAGAACTTGGCCCTGGCCAACGGGCGGTTTCAGGCGGGGGTGGGAGCCTCACTGGAGCGGACCGACGCCCAAGTCCAGCTCACGAACGCCAAGACCGCACAGATTCAAGCCCTGTATGACTACCGAGTCGACCACGCTCAGATCGAGAAGGCCGTGGGGCGAGCAGAATAGTCCGATAAAGTTTGGTAGCAAAGTGGCAGCCAATTCTTAACCGGGGGTCTACAGGAAAAATTCCGGGGCTTGACACGACCTCGGCGTTGGGAGTATGGTCGCGCTTGCTTCGGGTGCCCCCTGAGGGGGGCTGAAAAGGGAACCCGGTGGAATTCCGGGACGGTCCCGCCGCTGTGTACGGGGACGAAACCCCTAGGGTCGCGAAGGTGACTCGATCAGGCCACTGCTCGCAAGAGCGGGAAGGCCGGGGGAGTAGGATGATCCGTGAGTCAGAAGACCTGCCTGAAGCGTGGCGCCATACACCCCGGATCTGGGTGGACGTGGTGACCTGAATTTTGAGGATCAAGAAGCTGGGTGCAATCCTCAATACCCGTATCGGGTGTTGAGGATTTTTTATTTGAAGCGCCTCCTCCGATGCGGGCTATGCGATCGAGGAGAGCGCTATGTGCACCGTTAAGTCCGCCTTCAGTCTCATCTCCACAATCCATCTCCCCAGTAATGCGGCATGCGGCCGTTGAATCCCGCACGCACTGTGCTGGTCGTCGGCGGCGCCCGCAGCGGCAAGAGCCGATTTGCGTTGGAACTCGGACGCGCCACGCCGGGCCGTCGCGCCTTCGTGGCCACCTACCGCGTTGATCCTGATGATGCCGAGATGGCGGCACGGGTCGCTGTGCATCGCGCACACCGGGATGGATCGTGGACCACGATCGAAGAGCCATTGGATTTGGGCGAACGCGTGGAGAGGTTGAGCCGCGAGTACGACGTGCTGGTCGTGGATTGTCTGACCTTATGGCTGGCCAATCTGCTCGATTGCGGAGAGCCTGATGCGGACGTTGATTGCCGTCTGAGACGCCTGACTGAGGCGATCGCATCGGTCCCCACCCATGTCGTCCTGGTCACCAACGAAGTGGGAATGGGGATCGTTCCGGCGACGCCGCGGGGTCGTGCGTTCCGGGATTGGCAGGGGCTCGTCAACCAGGCGGTGGCCGAGGCCGTGGACGACGTCTATGCCATGACCGCTGGGCTGGCGCAACGGCTCAAGCCGATGGGCGTCGCGTGACGGCCCGTCTCGTCACAGGCGTGGTCGCACCCGATCCATCGGTCGCCGATGCGCTGCAGGGGAGGTTGGATCGCTTGACCAAGCCGCTGGGCAGCCTCGGCCGCCTAGAGGAAATGGCCCGCTGGTATAGCGCGGCGCGGGGGACCACCACGCCGGTATTACGCCGCAAGGCAATCATCGTGTTCGCGGGCGATCACGGCGTGACGGTCGAGGGCGTGAGCGCTTATCCATCCGAGGTGACCGCGCAAATGGTCTACAACTTCTTGCGCGGGGGGGCGGGCATCAATGTGCTCGGCAGGCACGTGGGGGCCGAGGTGGTGGTGGTCGACGTGGGGGTCGCGCACGCGTTCCCGGAGATGGAGGGCCTGCGCCGCCGCAAGGTCCGTCCCGGCACGGCCAATCTGGCATCGGGGCCCGCCATGACGCGGGAGGACACCGAGGCCGCCATGGCCGTGGGGCTGGCTGTGGCCGAGGAGTTGGCGGCATCCGGGGTGGACGTGATCGGTCTGGGTGAGATGGGGATCGGCAACACCACGCCCAGCAGCGCGATCACCGCAGTCATGGTCGGTGCGGACCCGCGGGTGGTGACCGGCCGGGGCACGGGGCTGGATGACGCGGCCTGGGCGCACAAAGTCTCGGTGATCGAGCGCGCGCTCGCGGTCAATCAGCCCGATCCCAACGATCCCCTGGAGGTGCTGACCGCGCTCGGCGGACTGGAGATCGCGGCCCTGGTCGGCGCGATGCTGGGCGCAGGCCGTCGCCGTGTGCCGGTGGTGCTTGACGGTTTTATCTCCGGAGCCGCGGCCCTGATCGCCGTGGGACTGGAGCCTTCGCTGCGAGGCTACCTCCTGGCGTCGCACCGGTCGGTCGAGCCGGGCCATGGCCTCGCGCTCGATCGCTTGGGTCTGGCGCCGCTGCTGGAGTTCGAGCTGCGTCTGGGCGAGGGCACCGGCGCAGCCTTGGCCATCGGGCTGCTCGACGCGGCGGTGAAGATCGTTAACGAGATGGCTACATTCGGCGAGGCCGGGGTCTCGGAGCGGGCACCGTCATGATGGATCGCTTCGTGGTCGCGTGGACGTTTCTAACCATCATTCCGCTGTCCCAGCGGCCGTGTCAGACGGCCGATCGAGCGTTCGCGCGGTCGCTGGCCGCGTTTCCCCTGGTGGGGCTACTGCTGGGCGCTGCGCTGGCCGGGGCCTCGTTCATCATGGACCGGGTCTTCCCGCACACCCTGGGCGTGGTCGTCATCGTGTTCCTGTTGGTGGGGATCACCGGGGGGCTGCACCTCGACGGCGTGGCCGACACCGCGGACGCGTGCGGCGGGCGCTCGAGGGACGACGCGCTCCGGATCATGAAGGGCTCCACGATCGGCACGTACGGAAGCCTCGCGCTGATCACGGTGTTGGGACTCAAGATCGCAGGCCTTTCCGCGCTCCCCTCACACGAGCTGGCGCCGGCCTTGGTGGCCATGCCGGTACTGGGACGCTGGGCGCAGGTGCAGATGACGACGGGGCACCCGTCCGCGCGGTCGGAGGGCGCAGCCAAACGCTTTATCGCCGGGACGAGCCGCGTTGATTACGCGGCCGCGACCGCGATGGCGCTGCCTACAGTCGCGCTCGCAATGGGCCTACCCGGCCTGTTGGCCGCGGCAGTGGTGTGGGCGCTCGTGGCGCGGTTCGGCGGGTGGGTCACCCGCTGGCTGGGCGGCGTGACCGGCGACACGATCGGCGCGGCAAGCGAGGGCGCGGAAGTGCTCGCAATCCTCACCTGGGCTGCGGTCTTTCACGTGAGGGGTGCGGCGTGAGCCTCATGGCGTAAGCGCTGGTCGGGGATCGGGTGCTGAAGAAGCGAGAAGACAACGAGGAGAGGGATCGAATGGTGTAGGCGTATCCACATTAGGTGAGCCCATAACGGGAAGGCGGTGCAAATCCGCCACTGCCCCGCAACTGTGATCGGCGACGAACTCTGCACGAGGCCACTGTCCAACGATGGGAAGGCGCAGAGGGAGGACGACCCGACAGTCAGGAGACCGATGGGCTCACCGTCACACGCTCGGGCTTTCCGAGGGGAAGGGAGAAGCACGTTGAAAGAATGGATTGTGGGAGTGGTGTGTCTTTTTGGGATAGTCGCTTCCGCGCAAGCGGCGCAAGAACAACAGGAAGGAAAGGGTTCAGACGTGGTCGTGACCGCCACGCGTCTGCCGACACCCGCGGCTGAGGTCGCCAGTAGCGTGACCGTCATCACCAGCGAGGAGATCGAACGTACGCAGCAGCGAACATTGCCCGATATTCTGCGGGATGTTCCGGGGCTCAGCGTGGTCCAGACCGGGGGACCGGGAGGGCTGACCTCGGTTTTCATCCGCGGCACCAACTCCAACCACACCAAGGTGTTCATCGACGGCATCGACATCGGCGATCCCAGCACCGCAGACGGCGCCTTTGATTTCGCGCATCTGTCGGCTGCGGACGTCGAACGCGTCGAGGTGTTGCGCGGCCCGCAGAGCGGACTCTATGGGTCCGATGCGATCGGAGGCGTGATCAATATCGTGACGAAACAAGGGACCGGAGCGCCGCGGTTCACGGTCGGCGCCGAAGGCGGATCGTTCGGCACCTTCAACCAAACCGGTTCGGCGAGCGGCGCCGTGAATCGATTCAACTACGCCTTCCATGCCGGCCACCTCCATTCCGGCGATACGCCCGTCACGCCGACCGATCTCTTGCCGCCCGGAAGGAACCCGATCGGCGACGCCTACGAGAACAAGACCTTTTCGGCCAAGCTCGGGGCTGATCTCACCGACTCCCTCGACGTGGGGGTCGTGGCGCGGTACCTCGACACCGAGCTCCGGTACACCGGTGACGACTTCAGTACGTTTCCGAGCGCGCCGGCCTCCGAGCAGAGCGAGGCGGATACGCGGCAGTTCTTCACGCGCAGCACGGCGCATCTGGCGCTCTTCGATGGAGCCTTCGACCAGACGCTCGGAGTCGCCTACACGCGTCACGCCCGCCGGTATCTCAGCCCTGACACGGCGTTCGGCCCGGTCGATCCCAGCACGTATCGCGGCGATCGGATCAAGTGGGACTGGCAGGGAAACCTGCACATCGCCCCAGGCCAGGTGCTGACCCTCGGCGCCGAGAGCCAAAAGGAAGAGATCACTACGCCGATCTCCGCCGAGGCCACGACCAACGCGGGCTTTGTCCAACTGCAATCGAGCCTTGATGAACGCCTGTTCAATACGGTCAGCCTGCGTTACGACGACCACGATCGATTCGGTGGCGAGACGACCTACCGGATCGCGCCCGCCGTGCTCGTGCCTGGAACCGGAACCAAGTTCAAAGGCAGCGTGGGAACGAGTTTCAAGGCTCCGTCGCTCGACCAGCTCTTCCATGACTACACTGCGTTCGGTTTCTTCGCCAATCCCGACCTCAAACCGGAAGAAAGCTTCGGGTATGACATCGGTTTCGAGCAAGCCCTTGCCGGAGCGCATGTTCGGGTTGGCGCGACCTACTTCCACAACGACATCGACAATCTCATCACCATCGATAATGCGGGAACGTCCTACGTGAACGTCGCGAAGGCCACCACATCCGGCGTCGAGAGCTTTGTGGCGTACCAGCCGTTCGATCGGCTCTCCTGGCGCGCCGACTATACCTACACCAAGGCTGAAGATGCCACGCTCGGGACCGAACTCCTGCGCCGGCCCAAGCACAAAGCCAGTGTGGACGCCCATTGGCAGGTGACGGACACGGCCACGCTGTCGGCGGCCGTGCTCTACGTGGGCTCGCATATCGACCGCACCCGAGATTTCACGGTGCCGCGCTTCAAGGCCGACGGGTACGCGCTCGTGAACCTTGCCGGGTCGTACGCACTGAACCGCGCGCTGACGGCATTCGCGCGAATCGAGAATTTGTTCAATCGGGAGTACGAGGATCCATTCGGTTTTCAGCGCCCGGGGTTCGGCGCATTCGCCGGACTGCAAGCCGTATTCGGCAAGACCCAATAACTCGACTCTCAATCAGGAGGAAGGTCATGCACTCGATCAATAGGTGGATGGGTTGGCGTCGCCAACTCTGGTTGGTCCTGTTGGTGGGCGCCAGTGTGGCGTTCAGTTTCAGCTTTGCCTGCGCCGCGCCATTGGTGGCGTTCAGCGTGGCCGCAGCCCTCACGCTCCCGTCACGGAATGCCCTGAGTCTGATCTGCGGGGTTTGGTTCGCCGATCAAGTCGTCGGATACACGGTCATCGACTATCCCTGGACAGCGAACAGCCTGGCATGGGGCGCTCTCTTGGGCGTTTCGGCCGTGCTCGGGACCTTGGCCGCCCAGTGGACTGTACGGAGTTCTGGTGGCCAGTCCAAAGCCGTCAAGGCGTTCGCCGCCTTCCTGGTCGCGTTCACCGTGTACGAAGGGATACTCTTCGTGCCTGCGTTCGCGGGGCTCGGTGGCATGGGGGGCTTCACGCCAGCCGTCATCGGACGGATCTTCGCGATCAACGCGGGCGCCCTGGGAGGACTCCTCGTCATCAACTGTCTGGGGAAGGCTGTTGGTCTGGCCGTGCAATACCCCATGCCGCTCTCCGGGACGCGACGGCCTGCGTAGCCCAACAAGATTGATTGCGGGCAGGACACTCGAATACTGAAGAAGGCGATGCGTGAGTTGACGTCCAATATGTTTCCGCCGCTCTGGAGGCGGGGAGTGTACGAGGCGATTTATCGCCGTCGCGACGTGCGACGGTTTCTGACCAGACCGGTCTCGGACAAGTTGATCCACCGGATTCTGCGTGCCGCGCACCAAGCAGGATCAATGGGGATGATGCAGCCATGGAACTTCATGATTATCAGAGACTTGGAGATCAAACATCGAGCCAAACAAGAGTTCCTGCGCGCGAACGAAGAGGCGGCTCTGGTGTCCGAGGATGAGCCGCAACGCCTGTATCAGAGCCTCACGTCGGAAGCCATCGAGCAAGCGCCCATCAACCTGGCTGTGACGTGTGATCGATCGCGGCGCCCGCACGTTCCCGGTCGTCCCACCCTCCTCGACCCCGACCTGTTTGTGACGTGTTGTGCGATGCAAAATCTCTGGCTGGCCGCGCGGGCAGAAGGCGTGGGCGTGGGGTGGGTCAACCTCATCGCCCCGTCCGCAATGGCAGGCATCCTCGGGCTCCCCGCGGGCATTATCTTGGTGGGATATCTCTGCATGGGGTACGTGGCGCGGTTTACCGATGCCTCAACGCTAGAGACCGCCGGCGGCGAAAGCCGGCGGTCATTGGAATCCGTCCTGTTCTATGACCGTTGGGGCAACCGGGCTTCAGAGACTCACCCAGACGAGCGCCCCACCGATAATGCGCCATCACGCCGCACCAGCCGCTCTCTTCCCCGTGGGTCACGGGAGCCGTGACATGAACGCTTGACCCCGTCAGAAACAATCCGCTACGATCAGCCCAACATCGAAATGAGTGGCCCCGAGGTGGGTCCAAAAACCTCTTGGCGTTCTGGCGGATACAGTTATTGATTTCATGAGGGCTTTTTAGATAACCCCGCAAGGGCCAAAAACAAATAATTGTGGGGCTGAACCGATGAGAGCTCTCGCAGGCCAGTAAAGGAACAGAGGACCGACTACAGCAGCATACTACCAGCCGACAGCGTCTCGTCCATCCAGATGTGACGAGTGTGACTACCGGGGCATTGCCGATGGGCCTTCGCCTCAAGAGGCAGATGAATCCTTCAAACAACCCGTGACCGCGCCACATTTCAAAAACAGTTGTATGTGGACCCACTCCTGATGAAAGACAAAAGCTAAATATTCCAGTGCATGGCCTGGCCCACTCCTCAGAAGGGTTTTTGAAACAGCAGAATCGTGGTGTGCGCATTCCATCAGAAAAGCGACCCCCCCGACTTATACGAGTCGATATCAGAACGCAGGATAGACGCCGCAGTGTGCTGCCCAACACCGGGGATGAGCAGCGAACGGCGCCCCCCTGCCAGGGCGCCGTTCGTCTGTGCTCCATCCTTTTGTTCGGCGGCTCTACTTTCCTGTGGACCGTTTGCTCGGGTCGTCTGCGGGATTTACGTACGTCAGTGTAAACGGACCCGGGCCCTCAACCTGAACTATCGTCGCCGTCGTCGCCATCGCGAAATGCCGCATGTCAGCAGGCAGGAACGCGTAACCCCCAGCCGGTAGATCCTTCATCGTCGCCTTGTCGAACTTTTCGCCCATGCCCAGCGCGAACGTACCCGAAAGAACCGTGACGTGTTCGTCCGTCGGGTGCCAGTGCGGCGCAATCTTGTAACCTGCAGGCATCCTGAGGCGCACCACGAAGATGCCCGTCTTGCCCGGATCTCCAGACACAACCGTGAAAGAAGGGCCCTTCTCAAAGACGGGCGGTGGTTCGCCCCACTTCAATTCAGCCGCGGTCACCAGGACGTGTGGCGGCGCCTTGGCTTCTTGGGCCAGAGCAGCTCCAAACATGGATACGAGGGCAACAGCACCACAGATAAGGATCCTTTGCATCTGACACCTCCTTAATATTTAGACGGCACCTTACCGTCTTTAATTACGACAAACTACTAATATCCTGTCCCTCCACCAGAGTTAACCACTTCTTGAGGTCCCATCCATGATGTTGCCTTATAAGACGACAGATGGGGGTTTTCGCCGCAGAAAGTATCTTCCTAGGTGTCGCTTTCCGTCCGCAAAGACGACATCTCGCCTACGGGCTATTCCAAATCTCCCGCCGCCAAGGGAGAGACTACGCGACTCGGGCGATCTCGATTCCCTCGTATTCGGGGAACATGATGATTGCCGGGTGAATGCCGAATGCGCCGGCCAGCTGCTCGGCGCGTCGCTTACCGATATCGAGTCGGTCGTGTTCAAGCTGACTGAGATTGCTGGCGCTGATGCCGCAGCGGCTGGAGAGTTCTTTCTGGGTCCACCCCTTGAGCTCACGCAACATCCGAATGACCTCGCCGGTGGTCATCTTGGCGCGCGGCTTCGCGGGAACAAAGGCTGAGGCCTGATGTTTTTTCATGAGGTGCGCCTCCTAATACTGATGTGGGTTGATGTCAAGCACGTAGACAAGAAGCTCGCGGTCGTCCACACGATAGATCACGCGATATTGAAGGCTAAGGCGTGACGACCGCTGGCCCGTACGTTCGCCCTTGAGTTTCTCATCATGAAAACCCGGAAATGTTTTCAATACGTCCGGGCCATGCCGGAATACCAAGTTTTTCCAGAGGTCATATGTCTTCAACACCGGTGCGGGTAGCTTCCGGCAGCGTTTGTCAAGCTGACGGTGCTCACGGACGCGCCACATGGAGAACAATCATAACTTCTCAAAAATAAGAAGTCAATCGTGCCGAAGGGCCAATCCCTCGCGGACCGTGGACAACTATTGGAGACAGATCTATTTTCTGAAGTAGGCGCTCCTTGTTTGAGATGGAAAACAGGATATCCTCTTCCCGTATCCGCCTCAGATGTCATGCGGCGCATGCGCTGTGAGTGCGGTGAGCAACCGTGAGTGCGCACCAGCGGGGACTATGTTTGAGCGTTTGAGCGAGTCGTTTCACGCGGCCTGGCGGCCGGTGTTGTATTGGCAACTCACGCTGGCGTCATTCGGTTTTGCCTGGATCATGTACCTCCTCAAGACCGCGGATGATGGCTGGGTGCGAATCATCGATGATGCGAACCTGGTGTTTCACGAAGCAGGGCACCCGATCTTCGGCCTCCTGGGACCGACCTTGGGATTGTACGGCGGCACGTTGGGCCAGCTCGCGATTCCGGCCGGGATCGCGGCGGCGTTCTGGGCGAGACGCGAAGCGGTGGGCTGCGCGGTGATGGGGTTCTGGTACTTCGAGAACTTCTTGAACATTGCGCGCTACATGGCCGACGCCCGCGCCCAGGTGTTGCCCTTGGTGGGAGGCGGGGAGCACGATTGGACCGCCATCTTCAGCCGCTGGGGCGTGTTGTCGTCCGACACCACCATTGCTGCGGTCGTGGCGGGCGTCGGTTGGCTGGGAATGATCGGCGTGTGGGGCTGGTTGGCGTGGCGGTGGAGGGCTTCGCGCCGGGTGACGGGGGCAAATATCTAGGGCTGGTCGGCGATCTTCCAAGGCGATTCAGCCAACCAACGGGGTACCGACTCGGGCGGCAGGGGATGGCTGATATAGAATCCCTGTGCGGCGTCACAGCCGAGCGCGGCAAGCTGGTGCCACACCGCTTCTTCTTCCACGCCTTCCGCCACGACCCTCAGACCGAAACTATGCCCCAGTTCGATCATCGCGCGCACCATGGCCACCCCGGAACCTGTCGGGCCGCACTCACGAGTGAATGACGGGTCAATCTTGATCTCATCCATCGGGAAATCCTTCAAATCACTGAGGGACGACTGACCGGTCCCGAAGTCGTCGAGGGAGATCTGGATGCCCATCTCACGTAAGGAACCGAGGGCCCTTTTCGCGCGATCTGGATCAGCCACAATCGCGCTTTCTGTGATTTCGAGAATCAATTTGGTGATTGTAAAGCATCTGGCACCAGAATTAGACTGGTGCCGTGCGCGTCCAGGCCTTTGAAACACTGATCAGGAGCGAGTCTGCGGCCCTGCGGGTGCTGCGGCGGAAGCGCTA
>JACXTT010003744.1_pt1 | contig 23148 bp, 21 predicted proteins | sample 9270951 | NCBI WGS metagenome assembly JACXTT01 (sample SAMN15532306, study PRJNA645909) | rock metagenome | isolation source: weathered quartz diorite | place: Puerto Rico | collected 2017-06-21
GCCGTTATTGACGCGCATGCAAGTGCGGGCAATGCGAGGCTGCGGGGGGTAATGACCGGGCTGGTCCAGCATCTCCACGCGTTTGCGCGGGAAGCCGAATTGACCGAGGACGAGTGGTTCCGAGGCATCCGGTTCCTGACCGATGTCGGGCACATCACCAGTGAAAAGAGGCAGGAGTTCATTCTGCTGTCGGACACCCTTGGCCTTTCGATGCTGGTGACCGCGCTCAACAACAAGAAGCCCGGCGGTTGCACGGAATCCACCGTGTTCGGCCCCTTCCATGTCGAAAATTCTCCCCGGGTCAAGCTAGGTGGCGATGTGGCCAATGGGGCGGAGGGCGAACCCTGCTTTGTACGCGGAACGGTGTCCGGATTGGGCGGCCGTCCGGTTCCGCACGCCGAGCTGCAGGTGTGGCAGGCCGACGAGGCGGGTTACTACGACGTGCAGTACGGCGACGACGAGCCGCACCGGGCGCGTGCCACCCTGATCGCCGATGCCGCGGGCAGCTTTCACTTCAGGACCATCCGCGCTGAGGCCTATCCGATTCCGCACGATGGCCCGGTCGGCAAGATGCTCGAAGCGCTGGGCCGCCATCCATGGCGCCCGGCCCATCTGCATTTCATGGTCACCGCCCCCGGCTACGAGCGGTTGATCACCCACGTGTTCCGCAACGGCGACCGCTACCTGGACTCGGACGCGGTCTTTGGCGTGCGTTCCTCGCTCATCGCCGACTGGGTCGAGCACCCGCCGGGCATGGCGCCCGACGGGACGCACAGCGAAGTGCCGTTCTACACCTTGGATTTCCGCTTCGTGCTGAACCCGGTCGACACCTGAGCATCGCCCCGGGGCCCGGTCTCGAGCGCCACGGCGCGAAACCACCCGGACATCCAACCATCGACCTCGTGCGGGCCAACGGGGTGCGCAATAACCAAAGATGAAATGAACGGAGACACGATGACAACCCCCGCTCCACCCGTGCTGGAACTGCGAGGCATCAGCAAGAGCTTCGCTGGTGTCCAGGCGCTCGACGACGTTTCGTTCGAGCTCTACTCCGGCGAGGTGCACATGCTCCTCGGCGAGAACGGCGCAGGCAAGTCCACCCTCATGAAGGTTCTGTGCGGAGCGCACAAGGCCGACGCCGGTGAGTTCTTCCATCAAGGGCGACCCGTCGCGATCTCCGGATCGAGCGACGCGCAGCGGCTGGGCATTGCGGCGATCTTTCAGGAGTTCACGCTGGTTCCCTATCTCAGCGTGACGCAGAACATCTTCCTCGGCCGTGAGCCGAGGGGGCGCTTCCCAGGCTCCATCGATCATGCGCGCATGCGCCGGCAGGCGAGCTCCATCATGGCGCAGCTCGGCATGACGCTCGATCCCGACACCGTGGTGGCGAACCTCGGCGTGGCGCAGCAGCAGATGGTGGAGATCGCCAAGGCGTTGTCTCAGGACGCGCGCATCCTGGTTCTTGACGAGCCCACGGCGGCGCTCTCGGACAAGGAGACCGAGAAGCTGTTTCGCATGATCGACACGCTCAAGAAGCAGGGCGTGGCGATGGTTTACATCAGCCACCGGATGGCCGAGGTCTTCTCGATGGGGGACCGCATCACCGTCCTGCGGGACGGCAGGAAGGTCGGCTTCCGCATGCCCGGCGAAACGCAGCCCGACGAGCTGGTGAGCCTGATGGTCGGCCGGAAGGTCGACATGTCCTACTCACGGGAATACTGCCGCACGCCGGGCGAGCGCGCGCTGCGCATGCAGGGCGTCACGGCCCGCAGCGGCATCCGCGACATCGATCTGGAGGTGCGGGCGGGCGAGATCGTCGGGCTGGCCGGCCTGGTGGGCTCCGGCCGGACAGAGGTCGCACGTGCGGCTTTCGGCGCCGATCCGATCGAGTCCGGCCGTATCGAGATTTTCGGCCAGCGCCAGGCCGGCGGCCCCACGCGAGCGCGCCGGCTGGGCGCGGCACTCATTCCGGAGAGCCGCAAGACAGAAGGCCTCGCACTCATCCGCTCGGTCGGTGAGAACCTGATGCTGGCGAGCCTGCCGCGCCTGTTTCCGGGCGGATGGTTCTCGCCCCGAGAGGCGGCACGACAGGCGCGCGAGCTGATTGCTCGTCTTCGCATCGCAACCCCGGGACCGGATCAGCGCGTTCAGGTGCTGTCGGGCGGCAACCAGCAAAAGGTCGTGATCGGCAAGTGGCTGAGCGCCGAATCGCGGCTCTTCATCTTCGATGAGCCGACCCGCGGCATCGACGTCGGCGCCAAGTCCGAGATCTTCGCGCTGATCGATTCGCTGGTGAAGAAAGGCGCAGCGGTGCTGATGATTTCCTCGGAGCTCGCGGAGATCGTCAATGTCTGCGATCGCACCTACGTCATGCGCGAGGGCCGGGTCGCCGGTCATCTGGTCCGCGGCCAAATGAGCGAGCAAGCCATCCTGACCCTGGGGATGCACCATGCATGAACTGACTGTCCAAGCCGATGCCGCTGGCCACGGCATGCGCGAACTGATGCGTCGCCTGCGACGCAGCGGCAGCGCCGGCGGTGCGCTCATCACGCTCGCTGTCCTGTGCGCGGCGTTCTCGCTGCTCACCGACAGCTTTCTCGAGGGAGCGAACCTGCGCAACGTGGCCGTGCAGTCGACCATCCTGCTGCTCATCGCCCTGCCGATGACGCTGATCATCATGACGGAAGGGCTGGATCTTTCCATGGGTGCCGTGCTCACGCTGGCGAACGTGGTGCTTGCGGTGGTGGCCGTCAAGACGGGCGGTGTCGCGGGGGCGTTGCTCGCGGCCCTTGGCGTCGGCGCGCTCTTTGGACTGATGAACGGCACCCTGGTCGCCCGCTTGGGCATCCCGCCCTTCGTCGCCACGCTGGGCACGCTCGGCGTGGCACAGGGACTCGCCCTCGTGGCAACGGACGGCCAGAGCGTCGTCGGCATTCCCGAGGCCGTGCAGGTGTTCTACAGCGGTGCACTGCTGGGCGTGCCGTCCCCGCTGTGGATTGCCGTCGCCGCCTACCTGGTGTTCCACATCGCGCTCTACCACACGCGTTTCGGCGCCTATGTCTTCGCGCTCGGTGGCAACCGGGAAGCCTTGGGACTGGCCGGCGTGCGTGCGCGCCTCTACCTGGTCGCGGTGTACGTCATCGGCGGGCTGATGGCGGGGCTGGCTGCGCTGCTCCTGACGGCGCGTATCAGCTCGGGGCATCCCACGGCGGCGCTCGGCATGGAGTTCGATGCGATCGCCGCCGTCGCGGTCGGTGGAACGTCGTTCGAGAAAGGCAAGGGCTGGCTGCTGGGCACCGTGATCGGTGTCCTGACCGTCGGCGTGCTGCGAAACGGGCTGAATCTGATGGGCGTCACTTCAGCCGTCCAGGTCTCCGCCATCGGGTTTCTGGTCATCTTTGCGCTGATGCTCGATGCGCTTCGTGGGAGGAACGGATGAGCACCGTTATGAAACAACCTCGGTCTCTTGGTGCCGTGGCTGCAGCAGGTGCCTTGGCCGGCCCCTGGAGTTCACTCCCGGATCCGGTGCGAAGCGTGGTCTTCCGATTGCTGGCGCTGGGCCTGCTGTGCCTCGTGCTGAGCCTCGCGAGCGATGCCTTTCTGACCACGGCCAACATCGTGAACGTATTGCGACAGGCGGCACTGCTGTTCCTGCTGGCATCCGGCGTGACGCTGGTCATTCTCACGGCGGGCCTGGACCTTTCCGTGGGAGCGAACGTCGCGATGAGCGCTTGCCTGGCAGCGACCTTGATGAAGTCCACCGGATCGATCGCGCTCGCGGTGTTCGCCGGCCTCGGCTGCGGTCTGCTGATCGGCGTCGCCAACGGCCTCCTGATCACGCTGGTCCGGATCCCTCCGTTCATCGCGACCTACGGAATGCTCTGGATCCTTCACGGCATCGCCTACTGGTTCATGAAGGGCGAAACGATCCACGGCTTCCCGGCTGCGTTCCGGGCCGTGGGCAGTGGTCACTGGCTGGGCATTCCGATTCCGGTGTTCTTGATGGTGGCATTCCTGCTGGTCGGGGTTGTCTTCGCGCAGCGAACCCGATGGGGCCAGGAGATCTATGCGGTGGGCGCCAATCCCGAAGCCGCGCGACTCTCCGGCGTACCTGTCCTGCGTCGCCTCGTGCTGGTGTACGCCGTCAGCGGCGCGATGGCCGGACTGGCCAGCCTGATTTTCCTGGCGCGGCTGAACTCGGCGGAAGGCGACATCGGGGAGTCGCTGACGCTGCCCGCGATCGCCGCCGTGCTGATCGGCGGCACCTCTCTCTTCGGTGGCGTCGGGTCGGTGTTCGGAACGCTGATCGGCGCGCTCATCCTGACCCTCGTGCTCAACGGCATGAACCTGCTCGCGATCAGCGCCAACTGGCAACCCGTGGTGACGGGCGTGATCGTGGTCACGGCGGTGTTTCTGGACAACCTCACTCGAAAAGGAGACAGACGATGAAGGCGAACATGAAGATGGCTGTCCGCTGGACGGCGGTGACGATGGCGGCCTGCTGGACGCTGCCCAGCCTTGCGCAGAGCGGCGAGCGCATCGCGGTGTTCACGAAGAACCAGACCAATCCGTTCTTCCAGGCGGTGCGGTTGGGGGCCGATTCCGCCGCGAAGCAGTTGAACGCCAAGGTCACTCACTATGTGCCGACCAAGCCGGACAGCATTCCGGAGCAGATGAGCCAGGTGGAAGACGTGATCGTCAAGAAGCCCGATGCCATCGTCTTCACGCCGGTCGACTACAAGGCCATGGTGCCGGCCGTTGCCAAGATCAACGGCGCAAAGATTCCGGCGGTGAACGTCACCGATCGAAGCGACAGCGGCAGTTTCGTTGCCTTCGTGGGAGCCAGCGACTACAAGCTGGGGCTGGAAACCGGCAGGCACCTCATCAAGGCCATGGGCGGCAAGGGCAACCTGGTGGTTCTCGAAGGCGTCAAGGGGGCGCTCACGAGCATCGACCGCGTGCGGGGCCTGAACGATGCAGTTAAGGAGGCGCCCGGCATCAAGCTGCTCGCTTCGCAACCGGGCAACTACCAGCGCCTGCAGGCCCTGCAGGTGATGGAGAACCTGATGCAGTCTCATCCGAAGATCGACGGCGTCTTTGCCGCCAACGACGCGATGGCCGCGGGCGCCATCGAAGCGCTCGATGGCGCCAATCGCAAGGCCCTGGTGGTCGGCATCAACGGCACCAAGGAAGCGATCGACGCGATCAAGGCCGGAAAGATGCTCGCCACCGGCGACTACAACGGCTTCATGCAGGGATGCATGGCCGTCATGACCGCGGTGCGCGACTTGCGCAAGCTGCCGGTGCAGAAGGAAATCGTCTTTCCCGCGACGGTGATCGACAAGACCAACTACCAGCAATGGGAAACGCCAGTCGAGTCGCGCACCTGCCCCAAGTGGGAAGACGCCGTCAAGACCTGATCCAGATTCATACCAGGAGAACCTCGTGCTATTTGCATTCCACCTCATCGATCGCGCCGACGCCGGCGATTTGCGCCAACGGGTGCGCCCCGAGCACAAGGCCTACCTTGCCGGCGTGGCCGATCGCATCGCCTTCGCCGGGCCCCTGATCGAAGACGACGGTCAGACGATGATCGGCAGCCTGCTGGCCATCGACTTCGAAGACCGCGCAGCGGCCATGGAATGGGCAGCGCAGGAGCCCTTCACCAAGGCGGGCCTCTACCAGAGCGTTTCGATACTGCCCTTCACCAACCTCTGGCCGCAGAAGGCCGGGTTCCCGCCAGTCTGAGCCGATGCCGTTCAAGCACATCGTCATGTGGAACCTGCGCGGTGAGTCGCCGCAGGAGAAGGCCCAGGCCATCGAGTTCCTGCGCAGCAGATTCGAAGGCCTGCGCGACCAGATTCCGGGCCTTCTGCATCTGGAGGTCGGCGTTGACTCGAGCCGCGTGGGCTACGCATGCGATGTAGTCCTCTACAGCGTCTTCGACAGCTTGGAGGCCCTCTCTTCTTATGCCACCCATCCCGCGCACTTGCGCGTGCGCGATGAGCTGGGCGATCTGCGTGTCAGCCGCCACCAAGTGGACTACGCCGTCGGAGAGACTGCTTGATGGACTGCGACTTTCTCATCGTCGGCGGCGGCACCGCGGGTGCCGTCCTCGCGTCCCGCCTCTCGGAGGATCCGGCGCGCCGCGTCCTGCTGCTGGAGGCGGGTGACGATATCCAGCCCGGCCGCGAACCCGCGGACATCCGGGATCCGTTCCCTGTAGCGACCCTCAATCCCGGCTACTTCTGGGAGGGCCTGACAGCGACGGCCCGGGATGGCGGCACGCCTGCACGCTATCCGCAGGCGCGAGTGATGGGCGGAGGCTCCAGCATCAACGGCTTGTTCGCGCTGCGGGGCGTTCCTTCCGACTACGCCCGCTGGGCGCAAGCCGGGGCGAAGGGTTTCTCATGGGATACCGTGTTGCCGTACTTCCGCAAGGTCGAGGACGACCGTGACCGGGGTGATGGCGGCGGAAATCCGCACGCGATCGCCCGCACGCCGAAGGCCCAATGGCCCGCTTTTGTCCGCGCAATGGAACAGGCCGCGCAGAGCGCTGGGCTGCCGTTCGTGTCCGACATCAACGAGTACCCGGGTGACGGTTTCTTCGCGATGCCCAATGCCATCGACGCCGAAGCGCGCGTCACCACACCAGGCAGTTATCTGACGGCGGCCGTGCGTGCGCGACCCAATCTCGAGATCGTGCCCAACACCCAGGTCACCAGGCTGCGCATGGTCGGCAGGAAGGTCGCCGGCGTGGATGCCATTCGCGGCGGCGCTGCCGTTCAGTTCGAGGCACGCCATGTCATCGTCTCTGCAGGCGGCATTCATTCGCCCGCGCTGCTGTTGCGTTCCGGCATTGGCGCTGCCGCTGATCTTGCCGCACTGGGCATCCAGACGGCGCTGGATCGCCCCGGCGTGGGCCGCAATCTGCAGAACCATCCCTACATGTTCTTTGCCGTGACGCTGCCGCGCGGCAAGCGCGTGGCAGCCAGCCTGCGGCGCTTCGCCGTTGCCGGTGTGCGTGCTTCGTCCCGCTGGCCCGGCTCGCCGGAGGGCGATCTGTTCACCTTCGTGCTCGGGCGTGTGAGCGGTGAATCCTTCGGGCCGGATTTTTCGCTGGTGGGCAGCGCGCTGTATGCGCCCAAGTCACGTGGCTGCGTTCGCCTCAAGAGCGCCGACCCGCTGGTTCACCCGGACGTCAACTTCCGCTTCCTGTCCGATCCCAGCGATCCGCTGCGCATGGTCCGGGCTGGACGACTGACTGAGCGTCTGCTGCGCGATCCGGGTGTCGCGGCTGAGTACCACGAAGCTTTTCTGCTTCCCGGTGCACTGGCGATCAGCCAGTTCAACCGCCCGGGGTTGGCCGGCAAGATGCTGTCTCTGGCGGCCGAAGTGGCGGCCAATTCGCCAAGCCTCGTGCGCCGCACGATCTTCGGTCGTGCTTTCAAGAGCGGAGCTCCGGTCGTGCACAGCGGCGGTGGTCGCGCCATTTCCAACGAAGAAATCCTGTCGTCCATTTCTCCAATGGGTCATCCGGTTGGCACATGCGCGATGGGCGAGGAGGGGGACCCACTCGCCGTCGTGGACAGCGCCTTTCGTGTCCATGGCGCACAGAACCTGTTCGTGGCCGATGCCTCCGTGATGCCGTCGATCACCAGCGCCAACACCAACCTTCCCACGCTGATGCTGGCCGAAATGGCGGCGCAACGCATCGGCACATCAGTACATCACTAAGGACTCATCATGTTCAACTACTTCAAGGTCTATTCTTGGAATCTCGCCTTGTCGATGGCGCTCGACGCAGGCGCCAACATGGACGAGATCGACCGCGCCTGCTGCGCCCTGCGCGACGTGGAAGACGATTCGGCCTACGCCAACGACTACTTCCAGGCTTGGGCGGGTGCCGGCGCCAAGCTGGCCCAGGCTGCGGCCGAGGACGAGAAGGCAGGGCACCTGCTGTCGGCCGGCGAAAAGTACCGGCGTGCCTGCGTCATGTACATCACGGCCGAGCGCATCCCGGCGCACGACCATCCGCCGCGGCTTGCTGCCTATGACGAACTGCTGTGGACCTTCTGCAAGTTCGTCGAGTGCTCCGGAGCGAAATGCGAGAAGGTCTCCGTGCCCTTCGGCGACTCTTTCCTGCCCGCACTGATGGTGTCGGTCGGCAACGCCGATGACCCTGCGCCCTGCATCGTCCATTTCAACGGGCTCGACGGGGTCAAGGAGTATTTGTACCTGTGCGGCCTGCCCGCCATGCTGTCGCAGCGCGGCGTGTCGATTCTTCTGGTGGACAACCCCGGTGTGGGCGAGGCTCTGCGCAAGAATGGCCTTCACAACGCACCGGAAGCCGAGGTTCCCGCTGGCGCGTGCGTCGACTACCTGGAAACGCGGGCCGACGTCGACACGAAACGCATCGGGATGATGGCCCTGAGCCTCGGCGGCTATCACGCGCCTCGAGCGACCGCCTTCGAGCCTCGCTTCGCCTGCTGCGTCGCCTGGGGCGCGAACCACGATTGGCCCACGCGCTTCCGCAAGCGCATGGCGGGCACGCTGCAAGCCCAAAACTCCGTGCCTCACTACATGGCACACAACATGTGGGTGCTGGGAAAGAACAGCATCGAGGAGTGCGCCGAAGTCATCGACCGCTTCTGCCTCGACGGTGTCGTGGAGCGTATCCGCGTGCCTATCTACATCACCCATGGCAAGGACGACCGCCAGATATCCGTTTCGGAAGCCCACCGTACCTACGAAGGCTGCGTGAACTCGCCGCGCCGGGAACTGCGCATCTTCACGGCCGAAGAGGGTGGGGAACAGCACTGCAGCATCGGGAACATGAGCCTGGCAACGAACGCCATGGCCGACTGGATCGCCGATGTCCTGAAGAAAGTTTGATCACAGCAAGAAAAGGAGACATCGATGTCCAGAAGAACCTTCATTTCCTCGCTCACCGGCGCGGCGTTGGCAACGGCGCTTATCCCGGGAGCCGCTTTCGCCCAAGCGGACCTGATCCGCATCGTGGTGCCGATCGGCGCCGGCAATCCTTTCGACACCGGTGCGCGTGCATTGGCCGACGGCCTGGCTAAGGTCACCGGCAAGACCGTGATCGTCGACAACAAGCCCGGCGCGGGTGGTCGCATCGGGACGGCGGAAGTCGCGCGTGCCAAGCCCGATGGCCTGACGCTGCTCTACACCACGGCGGGTCATGCCACCAACGCGGGGCTGTACGCCAATCTGACGTACGACCCCGTCAAGGACTTCACGCCCATCACCACGGTGAGCAAGTCGTCGGGCTTCGTGCTGCTGGTGCAGAAGGACTCGCCGTTCAAGACCATCCAGGACCTGATCGCGGCAGCGAAGACCAAGCCGGACACCATTTCCTACGGCTCCTTCGGCAATGGCAACACCACCCACATCGTGGCCGCGATGTTCGCGCGCTCCGCCGGCATCAAGCTGATCCATGTGCCGTACAAGTCTCCGCTGACGGACTTTCTGGGTGGCCACGTGAACATGGTTTTCATGGGAACGTCGACAGCCATCCCGTTGCTCGAGGATGGCCGAGTGCGCGCACTGGCGGTGTCGGCGCAGGAGCCGGATCCGGACCTGCCCGGCGTGCCAACGTTCAAGCAACTGGGCTACAAGGACGTGGACGTGCCCGCCTGGTCCGGCCTGCTGGCGCCGCGCGGCATGCCCGACGACAAGGTCCAGGCGCTGTACAAGCAGATCGGTGAAGCGGTCAAGCAGCAGGCTTATCAGGACAACCTGAAGATGACCCGCGGCAAGGTCGTGATGCTCAAGCCGCAGGATTTCAAGAAGCAACTCGAGGCGGAAGTCTCGCGCTTCAAGAAGGAATTGCCCGAACTGGGTATCAAGGGCGACTGACGATGAAAGTACATCTGATCGGCGCAGGCAAGATGGGCCTGCCCATGGGCAAGCACCTCGTCGCGGCCAGCCATGTAGTCACGGTCGAGGATCTGAGCAGCGAGCGGATCGAGGCCGCTGCAACGCTGGGCATGGTTGCCGCACCCGGCCCGGCCGGCATTGCAGAGGCAGAGATCGTGCTGTCCTCTCTGCCGAACGACGATGCGCTCCTGCACGTCGCCCAGGAGGTGGCCCGACATGCGAACCCGGGGACGATCTACATCGATACCAGCACGGTTTCGCCAGCCGCATCTGCGCAGGCGGCCAAGGTGCTGGAGGAACGGCAGGTCGTCTACCTGCGCTCGACCGTCTCCGGAAACAACAACATGGCCGATGCTGCGCAGCTGACGCTGCTGGTTTCAGGCCCGAAGGCTGCCTACGAACGCATGCTGCCGTTGTTCAAGCTCTTCGGTCCCAACCAGTACTGGCTCGGCGAAGGCGAGCAGTCCCGCCTCATGAAGCTGGTGGTCAACCTGATGATCGCGCAGACCAGCGCCATGCTGGCCGAATCGCTGACCCTGGGCGAAAAAGGCGGCTTGCGTTGGGAAGACATGTGGGACGTGCTCACGCACAGCGCCGTCGCGTCGCCCATCGTCAAGGCCAAGTCCGAGCAGCTCCTGCGGCGCGACTACACGCCCACCTTCACCGTCCTGCAGATGAGCAAGGACTTGGGTCTGATCCTCGACGAAGCCCAACGCCTGAAGGTGGCGCTTCCGCAGACGGCCATGACCCAGCAGGCACTGCATGCGGCGGCGGCCAATGGCGATGCGGATGCGGACTACGCAGCGGTCATCCGCTGTGCCGAGCGGGCGGCGGGCCTGACAGGCTGACGACACCGCCCCGAACTGGCCACGCCAGCCGCCAAACATTCGTTGACACCGAGTCGTCGAAGCCGCCGAAGGCGCTTCGACGGGCCGAGCGCGGATGAAGCAAACAAGAACAACCCATTGGAGACAAAGATGAGTACCCAACGCGAAGTCGAATTCCTCAGCCAGGGCGTCAAGGTTCGTGGCGACCTGGTGCTACCCGACGGGCCTGGCCCCTTTCCGCTGCTTGTCATGGGCGGGGGCTGGTGCTATGTGAAAGAAATCGTGATGCCCCACTACGCCAAAGCGATCGTGGGCAAAGGCGTCGCGGTGCTGATGTTCGACTATCGCTGCATGGGAGCCAGCGAAGGCCTGCCGCGCCAGCACATCGACCCGGCGGCACAGATCGAGGACTACAAGAGTGCGATCACTTTTGGCGAGACGCTGCCCGAGATCGATGCCAACCGCATCGGGGTGTGGGGCATCTCGTACGCGGGAGGGCACGTTTTGGTGGTCGGGGCGACCGACCCGCGCGTGAAGTGCGTGATCTCCAATATCCCTGTAGTCGATGGCTACGAGAACATGCGGCGCGTGCATGGTTCGCAGCGTTTCCACGAGCTCACCGAACTGATGCTGGCCGACCGCCGCGAGCGAACAAAAGCCGGATTGCCCGGCGGCCGTATGCCCATGTCCTCGCTCACTCCCTTCACGGAGCTGAGTACCTGGCCCTTCCCTTCGATCCATACGATCTTCCACGACATCAAGGAGCGTGAAGCGCCACGCCACGAGCACTGGAGCACCATCGAATCGACCGAGCTGCTGCTGTCCTACGACGTCGCACCCTTCGCCAGGAGGCTGTACGACACCCCGACGCTGATGATCGTGGCCGAGAGCGACGAGATCACGCTGTGGGATCTGGAGATCGGCGTGTTCAACAGCATTCCCAGCGTTCGCAAGCAACTGGCGGTGCTACCCAAGGTGTCGCACATGAGCCTGTATTCCAAGCAGAACGACCTGGCGATTGCCGGCGGGCTGGCGGCGGAATTCGCGGCCATGCAGCTCGGTGCAGTTGCGGCATGACAGCGGCAGTTCTTCCCCGGGGTGTCGTTGCGGAGGACAGCCCTGCCGAGCAGGCGCTTTTCTCCAAGATCAACTGGCACATCCTGCCGCTGCTGGTGGCGGTGTACTGCTTTGCCTTCATCGACAGGGTGAATATCGGCTTCGCACAGCTTCAGATGAAAGGCGAGCTGAACTTCAGCGACCAGGTGTTCGCTCTGGGCGCTGGCCTGTTCTTCGTCGGCTACATCCTGTTCGAGGTGCCCAGCAACATGTTGCTGGAGAAGATCGGGACCAGAAAGACGCTGCTGCGCATCATGGTGCTGTGGGGTCTCTGCGCCACGGCCATGGCCTGGGTCAAGGAGCCCTGGCAGTTCTATACCTTGCGCTTCTTGCTTGGCGCTTTCGAGGCCGGCTGTTTCCCCGGCGTGGTGCTGTACTTCACCTCTTGGTATCCACCGGCGCGTCGGGGTCGAGCCATCGCGGTGTTCATGACCTCCACAGTCATCTCCGGCATCCTGATCGGTCCGATCAATGGCGCTCTCATGAAATTCGGCCATGGCTTCATGGGGTATCAGGGGTGGCAGTGGATGTTCATCGCCAATGGCCTGCCTTGCCTGCTGATCGGCTTTCTCTGCTACACCTGCCTGAGCGACAGCCCGGCGCAGGCCAAATGGCTCAGCGCCGGCGAAAAGAAAATGCTGGCCGAGCGACTGGCCAGGGATGGGGTCGTGGCGGGCAAGACCAGCCACGACAAGGGGGCCATGCGGGCATTGCTGCGCAATCCCATGCTCTACGTGTTCTCGCTCGTCAATTTCCTGTTCCTCGGTGCGGTCTACGTGCTGGTGTTCTGGACGCCGACGCTGATCCACAGCTGGGGGGTGAAAGATGTGTTCCACATCGGCTTGCTGGCAGCGATCCCGAACATCGCGGGTGCAGTCGGCATGATGCTGATGAGCCGCAGCTCTGATCGCCGTAACGAACGGCGTTGGCACTTTGTGGGTGGCGTGGCGCTGATCGCGATCGGATTGCTCGGCATCGCACTTCTGCAGCCCGGCATCGCTGGGTCGATCGCGATGCTGGCGGTGGCGACCATCGGCACGGCCTCGATGACGCCGCTGTTCTATGCCTTCCTGGCCGACTATTTCCCCAGGGCCCAGGCAGCGGTGGGGCTGGCGATCGTGCCCTCGCTGGCAGATATCGCGCCCATCATGACGCCGTCCCTCGGCACCTGGCTGCGTACCTCGTACGGCAATACGGCCAGCCTGTATTTCATCGTTGCGCTCTATGTGGCCGCGGCGGTGATCATGGCCTTTGCGGCCAGACCTCCGAAGACTGCCCGCTGAATGCAAGGAGCAAGAAGGACCATGAACTACACCACCGAAACCCGCGACGGCATGACCATCGACTGGGACGTGCCCATCACGATGGACGACGGCAACGTGCTGCGTGCGGACGTGTTCCGGCCCATCGCGCCGGGAAGGTACCCCGTCATCATGACCCACGGTCCCTACGGCAAGGGGTTGGCTTTCCAGGAGGGCTACAAGACGCCCTGGGACCTGATGGCGGCGCGCTATCCCGATGCGCTGGAAGGCACGACCAACCAGTACCAATCATGGGAGGTGCCCGACCCTGAAAAATGGGTGCCGGACGGCTACGTGGTCGTGCGTGTCGATTCGCGCGGCGCGGGGCGCTCGCCGGGCTTGATCGACCACTTTTCGGAGCGCGAGAACCTGGACTACTACCAGTGCATCGAGTGGGCGGGCGTGCAGCTCTGGTCCAACGGCAAGGTGGGCTTGAACGGCATCTCGTACTACGGCGCCGGCCAATGGATCGTTGCGGGAATGCAGCCGCCGCACCTCGCAGCCATCTGCCCCTGGGAAGGCTTCAGCGACGGCTACCGGGAATCAGCGCTGCACGGCGGCATCCCATGCTCGTTCACCAAAAACTGGCAGGAGCTCCAGGTCAAGAGCGTTCAGCATGGGCGACCGGGCGGGCCGATCAGCAGGGTGACCGGGAAGCCGGTGTGCGGCGACGAGGTGCTCAGTGAGGAGCAGCTCAAAGCCAATCGCGCGGAGGCCGCAGTTCGCGCGCCTGAAAGTCGATATGACGACAGCCTCGTGGCGCAACGGCGAGCGCGTCTGGAGCGAGTGACGGTGCCCGTTCTTTCCGCCGCCAACTGGGGTGGGCAGGGCCTGCACTTACGTGGCAATGTCGAAGGCTTCCTGGGTGTCGCATCGCAGCAGAAATGGCTGGAACTGCATGGCGGCGAGCACTGGACGCTGTTCTATGCCAACTACGGCGTGGAACTGCAGAAGCAGTTCTTTGGCCACTTCCTGAAGGGAGAGGACAACGGCTGGGAGCAGCGCCCGCCGGTTCTGCTGAACGTGCGCCATGTCGACCGGTTCGTCCAGCGCGCCGAGGATGAATGGCCGCTGGCGCGCACCAAGTGGACGAAGATGCACCTCGATCTGGCAGGCAGAGCGCTGTCACCCACAGCGCCCGGCGACTCGGCCACGGTGACCTTCGATGCGACGGCCAACGGCGGCGTCCGTTTCATGTCCATGCCTTTCGAGCGGGAGACGGAGATCACCGGACCGTTGGCCTGCAAGCTGTTCGTCTCGTCGTCCACCACGGATGCCGACATCTTCCTTGTCCTGCACCTCTTCGACGCTGAGGGCAAGGAGAAAGTCTTTCAGGGCGCACTGGATCCGATGACTTCGGTGGGCAAGGGCTGGCAGCGTGCCTCGCGCCGCGAGCTGGATCCAGGCCGCAGCCTGCCGTATCGCCCGTTCCATGCCCACCGGCGAGACTTGCCGCTGGAGCCCGGCCAGCCGGTGGAGCTGGACGTGGAGATCTGGCCCACCAGCATCGTGGTGCCCGCCGGGTGGCGCATCGGCCTGACCGTGCAGGGCAGGGACTATGAACAGGGAGGGCCTGCGAGTCAGCTGTCGAACGTGAAAAATGCGATGCGCGGCTGCGGCCCCTTCCTGCACGACGACCCGGAGGACCGTCCTACGGCCATCTTCGGCGGCCAGACCACGCTGCATGCAGGCGAGGGGATGCAGCCGTACTTGCTTCTGCCTGTCATTCCGTCATGCTGAGCACTTCTGCGAGGGGAAGCGAGCCATGAATGACACCCTGGAAGTCAGGATCGACGGCGTCGTGGTGACGTCCGCCCAGATTGAAGGATGGGAAATTCGTCGCGCCCGAGCTGTCCTGGCGAAGTTGAGACGGATGCTCAAGCTCGAAGCGACGGGGCGGCCTTTGGATGACCTAGCGTCCCTGCGCGCCGAGCTGCTGCGGTTGAAGGAGCAATGCGGGCGACAGGGCCTGCGCGACGGACTGCGCGGCGGCATCCGTTTCACAGGATTCGTTTCGAAGCTCACGGTTCTGCTGTCGGGGGACGGACGAAAGCAGTGCGTCACCGAAGTGCGGGTGCCACGCTGCGGCGCGAAGCAGGTCTCGCAAGCGATCGATGACCTGATGTGCAACGACACGTACGCCAACAGGCGCTGCAATTTGCTGGCATGCCCCGACCACTACGTGCTGGAGCTTCGCGGAGATGTGCTGGAAGTGATCGAGACCACGGGGGGCTCACCGTTTCCCACTCAGTTTTTCATGCGGTTCGAGGACGAATCCGGCTTGAAGACTCCGCGTGACGCAGCTTATCCGTATCAATCCGCTGGCACGGCTCGCCTGGCGGATGGAAGCATCGTCGGTGGGGTCAGGCATCAGATCCGTGATGACCAGGATGGCGTTTTGGTGCGGCTCATGGTCGAGTTCCCCTCAATGGTGCCGCAACACATGATCCGCGAGCATCAATGGCCCCTTGCCTGCGAGTTTTCGCATTGGCTCGGAGAGGTTAGGAGGGTTGCCGAGAAAGCGACCTGAATCCTGCGGAGAGGAAGGGAAGCATTCGTTTGAAGACTTCCTCGACGTCGCTCGCCTTGATCTGGCCGAATGACAGATGTTCCACACGGCCGGGCTCGGCGACGGTGGCCACCATGGTACCCACCATGAAGCTGAATCCATAGTAAAGATCCCTCTGCGGCATGTCCGGGAAGGTTCGCTCGAACTCGTTCAGGTATTGCCTCGCGACAGGGTCATAGTGTTCGCTGAGAACTTTCGAGAACTCCGGCGAGTTCGCATGACGCGCAACGAACAACGAATAGTTCTTCCATCCCTTGCCGCCGGCAACGCTTCTTTCAACGAACGGCCACACATAGCCCGATACGAGGTCTTCCACCGGCAATGGCCGGCCTTTCACGTGGGCCCGAGCAGCATCGAGCGCTTGGATCCGTGCATGCGCCATGTATGCAGCCCGGCGCTTGATCACCATACTGAACAGTACATCCTTGGTGCCGAAGTGGTAGGTGACGAGCGCAATGCCGGAGCCGATGGCCTCGGCCACGTCGCGCATCGAGGTGCCATGAAAACCGTGGGCCGCGAACAACTCCTCTGCCGCGTCCAGTATCCGCTCACGGGTTCCTTCGCCATCACGGCGGGTGTTCGAACGAGTGACGCTTGGCGAACGCGCAGGAGCGGTCTTTGCTCGCGAGGCCCTGCCCGGCACTTGCTCCGCCTTCATTGCCATCTGGCGAATCGCATGGGATGAAAGACCTCCTGCACAACCTGTTCACTTGTCAAATCTAGCCCTGAGTCTACCGTCATCCCAGGATGAATCATGTGACGCAACCATTCGGTCTCGGCGGCAGTCATGAAAGCGGGCTGAAGCTGATGGCTCAAAGAATCTCCTGAAGGTATTGGCGACTTCCGCCAACTGAATCCGTACCAGGACGGATGCCCTTTGCAAATCACTCCCGCACGAGCCGAACCCCGAGGCGCATGAGACGCGCCTCGCAGGAGATATCCCCTCCATCCTCCAGCGCCCACCCTCTGATCCACGCGCGGGCTTGCGGTGTTGCGGAGCCACCGCTGCAGACGGTGGAGGACCAGTAGCCCTCGTGCAGTGGTTGCGTGCCGGACGACGGGAAATCGGCAGCCGGAATCTCCTGTTTCTTGAACCAACGCTCTGCAAGGCTGTTCACCTCCTTGATCGTCGGAAGGCGCCAGCCCGTTTGCGCGCTGGCAAGTTGCAGGGCTTGCACATAGTCATAGCGCCTGGCCGTCCCGGTGCAGCGCTCGCCATTCCATGCCTGAGGTTTCTCGCAGCGGCGCCATGCCAGACCGGTGTAGCGGTCCTCGACCACGCCGCCGGGTACGCCGTGCATGTCCGGTGCCTCGCGCCAGCGTCCCGTTTCCGGTACTTGCGGGCCGTGCACAAGGCGCACGAACAACGGCTGCGGCTTTCTTTCCATCCTGCGGTTGCAGCTGTAGACAAATCCGGCCGTGAAGCTCACGCACCACATGCGGCTCTCGTCGTCCGGCTCGGCGCTCAGGTAGTTCCCCGGCACTGTGTTCGGAAGCCATCTTCCATCGACGGCGGCGCGTTCGGCCGGCCACTGTGCAGACCGTCCATCGACCAGTTCTCCCAGATCGACCAGGCCATGCAGTTCAGCCACCGTGGGCAGGCGCCAATCGGTGAATCCACACAACCCCATCGCGTTCACCTGCGCCACATAGGCCATTGCGTCGCCCGGTCGGCCGTCTCCATGGTAGGAGTAGGCGTCGGTATTGGCCCGGCTGCCCGGCGCCGGGTGGTTGTGCGGGCCGTAGGTGTCGGTCAGCATGCCGGTGCCCTTCGGCCCGGCCTGCGTGCTCATCCACGCCAGCTTGCCGCTGTCGGGCTTGCCCTCCCAGATCAGTCCGGACACCCGATCGCGCACGCACGAGGTCAAGGGCTGGCCGTCGATCGCTTCGTAGTCGGGTTCGCCCGCCCGCAACATGCCGTCCTGTTTGGAGATCAGGGTCAGCGGTCCAGCCTCCGAGCACGCCTGCGGTGCCGGCCAGCCGTCCTGCTGCAGGCCCACGCACACGCGCGCGCCGGTGGGGGGAACCTTCACCGTTGCCGGACCGGCGCTGGCTGCGCGCAGCTGCGCAGCCGCGGGCGTGGCGAGAAACCCCGCCACGAGGACCGCTGTGGTCAGCGTGTGAAGGGGCCAAGATGTCACGGTACGGTTTGCAGGATTTCGCCGGGACTGGTCGCGATATCGCGTACGAGGCTGCGCACAAAGTGATGGGGACCCATGCGATGCGTTCTTTCGTGCCAGACCAGAGAGAAGCGAAGATCGGGGATTTCGAAGGGAGGATCGAACACGCGCACGGGCAGGATGTTCGAAAAGTACTTCGCAAGCCGCGTTGGCGTCGTGGCGATCAGGTCGGTTTGCGCCGCGACATGCGGCGGGAGCAGGATGGAAGCCAGCTGCACGCTTACTTTCCTCACCAGACCCAACGCAGACAGGGCGCGATCGATGGCCTGGTCCACGGTGGAGATCGGAGCAAACGGTGACCCGAACACGATGTGAGAACACTCCATGTACTGGGCGAGGCTGAGGGTTCCACGGATCGTCGGATGTGTCCGGCTGACGATGCAGCTCAATGGGTCCTCGAAGAGTTCCGAAACCCTCAGTCCTTCGGCCAGATCCGGGAAAAGGCCGATGGCAATGTCGCATTCGCCTTCCTCCAGCCACTCCCGTATGTGGTTCGGGTCCGGCAAACGAACATGAATGCGGATGCCCGGTGCCTCTTGCCGAAGACGCGCAAGCACGCGCGGAAGAAGCAGCACGCCCGTGAAATCGGTCGTGGCGATACTGACGCTCGCCCGTGCCGTCGTGGGGTCGAAGGGTTCGCTCTCCATCAACTCGGCAGTGAGTCCGCGAAGGTGAAAGCGTACGACGCCGGCGAGCTCCTCGCCTCGAGGTGTCGGCACCATCCCGCGGGCCGTTCGAACGAGGAGGGGATCGCGCAGGGCCTCTCTGAGCCGCCCGAGCACCGTGCTCATCGCGGGCTGACTGATCTCCATTCTTTCCGCCGCGCGCGTCACGGACCTCTCGGCAATGAGAGCTTCGAGGCAGGCCAGCATGTGCAGATCGATCTTCAGCAGGGAGTGGGGCAGGGGCATTCGGGAATCCTATAGCGGCTCTTCATCGATCGTTGGAGGCGACGCGGGAGTGTGGCTCCGCAGCCCGGGCTGTCGCCACCCACTATCGGAAATTCGCATACGCGTATCTCCGTCTCCATGTTGTCTCCTTTTCCGTGCTCTCGGAGACTTCCCGCCAGCCATCCAAAGCATCCAAAGGAGACCCCATGACCATCGAGATCATCAAACCCGCCCGCGCCGAAGTGCTCAAGGGTGTCGCGCGCTTCAAGGAACTGAGCGGCGTCAGCACCGGCCTGCCCGACATGGAACTGCCGAACTGCAACCGGACCTTCTACAACGTGCTGGGCTTCATCCAGCCCAAGGGCGAGGAGGAATACTCGCCGTTCGGCGACGCGGTGGTGCCCAGGATCGCGCACCTCAGCACCGGATTCGGTGCGGCGTTCGTGAAGGCGCGTCCGGGTTGCGGCGTCCTGATGCACGCCCACGACACCAGCGAGAGTTTCATGCCGGTCGCCGGCCAATGGAAGGTGGAGTGGGAAGGGGCGGAGGGAACGACCGGCGTCGTCCTGGACCCGCTGGACTTCATCGCCGTCCCCGTGGGCGTCCAGCGCCGTTTCGAATGCCTGAGTGCACCGGACGGCGAGTCGGAAGGCACACTCTTTGCCATCATCTCCGGCGAGGCTCCTGTCGTCGAATGGTCGCCGGAAGCCGTGGCCGAGATATCTCGGCACGCCGATGCCAAGCATCTCGCCGCCGAGCAGGTGGCTTCGTGAGCATCGAGCGGCTGGCGCAATTCCAGGCGCGCTTTCCTGAACGGCTCATCGGTGTGGGTGGCGCGGAATGGCGCGTTCGCCAGACCTCGCCGGCCGCGGTGCACCTGATGCTGCTGCCGGGCGCACAAGGGACAGCGGATGTTTTCTACAAGACGGCCCTTGATCTCGACGGACGCATCAACTGCATCACGGTGACGCCGCCGGCCTGGTCGGAAATCGACCGCCTGGCCGACGGGCTCGAGGAACTGCTCGACGTGCTCGGGCTTGCCAAGGTGAACCTGCTCGGGTCCTCGCTGTTCGGCTTCCTCGCCCAGGTCTTCGCCGCAAAGCATCCCGACCGGGTTGGCATGCTGTTCCTGGCGAGCACCTTCTTCGATGCATCGCAGATCCAGCGCGCGCTGCCCTCGCCGGAGGAGCTGGCCAGACTGGCGCCGGAGGTGGTGGCCAGCGAACTTCCCGGCTGGCTCGTTCCGCAGAGCGAAGCGTCGGCGCGCCCGAACGAAGTCAAGACGCTCCTGCAAACGATGATCGGAACCCGGCAGCCGTTCGCCACCTTGAAGAGCCGAGCCATGGCGCTGGCGCTTTGCCAACCGGCGCGGATCGTTCCCTTGCCGCCGGAGCGCATTGTCGTCATCGATGCCGACGACGACCCCGTCGTCCCGCCTGATGCCCGCAAGGCACTGCGAGAGCGGTATCGCGGCAGTACGCTGTACAACCTCAGTGGCGGTGGTCACTACCCCGCAATCCTCACGCCTGATGCGTTCGCACAGGCGATCTCGAAGGCTGTTGCCCGCTAGGCATCGCGCCGGGCGCCCGTGGGCGCCGGCATTCCAACCAAAAATAGCTCGGAGACAAAAAATGGCCCACGTCAGTGCGAGGCTCGATCCTGCCTCGTTCTCCCACATGCGAGCAGGCGACACCTCTGCGTCGCTCTACGACCGCGACACCCTCACGCCGCGGCAGAAGTTCGTCGTCGGAGTGTCCGCATTCGCGCAGATGGTCGACTTCCTCGACTTCTTTCTCATCAGCTTCGTCATCACCTACATCGTCGGCCCGTGGCAACTGTCCGTCGGGCAGACAACCATCATCCTGCTTTCGGCGGGCATCGGTGCGAGCTTCGGCAGCTTCATCTGCGGTGCCATCGCCGACCGTGTCGGCAGACGTCCGGTGTTCCTGTGCACCATTGCACTGTTCACGCTGTGCACCGGAGCCCTCGCGTTGATCCCCGATGGCGCCTGGATCTGGTTGACCGTGCTGCGGTTCTTCGTGGGTTTCGGCGCCACGGGCATGTATTCGACGAACATTCCGCTGCTCCAGGAATTCATGCCGACAAAAAAGCGCAGCTTCGCCACGGGCCTGGTCGCAAGCTTCATCCCCGTCGGCGTGATGCTGGGCTCGGCGATCGTGTTTCTCTTCGGAACGGCCGTCGGCTGGCGGGGGCTCTTCGGCATCGGGTTCGCCTTGGGCGCATTGCTTCTTGCCGTCGGATGGCGGGTTCCGGAGTCTCCCCTGTGGTTCATCTCGAAAGACGAACGAGCGCGTGCCCGACGCAGCCTGGCATGGGCGCTGGATGAATCGGAGGATCGCGTGGTGGTTCCTGCCAAGGCGCAGGATCAGCCCGCCGACCGCGTGACGGTTCGCGAGCTCTTTCAGTACCCGAGGAAGGTCATCGTCAGCTGGGTCAGCATTCTCGGGTCACAGGTGGCCTACTACGGCCTGACCCTCTGGGCACCGGCGTTGCTCGTGGCGATCCTGCACACGACACCGTCGCACGCCGCCTTTTTGCTGATCTTCTGCAACTTGGCCGACATGGCGGCCCGGCTCATCTTTGCCTATGTCTCGGAGCGCGCGGGCAGAAGACTGATCGGGATTCTCCAGGGCTTTGTCGGCGCCGCGCTTCTGGTCGCGACCAGCCTCACCGCCAACGTGTTCATCGGAGGCGTGTCCGTCTTCTGGCTCCTGCTGATGGCCACCTACTTCTTTGTCAGTGGCGGGTTCTCCGTGACGGTCCCTTACGTGGCGGAGATCTGGCCCTCACGCCTTCGCGCGACAGGCCTCGGTTCCGCCTACGGTGTAGGAAGCCTGGGAAAGATCGTCGGGCCGCTTGGCCTCGGGCTGGTGCTGGGAACGTCGAAGGTCACGGTCGACGCAGTCTTTCCGGCGTTTTGCTACCTGGCCGCATTCCTGCTGCTGACGGGCATCGTCTTTCTCTGGCTGGCCGAGGAGACGCGTGGCCGCAAGTTCGAGGACGCGGCCTGACGGATGTTGCTCGCGCACCGTTCAGCGGTTGTCGCGTTTTCCTTGCGCATGCCGGTTCTGCGAACCGGAATGCGCGTGCAGCGCAATATTCTCCGCACGCTCTTTCAGAGGATTCAGCCGGGCGGCGCGCGGGTTGATGTCGAGCGGAGCCGTCTCGCGTGGCGCGCCCGCTGCGGCTGCGGCCAGCGGCGAGAGTGCAGCGGGCGCCTTCGGCGAATGCTCCTGCACCGGTACGGCCGCAAGGGCTGCATGCTTGAGTTCGAGCGCCTGCTTGACCGCAGTCTTCAGGCTCAGTTTCTTCACCGCCGGCTTCCTGGCCTTCGAAGTCTTCGGCGCTTTCACAGCCTTCCCCGTTCGCGCCTTCGCCTTCGATGCGGCAGCAGGCTTGGCGGTTTCCTTCGCGTCCAGGTGAGCGAGCCGTGCCTCGAAGCGCGCCAGCACCTCTTCGAACACCGTCGCCTTCTTGGCCGTGCGCTCGTTGTCGCCGCCGGCTGCGGCGCGCTTGCCCGCCGCGGTCTTGCGTGTGGCGACGGTCTGACGCCGGTACAGGTCGCGGTACTTGTCCCGCAGCGCGCGTGCGCGCGTCACCTTGCCGCGCAGACGCGCCGCCGTCAGTTCCTTGACCGGGCCGGCGCGGCTCTGGTCGAAGATCGCGAGTTCCGCGGCTGTCAAAAGCACGCGCGCCTGAGTGAGGGTGTAGGCCATGCGTTGTCTCTCCTTCATGTGATTGAGGGAAGACACCACCTTAGTGGCTTGGCTTGCGCGGCCATGTGGGACGGCGTCTATGGTTTGCCGCTGCGTCCCCGCGGAAAACTCAGACTGCGCTGATGTTCTTGTCCTTGGCCACCTTGGTCCAGCGCGCGGCGTCCGCGGACAGTCGCTTGCGCATGGCCGCGGCCGGCTGGTACGCGGCGATGGCTCCGGCATGGACCAGCTTGTCCTGCACGTCCTTGTCCTTGGCGAGGATGTCGGAGAGTTCCTTGTTGATGCGCGTCACCACGGATGCGGGCGTGCCCAGCGGTGCAATGAGGCCGCCCCACGAATCGAAGTCGAAGTTGGGGAAACCCTGGGCCGACACCGTCTTCACGCCCGGCAGCAGCACGTTGCCGCGCGGCGAGCTGACGGCGACGGCGCGCAGCTTGCCCGACTTGATGTGCGGCAGGGCCGCGACCACGTCCGCGAACATCACGCCGAGCTGGCCGCCCAGCAGGTCGGTCACGGCCGGCGCGCTGCCGCGGTAGGGCACGTGCTGCATGTCGAAGCCGCCCAGGTCCTTCAGCTGCTCCATGGCCAGGTGGCCGAAGCTGCCCGCGCCCGAGCTGGTGTAGTT